>FUFK010719207.1_pt1 | contig 11013 bp, 19 predicted proteins | sample 1021851 | NCBI WGS metagenome assembly FUFK01 (sample SAMEA51879418, study PRJEB19060) | metagenome
ATTACAAAGGACTAAGAATAAATGAAATTGAAACTTTACTATGTAAATATCACTCATACAGGCATAATAAATATAAGGTTGGTCAAGATATTGAGCATTTAGAAAAAAGATCTAAAGAATGTATAATATAATTGGTGCAGGTTTAGCAGGTTCAATGCTAGCAAAAGATTTTGATAATAAATGTATTGAATATAGATTATTTGATGCAAGATTACCATTTGCAGCTTCAATAATAAGTGAAAATTTGTTTAGTGATACATGGCTCAAAGATGTTCCTTATATTAAAAAATCTTTAGATTTTATACATGATAATTATGAAGTGGAATCAAGAGAATTTAATGGCAAAAATGTATGTAAAAAAATACACCATTTACCTATACCAAATGTTTTAAAAAAAGATTATATAAATGAAAGAGTAGTAGAGGTAAATCTTGAAGGTGCTAAAACAGAAAATAATTACTACAAAGGTATAAATATTATTTGCGCTGGATTTTTAGCAAAAAAATTATTTAATTTACCCAACTTGGATGCACTGAGCGGGCATGGTTTTTTTTTTAAATCAAATAATAAAAAAGATTACATTAATACTTACAGGCCATATACTCATGAAAAAATTATGAGATGGCATAATGATTATATGTGGTATGGAGATAGTACAGCCATAAGGCATGCAAACTACATAAAAAAACAAAAACATTATATTAATGCAAGCTTGCAAAGATTAAAAAATAATGGCATTAATACTTATGATAAAATAGTTTTTGGATCTAGGCCTATGAATGTTCGGAATCCCCGTGAAGGCATGTTGTTAAAGGTTAATAAAAACAATATTATCATGAATGGTGGCTGGAAAGATGGTTTAGTAATATACCCTTATTTAATATCTAAAATTTATAAATGGCTAAAGTAATTGCAATAGGGGGTGTACCAGCTTCTGGTAAAACAACACTCATGCGAAAAATTATAAAAAAATATAATCCTTTTGTTGGTTTTAAATTTGGTTTAGTTAGAGGGCTATATTCAGATAAATATAAATTATATGTTATTGGTATTTATAATAAAAGTTTGTTCTCAGGCACAGATAAATTGTCAATGGCTGTTCAGCCAGATTTTATTAAAATGATTAAAAAGATTGAAAAAGGCATTATAGTTTTTGAGGGTGATAGATTATTCAATCAAAGTTTATTTGACAAAATAGAATGTGATATAAATGTTTTAAAGGTAAGTGATGAGGTTTGTGAGCTAAGGCATAAGCAAAGAAATGATAATCAAACTAATAAATTCAAAAAAGCTAAACAAACAAAAATACAAAACATATTAGAAAATAATAAATGCAATGTTTTTTTTAATAACACAGAACAGGAGTCAGAACATCTTTTTAATGAAATAATTAAAAAAATTTATTAAAATTTAAAAAATATTTTGTTTTAATTAAAAAAAGTTATAATTTTGAAGTATCAAAAAATTACTATTATGAAAAATATATATAAACACTGGTCAACTAAAGATCTAATAGATCATGCAGATTATCTTATTGGTAGATATGGTACAGATATCACAAGCGAGAGAATTTGGAAAGAATCTATTGCGGTAGATAAGGAACTTAGAAAAAGAGGAATATCATGAGAATGTATAATTTAGATAGTCCAGCTTATTTAGAAGCTAAAGGGTTGGCAAAGGTTTGGGAAGCTTATTCTAAAGAATCATGTATAGAGGATATAATGGAGGTAGGTTTCAATGAAAATTCAGGTTATGTGTACATAGCATTAGAAAACGGAATAACAATAGGGTCAGCATTTGGACAAGATGTTGATTATATAGTTACTGATTTCGAAAATGGTGATGAGTTTTTTCTTGAAACTTTTGCTGAAGCATACGACAAACAACAAGATTTAGAAGTTAAAAATTATGGCTAAAAAAGAAAAAACATACCACGAGCACATGGTAGAGCTTTATAATACATTTTCTAATGAGGATTTGATGCATTTATTTTATTTATCTAAAGATAGATTTTTTGTATATAATCCTAATGATAGAACTTGTTACGATCTTGATTTAGAAGTTCCATGTTGTCCAAATGGGCCACAAATACAAATAAATATTTTAGAGGGTGATATAAAGCTTAAACCTATGGTGGCCAAAGAGGTTTTTTAATAAGCTTGTAGATCTGCTTTTTTTTTGTTTATTTTTGTGAGATGAAAAAACCACAAAATGCAACACTTAAAAAAGCACAAATGATTAAAGCTTTGGAAAAAAATTTGGGCATTGTTACAACAGCATGTAAACAAGTAGGAATTGATCGTACAACTCATTATAGGTGGCTGAGTGGTGATGAAGCATATAAAAATGCAGTTGAGGATCTTAAAAATGTAACACTTGATTTTGCTGAAACTCATTTACATAAAGCAATACAAGAAGGGAACACAACAGCAATAATTTTTCTTTTAAAAACTTTAGGCAAAAAAAGAGGTTATGTTGAAAGACAAGAAATTCAACATGATACAGACATTAGTAGTAAATTAATTGAATGGACTCCAGCCAAAGACAAAAAGTAAAAGAATATTGTAATAAACAATTTTATCAGGCCTTAAATTCTACAAAAAGATTAAGAATATTCCAGGGGGGTACAAGAAGCGGCAAGAGTTGGTCAATACAACAATATTGTTTGTACTTAATGACAACAGAAAAAAATTCGCTTACTATATCAATTGTCAGAAAAACTTTACCAGCTTTAAAAAGATCTGTTATACGAGATTTTTTACATATCAGCAAAAATTTAGGTATATACTGGAAGGGCATACACAATAGATCTGAAAACACTTTTGAATACAATGGCCATACACTTGAATTTTTTAGCTCAGATGATGCACAAAAAATAAGAGGTAGTTCGAGAGATATACTTTGGCTTAATGAAGGTAATGAGCTATTGTTTGAGGATTACAGGCAATTAGCAATGAGAACTAGAGGGCATATACTTATTGATTTTAATCCATCCGATCCCATACATTGGATTTATGATTTAATGGATCGTGATGACTCTGAAACATTTTTATCTACATATAAGGATAATAAATTTTTACCAACTGAGTTAATTAATGAGATTGAGCGAATAAAACAAAAAGATCCTGATTATTGGCGGGTATATGGCGAAGGTTTAAGAGCTATTTTTAGCCAGAGACAGATATTTTTAGATTGGAAATATATAGATAAAAAAGATTTTCCCGAGTTTGACGATACAACAATTGGTATTGATTTTGGCTACTCCCAAGATGTAGCGGCAGTTTGTGAAGTAGGCAAAGTTGGTGATACTTTATATGTGCATGAATGGTTATATAAAAAAGGCATGACAAATAGAGATCTTGCAGAATTTTTACAAGAAAATAATCTTAATCACAAAATTACATACTGTGATAGTGCTGAGCCAAAAAGCATAGAGGAACTAAAACAAATGAATGTTTGGGCAAAACCCTCTATTAAGGGTCAGGGATCTGTTAATGCTGGCATATCGTTATTAAAAGAATTTGACATAATAGTTTCAAATGAATCTAAAAATTTTAAAAAAGAGCAATCCAGTTATTTATGGGAGGAGCTTAAAGATGGTACTATTATAAACAAGCCAGTAGATAAAATGAATCACTTGATGGACGCTCTCAGATATTGTGTTTACTCTAAATATAAGAATAGATATGATTTCTTTGTTATATAATATAAGAATTTATTATTTTGTATTTTTACAGAAAATTATATATTAATGGCAACATTTTTCGAAAGGTTTAAAAATCTTATAGTAAAAAACACACAACAAACAGCCAAAGAATATAATCAAGCTATATATAATTTCTTAGGGCAATCAGTGGTTTGGAATCCTGAGAATGATGATAATTATATTAATGAAGGTTATAGAAAAAATGCGACTGTTTACTCAATAATAAATCTAATTGCAAAATCAGCTTCAACAGTGCCTTTATGTGTATATGAAAAAGTATCTGAAAATAGCTTAAAAAGATACAAAGCAATGACATCAGGAATTGTTGATGCTAATTCAATACAAAAAGCAAACATGATTAAAAAACATGCGCTGGTTGAATTAGAGCATACTGAATTACATACTTTATTAGACAGGCCAAACCCAGCTCAAAGCTACGCTAGTTGGATCTCTGAGCTTGTTGCTTTCGGTAAATTAACAGGTAATAGATATATTTACGGAATAGCACCAGAAACTGGTGATAATGTTGGTAAATTTAAGGAGTTATACATTATGCCTTCACAAATAATGGAGGTTGTTAGCGGTGGAATTATGGAACCTGTGCAATCATATAGGGTTGAATATAATGGGCATACAGAAATACCAGCTGAATTAATATGCCATATAAAAGATTTCCAACCTTATTATGATGGATCTGGATCTCATTTATATGGACAATCACCTTTAAAAGCTGGATTTAGAGCAATGACAACAAATAATGAAGCTGCTCAAACAGGTGTTAAATATTTACAAAACCAAATGGCTCGAGGTGTTTTAATGTCAGATGAAGGGGATCTAAACGAAGTACAAGCGCAACAATTAAAAGATAAATTTAAAAGCAGTTATCAATCAAGTAATAATGCAGGTGATGTTATTATAACCCCCAAAAAATTATCTTGGGTTAATTTTGGATTGTCTGCTTCTGATCTATCTTTAATAGAGCAATATAATGCAAGTGTAAAAGATCTTTGTAATATCTATAATGTTCCAGTACAATTATTAAATAATACTGAATCATCAACATATAATAACCAAAAGAGTGCAAAAGCGGCATTATATCAACATGCAATAATGCCAGAACTATACAAAATAAGAGATGAGCTTAATAGATGGTTAGCACCTAAATTTGGTGAAAAAATTTATTTAGATTTTGATTTTTCTGTGATACCCGAATTACAAGAGGACATGGAAAAAATTGTTACACAAATGTCTCAAGCATGGTGGCTAACACCAAATGAAAAAAGAGCTGCTATGAGTTATGCAGAGGAGGACATTGACGCTCTTAATGACTATTACATACCAGCTAATTTATTACCAACAAGCGGTGAGGATATTGAATTGCCAGATCCACAACCCGTAAAAAATAGTATAGCAAATACTATTTTAAACAAAGATAAAATTAGAGGTTTTGAGGACGCTTATACAACTCAAGAGGAAGCAGAAGCAAGAGCAAGAGAATTAGGGGGGTCTGGTTATCACACTCACGAGTATGATGGGCAAACAATATATATGCCTTTTGAAACACACGAGGAATATGAGGAAGCGGTAAAAAATTATCATGATGATGATGAGGAAAATCGTAAACAAGTTTCAGCCAAAGTTGAGAAAGCTTTAAAAAAAAAAGTAGAGGATCATAATAAATCAGTAACAGTCGCTTACAAAAAAACAAATCTAAGAACACTTAAAGCAGTTTTTAAAAGAGGTGTTGGTGCTTATAATACTAATCCAAGTAGTGTTAGGCCAAGCGTAAATAATGCTGATCAGTGGGCATACGCTAGATGTAATTCTTTCCTTTATGCTTTAAAAAACGAAAAATTCAGATCAGGCAAACATGATACTGATCTCTTTCCTAGCGGACATCCTTTAAGCTCTAAAAAACAACAAAAACAAGAAGGTTATAGTGATTATCCGCAAAGCGCTACAAACAATGCAAAAAGAGTAAAAAATTGGATTGAAAAACATGGGCGAAGTGAGGTAAGGGGAATGACAGAGGTGGGGCTCGCAAGAATGAATCAGCTCATAGCTAGGGAAAAATTGAGTTTGTCTGTTTTAAAAAGGACTTTTAGCTTTTTATCAAGAACTAAAGGTGGCGGATATAACAAAATAAATCCTGATTATGCTGATACTCCTTGGAAAGATAAAGGTTATGTAGCTTTCTTAGGATGGGGTGGCGAAGCCATGTTGAAATATGCAGATAGAAAATTACAGCAATTAGAGAATGAATAATGTTATCACGAAAACAAGCAAAAAAGTGGCGTAAAGAGTTTGATAAACAGCTCGTAAAAGCAGAAAAAAAAGCATATAACAAAGTACGAAAGTTTTATAAAAGAGAATACTATAAAGGCGTTAAAACTTATATTGATAGTAATAATATAAATTATTTTGGCATATTTAATTTTGATGCTATTAAAAATTTATATTTAGATATTATCCCAGATGTATCTATGCAATTTGCAGTTTGGTTTGCAGATAATGCAAGTAAATATCAGATTAAAGAGGATCCAAAAGATTTCACGAAAACATGGCAAAGTGCTTTTAATTATTATGCTGGTGAGGTCGCTGCTAAAAATGTTACATTGGTTAGCGGCACAGCAAAAAAAAGTTTAGTTGCTGTTATAAGAAAACTATATAGAGATCCAGATTTTATTACTAAAGGCGCTGCAGAAAGAGCAAGAATATTACGAAGCAGATTTGATAAATACTCAAGATTTCAAGCTGAAAGATTAGTAAGGACTGAAAGTTTACGAGCTGCTAATTATGGTATTGAACAAAGTGCTCTAAAGGTTTATGCTGGAAGGAAGCTAAAAAAACAATGGATTACATTTTTAGATGAGAAAACAAGAAGCTGGCACGCTGAAGTTAATAATCAAATAAGAGATTTTGACAAACCTTTTGATGTTGGCGGTGAACAAATGCCGCGACCAGGTGAAGGAAGCGGGTATAATGTAATCAATTGCAGATGTTCAATGGTGCCTTTCCCTGAAGATGTTGAACAGGATCTCCCATTTCAATAAAATATATTTATTAAATTTGTAAAAAATTAATTGATTATGGATTTTATATATAAAGCTGCACCCTTAGGTGAATTATCCGATTATGACGAAAAAAGTTCAATAGTTAAAGGTTATGGATCTTATTTCAATAATAAAGACGCGGATGATGATATTATAATGAGGGGCGCATACAGAAAAACCATTAAAGAAAATGGTGAGAGAGTTAAATATCTATATCAGCATAACATGATGAAACCTATCGGTAAAATGAAAGAGCTTTACGAGGATGATAAGGGTTTAGTTTTTGTAGCTGAAGTTCCTAAAACAACTTTGGGCAAAGATGTTATTGCTTTGATGAAAGCTGGTGTCATTACAGAAAATAGTGTTGGCATACTACCTATACAAAAAGAGGATAAGGGAGATTATAGAGAACTTAAAGAAGTTAAGCTTTTTGAGATCTCTGCAGTTACTCTTGCAGCTAATGATCAAGCAAAAATAATGGATGTCAAAGGAGAAAAACCTATGGAGGATATTTACAAAAGATATGACAATTTGTGTCAATTAATTCGCAAAGGCGATATCTCAGATGAAATGGGATACGCCATTGAATCAGAAATATACAAACTAAAATCTTTGTTCATTGATGCTACTCAGCCAATTGTTGATATTACTGAGCCAGTAGAGGAAAAATCTGAGTTTGATGTTTATAAATATTTGTTAAATAATTTAAAGTAAAAAATTTTCTAAAAAAATGGAAGAAAATATCAAAAATCAGCTTGATCAATTAGGTAACATCATTGATGAAAAAATTGAAAAAGCTACAGGGCAAGCGCTAGAAAGCGCTAATGGTAAGGCAGATGAATCTCTAAAAAATGAGATTGATAACCTTACTAAAAAATTCAACGAAAGATTTGATGATTTCGAAGTTTCAAATAAAAAAATGTTTGAAAAAAAGAATGAGTCAAAAGATTTCAAAACTAACTTAACAAAAGCAATCAATGAAGGTGCTATTGATAATTTAGTAAAGGGTAATGCAGGATCTGCTTCTTTTGAAATAAAAGCTGACATGACAATGGGAGCTGATTTCACTGGAGAAGTTGTTGCTGCAGATAGAGTTCCAGGGTACAAATTTGATCCTAATAGACCACAAAACATGAGACAAATCATTCCAAACGGATCAACAGGATCTGATGTTGTTAGATTTGTTAAAGAAAGTGGTTTCTCAAATGGAGCAGCTGCTAAAAATGAAGGTGCTGCATTAGGTCAAACAGATTTTGATATGACTGCGACTTCAGTAAATGTTGAGAAAATTGGAACATACCTTAGAATTTCTGAGGAAATGTTAGCCGATACTCCACAACTTACAAGCTATATCTCTAACAGAGTGCCAGCTAAATTATTAGAAGTTGAGGACGATCAAATTCTTGGTGGTAATGGTGTTGCGCCTAACTTAAATGGTTTATATAACTCAGGCACAAACTTTGACACATCTGCAAATGGTGCATTTTATCAATCAGTTGATAGTGCAAATGAATTTGATGTGTTAGTTGCTGCTATCAACCAATTAGCTCTATCTAATTACAAACCAAATTATATTCTTTTAAATCCAACTGACTTTCATAAAATACTATTGTTAAAAGATAGTCAGTCAAGATATCTAAAAGATCAAGTATATCAAGGGTTACAACCATCTTTTATGGGTGTACCAGTAATAATTAACAATGAGGTTAATTCTGGTAGTTTCCTAGTCGGTGATTTTGCTCAAGCTTGTCAAATGTGGATCAGAGAGAATCTCTCTGTTACTTTCCATAGAGAGGACGGCATTAACATCAGAGAAGGTTTCGTTACAGTGAGATGCCAAGAAAGAGTGGCACTTGCTACTTACTTGCCATTAGGTATAATTGATGGAACATTTAGCACAGCTAAAACAGCATTAGAAACGCCGTAGTAATACGATTTTTTATTGCTTATTAATAATTAAGGGGTATTTATTTACCCCTTTTTTTATGAGGTAATAATTAAAATATTCTTTTTTTTTTAAAATAATTTTTTTTATTTAAAATTTATTTATATATTAGCTGTATCAAACAATTAAAGAGAATAAAAAATGAAAAATTTAGAATTGAGTAATATTAATAGAAAAAATCTTGTGCATAAGCTTATAAAAGCACAATCTGAACACACAAGAATTTGGCAAACAATACATAGAGATAAAGATAAAGGCATACCAGATTGGGAATCATTTGAAAATAATATGCTATTTGATATTAAAATGTTAAATAATAAGATTGACATTATAAGTGAAATACTAATTAATAATGAATGGTCAAAATGATAACAACTAAAAAACATTTAACAGGCATTGAGTATTGTGGTCATGAATTATTGATCACATACTCTTATTTTGTAAACCCAGAATTTGCCCCATTTGGTGATGTGGATATTTACAAAATAGAGATCGAAAATATCGACATGACTTATATATTAGAGCCGCATGCTGAATATATTGAGGAAATGGTGTTGGATAAACATAGGGGTAATTTATAGTTATGGGAAGCAAGACAACATTATTACATACTATTAAAGTTAATAGGCAGATGAGGAAACAAATAGAATTTAGTAATAAATGCACACATCCAGCATTATTAGATGACTGGGATAGTTTAACAAGAGATGAACAAAGTAATTTATTATTTAAATGGAAAATATTGATAAAAAGAAATTAGGTTATATAACGGGTGCTATATTGGTTTTATTATCTATAAGATCATTTTTAGTTATTAATGATTTATTAACAGGTGCTGTGATGTTATTTTTAGGTGCCGCAGTTTTATATGCAAATGAAAAGAATTGATGATACTGATCTTTTTATCAACTCTATTATTGGGGAAAAAGTTTGGCAAAAAATACCCCCCATTAAAAAAATACACATACTTAAAAAGTATGATGAGATCCAACAAATGGTAAAAAAAAACTATCTCTCAGATAGTGTTGTTTGATTAGTTGTTTGAAAGAGGGAATTTTTTTCCCTCTTTTTTTTATAACTTGATAACATGAATGGTAATCAGAAGGGGTGCTTTGCTGANTATCATTTTGCAACAACAGCTATAAAACAGGGATTTAATGTNTCNATGCCATTACTTGATTCAAGNATGTATGATTGCATTTTAGAAAAAAGCGGCAAGCTATTTAAATTCCAGGTCAAGTATTTGGGTGCAAATAGATATAAGCACGGGAGATCTACACAAGTTGTACTTAAAAGAACAGGCCATGCATCTTATGATCGAGATTTTGTAGATTATTTTGCACTATGGAGTGAGGAATATAATGGCTTTTTTATAATTAAAAATATAGGCCAAAAAACACTAAGATTATCATTACATAATCAGTATAAGGAAAATTTTAATAACTTTGCACTTATTTCATAAATAGTATTTTCTAAGTTCTAAAAAGTGTTACTCGTCAAAAAACTTGTAGCACTTTTTTTTTATCTTTACAAAAAATTAAATTATGAAAATTAAATTATTAACTGAAATGATTATTGATGGCCACGAAGTGCCAGCTGGTGAGATTGTAGAAATTAATGAATCAAGCTCATACAAGTGGATTAAAAATAAATGGGGTGAGCCAGTAATCAAAGAAAAAAAAATTGTTAAAGAAACGAAGGAATTAAAAGTTTCTAAAGAAACAAAATGAGACAAATAAAAATTAATTCAACTACTGGATCTGAAATTGTAACAACTTCAGCATTTAAAGATTATGCAAGAATATCTACAAGCGCTGATGATACTTTGATTGGTATAATAATTAAACAAGCTAGGATCTGGTGCGAAAATTATATATCAAGAGATATTGTTGCAAAAAACAGAACATATTATCTGGATAAAACTGCAGGCATATTTGATATACCTTTCGGCCCAATTGCTAGTATTTCGTCAGTATCGGTTGAGGGTACAACATTAGCTGCTTCATCTTATACAATGATTGGTTTAGATAATGAAACTATTGATTTAGATGGCCCCGCTGAGAAAGTTAAAGTTACATATATAACTGCTGGTCTTGATAATGATCTCTTACAACAAGCTATAAAGCAATTTGCTAGTACTCTATATGATAATAGACACGATTATGTAGAGGGTAAATCTGGTGATATGGTACCTAGCGAAACTAGAATTATTTTAAATTCTCTTAAAAACATGTTTATTTAATGAATCCTGGATTATTAAAAAATCGTATTCAAGTAAAAAAAAGAAGCAAAACGCCTGATGGTTATGG
>FUFK010066947.1_pt1 | contig 11012 bp, 24 predicted proteins | sample 1021851 | NCBI WGS metagenome assembly FUFK01 (sample SAMEA51879418, study PRJEB19060) | metagenome
TTTTATGCCTTATCAGGAATAGTTTTGACTTCAGTTATTACTGAAAGTCTAAATAAAAGTACTTTTGCAGATTGTAAGGTTGATATCTCGATAGAGAATAANGCCTGTCAACAAGTATTAAAAACTGGTTCAGATTATCAGCAAAAGCAAGTTTTAACCATACTTGCAATAAATGATATATAATAATATCATTAACTTAAAACTTTATTAATTAAACTCATGAACAAATTTTTAACTTCAAAAGAATACAACGAATTAACAAAAGTTGTATTTAATTCAATTGATTATAAATATGGTTCAGAAATCCATCGCAAAACTATGGATAAAATACTTGATAAATTATTTACTATTACTGAGAATGATTTATTAAGTAATGAAGCTATTAATCACCCTATAAAAGCTAACTCTTAATTGAGTTAGTTTTTTTTATTCACTTTATTAATTTAAAAACTATGTACACAGTATTTGTTAGAAATTGGTTTAAATATAATCCTAGTGTTATTAATGAGTTAGACAGTTCATTAAATGGATTAGAACCAGATAGTAGAGCTAGAAAATATAAGCTAGCTACTTTTAAAACTGAAAATGAAGCGAGAGAGTATGCGAAAGAATATAATAGAACACATAAAAAAGGAAGATTAAGAAGACAAGCAGAGTATACACAGTACTATTAAAAATATTTTCTTAAAGCTATCTAATTTTAGATAGTTTTAAAAAACTATTTTTTATAAATAGTTTTAATTTCAACTTACATTAATTAAAAAAATGAATCACACTTTAACGGTTAGGGGTGCTTATAGCACTGATTTCAAAAGCAAAAAAGAAATATTAGAGCATTATAACGCTAATAAAGACTTTCAAAACTTGAATCCTTTTGTTAGTGGTGCATATGTTAGTAAGGAGAATGCTAAAAAATTTAAAGTAGCATTCTTGAATGTTAGATATAATAATTTAAGAAAAATAGCAGTTATAGACGTTAGTAAAGATAATTTTCAATAATGAAATATAAAATAGAAAATTTAGATTTAGATATTATTAAAACAGTAGATATTGATTATTTAAAAAAAATAATTAATGAAAAAACTACTGATAAAAATATTATAAATTTAGCTAAAAAAGAGATAAAGAGAAGAAATACAAAAAGAATTATTGTAATAAAAATACACTAAAGATACTTACTAAAAAGGATATTTAAATATATCCTTTTTTGAAAGTTTCTATACTTTCAATTAAAAATTTATTTTATTAATTAAAAAAATGAATAAAAGACTTAAAAAACTTTTTAAAGATTATGATGATAATCTTTTAAATTATTTTGCAGGTTTAACACCTGATCAAAGTAAGAGATTTAATGAATTAAAAAAGAATATTAAAAAGGGTAATAAAAAATGATTTTAAAAATGTCAAAAGGTAATAAAAAATTACCAAAAACTACGGGAATTATAAGTTTACCCGCAGGTATTACATGCCCAGGTGCTAACAGCTGTAAAGCTTTTGCTGTTATGAATGAAAAAACTAACAAGAGAGAGTTAAAAAGGGGTGATGAGAGTTTATTTACTTGTTTTGCAGCAAGTGAAGAACTACGTTATCCTAACGTGTATAACTCTAGACGTTATAACTATAATTTAATTAATAGTTATGTAGTTAAAAGGGACGTAGACGGGTTATCTAACCTTATAAACGATAGTTTATTAGCTAATAAAAAGAATATAGATAAGTTTAGAATTCATGAATCAGGGGATTTTTATCACCCCTTGTATTTAGAATCATGGTTAAATGTAGCTAAGTTTAATAAAGATATAAAATTTTATTGTTATAGCAAGAGTTTAGAGTATTTTTTAAAAGTTTTATTACCTAATAATTTTTATTTAACTGCTAGTTATGGCGGTCGATATGATTATTTAATTGATCAGGGTTATTTTACAAGATATAGTAAAGTTGTATTTAGTGAAGACGAAGCTAAACGACTAGGGTTAAAGATAGATATAGATGACTCATTATGTTTTGGTAATGAGCCTTTTGCACTTTTATTGCATGGGTTACAAGAGAAAAATACAAAAGCAAGTGAAGCTTTAAAACTTATTAAACGTAATAAAAAAACTAAGGTTAAAACTAGTAAAAAGTCTAATTGGATTGATAAGCTTAATAAATATTATGAACATCCTTATATCATAAAAAAATAAAAAACTAGTTACTGTTTAGATTTTAAAAGTAATAAGAATAATAATTTATAAAGCATATCGTTATTATTAGGGGTTATCTCATCAACTTGAGATAGCTTTTGATGCTTAAGGAATGCTTGAAGCTGATTATTATCATGAATGTCATGATTATGAATTAATTGTTTAATGTAGCTCATGAATGTTTGATTAGTATACTAATTATGATATCATGAATGCATAACTTTATATCATTATTAATTATGAATGAAACAAAAAGAACTAATGAATCCAAAAAACAAAAATGGATTAAAAAGGAGGTTAAATTATGACTTATTACGTTTATGGCACTTTTATCGAAAGAAATAGATACAAGTTTGAAACTAAGGAAGATGCATTGAAGTTTGAAAAATTTGCTCGCAAAAATATGAAGACTTCTTTCGATTGGGTTTTTTATGATAAAGATGAAAATCTTAAAAGTATTAAAACTACCGATAATGTATCAATAGGTGCTTGGGATAATTATTCAGAGCATAGACAGGTAGCTAAAGAAACCTGTTTTATATCAAAACCTATAAAATCAACTAGTATCTGGAATAGATTACAACATTACTTTTTTATTATTTTTAAAAGAAATAATATTAGANGATGGGAAAATCCAAATACAAATTATATAGATAAAAATTTAAATAAGGATATATGGTCAGATTATATTCCGTATAGACCTGATTATTCATATGAGGTCGAATAATGGTAAAAGAAAACCCTAATAAAGAATCCTGTAGAGAAAGAATGAAAGAACTTATTAGAGTTAAAAAACTCAATAGGAATCAAGTAGTTAAAAGATGCATGAGAGAATTTGATGACGTTCATAAATCAACTTTTTATGGTTGGTATGATGAAGTTATTAATGAACCTGATATAGTCTCTTGGGAGGAAGATAGGAAGCTAGAAATAGTATCTGAATTTCAAATTAAACAAGATTTAGTTCAGAGAATGTTTAATCGTAATATGGAGCAATACGATAAGTATTGCGATGATTACGAAGATAATGAAGATATTGAAACTCTAGCCAATATTGAAAAATATGAAGATAGACTTAAATACTTCATAAAAAAATAACAAACACGAAAATTCGCTAACGAAAACTATGAAATTCTTTAAATTAAAAGTGACATCAATGACAAGTCATTATCTATGTATTAAAACTCCTGATGATATAGATGAAGATGATATCCGTTCAAATTTTAGAAAGTTTGATGGAGGTATTTTTTCAACTGATGATATAGGAGATTGGGAATATTCAGATACAGATGAAATATCTGAAGAAGATTATGAAGATTCTGATTTTTCTTGTAACTGGGAGGATAGAGATCAATGATTGATAACCCACTAGAACAGCAAACTTTAGAGACTTATGATGGTCTTTATATCAATGAAAAGTTTGAAGAGCATTGTTCTGATGCTGCTAGAGAATTAGCTAAAAATAATAATCTACATCCTGATTATTATGAACCTTTTATAGAATTCTATATTGAAGAATGTAGAGAATCAGATAGAGGTTATTTTTTCGGTAGTCAAAAATATATTATTGATATGTGGTGGGATCATAATAAAGATTTATATGAAACTAAAACACCATATATTTAATCATTATCTTCTAAATACTTATCAACAGCAGTTCTAACTTGCCAAGAGACAGGTAAACCAGTTTTTTCCTTTCTCTCTCTAAGTTTATCTGCTGTTTTTTCAGTAAAATTAATCATCATTTTTGTATGATCATCAGTTTTAGGTCTTCCTTGTGGCATAAATATACAATTAGATATAAATATATATAACACAAAATAAAAAGACTATCAAGTAAAACTTAATAGCCTTTTAGTTTACTGATGAGTAACATCACTCGTGTGCTAGTGACTAATCGCTTATGAATGAATAATTAGGTCATGAAATGAACCTTGACTCTTCAAACATCCTCGAAGGGAACTCATATGCATCTTTGATTGAAAGTTTGGGGTCGATTCCAAATCTATTTAGAGTCATCAATAGTAAATTCTTTCAAAGGAGCAGCGACTAACTTCAGTATACCCCAGGATTCATATAATTAAACATATTATGATATATAAATATATATCCTATTAAAGGCCAAAAAAGAAAAAGAAAAGAACCAAAAGAAAAAGAAATATATATTAAGTAAATAAATATTATAAGTGTATTAAATATTATATATATAATATATATATATTAAATATATATTATTAAGGATAAGGAAAAGAATTTTTTAAGATATTTGCTTGACAATTAAATAAGTATCATTTACTGTCAGTAGTGAACACTTAATNATCTATTAATGGNAACAAAGAAAGATATAAAGGTTTCTGTNTTCCTTGATAAGGAGATGGCNACTTTTATTGACGAAAATAAAACTTANGGGATGAGGCGATCAGATTATATGCGTGGTCTTGTNTGGGAAAAGATGAAACGNAAAAAGGCAAAACCANCAGTTANAACTATGAATGATNCTTTNAANAGTTCTTGTATTACTNCTGATTTNATACCTGATGANCTNAANCANTANTCTGANCTTTTTATTGAATGGTGGCCTATNAGAAANCAAAAGGGTGGAGTTTGTTCTACAAAGGTCGCTAATCGCCTCTTTGATACTCTCAGGTCATTTCCATCACANGATAGAAAACAAGCTCTTGAGAAGGCAATNACAGGTGGCTGGAAAGATTTATTTCCTATTAAGAAGTCTAAGTTTACAGAAGANCCAAAAAATAATCACCCNGCATCAAGAGTATTTACAGCCAAAGGAGGTTTTCAATAATGGAAAAACTATTTGATGTATCNGTTATNAAAACTCTTAAAGATGCAATCAANAGAGGTAANTTNACTCTCAAAGATTTAGATACACCTCCNCCAGGTTGGNNAGAAGTAGTNAACAANTGNAAAGGCAACCCTGCTTTTCCTCAAGGTTATCAAGGTGTTGAATATAAAAACCTTGCTAGGNTNAAAGAACCTATCCCACCTCCACCAGAAGAAAAAGTAGAAGTAATNAANCCCAAAGACTATCCAACATTTTTTTAATTAAACATGAAAACTATTCAAAAACTTCCAAAACTTGCTGTCTTCAGAAGTGAACGTGAACACAAATATTATTGTGAAAAATCTAATAAATGGTTGAAGTATTCAACTACTCAAGTTTGTAGTGATTTAAATGAAGAAGCAAAACAAAACATCGAAAGATTAAGACATATCTGGCAACCCAGGGGAGAAACTGTTCATTACTGTTTAGAACAGAAGATGTTAGGTGCTGATGATATCGATATGGGTGAATATGAAGAATGGGCTATCCCATTGTTTGAACTTGAACTGTTCACACATTTTGAACCTATGGGTGTTGAATATATGATGTCAAACCCTGTTAAGGATGTAGGAGGTCAACTTGATCTTATTGGGTATGACACCAAAGCTAAAAAGATTAGATTGATTGACCTTAAGACAAAAGGTAATACAACATATGATTTTAAAAAACGCACAGGTTGGAGAGAACCATATAAAACAGATAAACAACTAGGTTGTTATATCGAAATGCTTAAGTTGAACTGTGATATCGAACCTGATATCTGTAATACGATTTGGGCATACAAAGGCAAGTGTATGTTGAATGAAGATCAGCCTGTGCAGAGATGCAAGGATGCTTGGCAAGAGGCATGGGAAAAGTTTAAAGCTAAACAAGTGGTGTTTTGATATGAACTTGAAATTCACTACTTATGGTTCTAACCAAATAAATGTTGATCCTGCTGGAACACTTGCTGTTGATGGTGTTAATTTTGGACAAATACCAAAACCATATGAAAGATTGTTTGGTATGACAGAAGATGAAATATATAAAAAATTTGGATTAATTTTTAAACAAACAGATATTTATTGTAATGNAGAGCCTACATATGAAATTGAAAGTGATCATGAAGCTGAATTGTATTTAATCAAAAAAGGTTTTCTTAAATATGTAAAAGGTAAATCAAAATGGCATGATCAAGCTATGGATGAAGGTTGGAAGAATGGTTGGACTCCTAATCCTGATAGTGTTGTAGAAAAGAAAAAAGAATTAGGTCATGTATATTTATTTAAAAGTGCTAATAGTCATAAAGTAGGCTGCTCTTGTGAAAACAATATAAAAAACAGAGTAAGACAACAATTACCAGATGAAGTGCTTGCAGTAAGTCCTGCAAGAGATGATTATAAAAAGTTAGAAAAAAAGATACATAAAATGTTTGCAAAAAATAGAGTCGCAAGATATGAAATATTTAATGATTTGACAGAAGATGAAGTGCAAAAAATAAAAAAAATGCTAGGAAATACAATAGCCGTAGAAATCAAACTAAGAGAACAAAAATAATGAAAGAAGAAATTGTAAATGATACGGATAAGAAAACTTATCTAAAAATTTATGAAAAATTAAAAAAGCTTGATCCTGATAATCCTCGTCATAACTATAAATTTTTTCAATGTTACTACGAAGCTTGGATTACTTGGCAGAGAAGTAATGGATCTTATATATCAAGACCTTCTTACAATGGCACTGCTGATCCTGTAGATGCTGCTAAACATGGAATATATTTATCTCCTACTAGGATTGAAAGTGTTTTAATCTGTAATGCCCAACCACCCTGGATACAAATGATGGAAGAACAACAGAGTACTCTTAGATGTAATACAAGTACATCAAATGGTACAGCTTATATTGAGGAGGATTAATGAGATATATACTTGATGTCTCAGGTAGAGACTTGGAGCTAATAAAAGCTTCTATTGTCAACTTTGAAAGATCATTGGAATTGTCCTCACAGGGAGATTTTGAACATCTAATTGAAGAACTTAATGACACTTACCTAAGTCTTAAGAGACAAAAAACAAAACAATTAAATGCAAAACTTAGAAGAAAATGGAAAGTAATGAGATGAAATGTTTTTATCGAGAACTTGATCGAAGAAAAAAGTATTTGATTGCAAAATTACAAAATGAGATTGCCACACTTGAATGGCAATGGTTTCAAAGAGAAATATCAGATAAAGAATATTGTGTACAATTTGATGATATTCAAAGACGCATAAAAGAACTTGAAGAATAATATAATTTGGTATATAGTTATATATAAATATATCTACTTATTAATTAAAGATGCCAAAGCCATCAGAGTTTGAAAAAGGTAAGCGTTTATCAAAAGAAGAATATAAAAAACGATTAGATAAGTATTACAAAGAAAAAGAATTTAAAGATAAAGCAAAACAATATCATCATGTCAAAAGAAATACTGTTGATTCAATTCTTTTTTTAAAAATAAAAAATACAGCAAAACTTAAATTTCTTTGGCCTTCAACAGAAGCTAAAGCATGGATAGTAAATGAATATTATAAACGAGGTGGAAAATTAAAAGATAAGGAGGAAGGTAAATTAATACATACAATACCTTCTAGTCCAAAATCTGCTGTTGCGAAATTAAGAGAACCTACAGAGGAAGAAAAAAGACAATATGAAGAAGGTAAAACGGCAGGTCAATTATTTTTTAATACAGAAGACTCAAATCTTTATACTGTCGAAGAAGAAACTAATGAAAGAAAGATAGTTGAACGCAGAGGTGATGCAAAAGAAGGTGATTTATGGATTCATCCAAATACAGGTAACCTTAAAATGAAAGTAGGAGATAGATGGGTTACTGTTAATGATCCAAATGAATTACCTAAAATAAATAATCAGAAAAGAAGAAAAGATTTAAGTGATGCTTTTGCAGAAAAACGTAAGAAAGAGAAAACTGAAATAAAAGAAGTAGTGCTTGAAGCCAAACCAAAAATTACCAGAGGACAGTTCCTATACAAATACAAATCACCTCAGAACTTTTATTCCTGGCAGGATTTGGCAAGAGAACATATCAATTGTAAATACAGAAGTCAGCAATATATCTATGACTCTCCTGCATATTACTTGAAAGATGATTTATGTAATTCACTAATAAATACAAATATAGATAATCTTGAACTTACAGAGAATCCAAATATAGTAAATCCAAGTTTCTTTTTACTAAATTCAAATAAAGTTAACGAAATCAAATATTCATTTATTGAATGCCATAAATGGGGCATAAATGATTCAAGGGATATGTTGATCAATCCAAAATATAAATTCGATGTATATGTGAATTTTGTTATAGAACCAAATAAAATTTATTATTATGCATTCAATTGGAAAAATCTAAAGATATTTAAAATACTGCAATTTACAGAAGTTGAAGATCACATAATACAAGATCATTTTAAGACAGTTGTAAATCTGCTTTTACTAATGAATCAACAGCCAGATATTATTACTGAAGAATATATCCCATCAAAAATTGTACCTTTACAAAAAAAATATAAAGTACAAAGTGAAATAAAACCAAGAGCTATTTGTTGGGTAGGAAAAGATTTTACAACAAGAGTTGTGAAACTAAAACCAAAACAAGATGAAGATATGTTGATTGTTACTGGAAATAAAAGAAAGTTAAGACCACATTGGCGAAGAGGTCATTGGCATACAGTATTAAAGGGAGCTAAACGTAAGGAGCGTAAAATGAGATGGTATCAACCAGTTTTTGTACTAGGAAACGCAGCATGAATGAAATAACAATAAGGGTTGTTGGAATTCCTGCTCCTCAAGGATCTAAAACTCTTACACGTTGGGGTGCAATGATCGAAGCATCTAAGAAAGTAAAACCTTGGAGAACTGATGTTAAAGAAGCTGCTCTTGAATGTTATTCATCAGGAGCATTAAATTTACCTGTGAGAGCAGAAATAGAATTTGTTTTTCCTAGACCTAAATCACATTATGGAACAGGAAAGAATGCAGATGTATTAAAACCTTCAGCACCTAAGTTTTGTATTAGTAGAGGCAATGGAGACATTGATAAGCTGTCTAGATCGACTTTAGATGGATTGTCTGTAAGTGCAGGAGGAAGTGTTTTAGAGGATGATTCTCTTGTCGTTGAACTTAATACCAAGAAGAGATATATCAATAAAGATGAATTACCCGGAGCATATATTGCAATATCTTCTATTTGTGATTAGTATACTATTAGTTTACTAATACTAATTAAATATGACCACCAAAAAATCTACAGTAGATTCTCCAAAGACTCTTGCTGAAGCTCTTGCAATCTTTCAATCACAAGTTAAATCTGCTGACAGGACAGGTGTAGCAAAAGAAACTAGAAAAGATAAAAGAACTAACAAATCTGTAACTACTGAACGTAAGTATTCNACTCTNGAAGATGTNCTTANNGCANTNCAACCNGCNACNGAANTNGGTATTNCNCATACACAAACCTTTGATTACTTACCTCTTGAAGATGGCAAAGTACTTACAATCTGTATTACGACTTTGTATTTCAAACAAGAAAAATTAGAAAGCAAGTTACCTTTGAAAGAACTTAAAGGATATAACATCATGCATGATCTTGGTATTGCAATTACATATACAAGAAGATATGCATTAGGTGCAGCTTATGGAATAGGTTCTGAAGTTGATGATGATGCTATGTCATTAACTCAACCACCTGCTGATAAAACAGGTATTACAAGGACTCCTAGCAAACCAAATGAACAACCTGAACCTGTTGAATCTATTGAAGATAAGAACTATGGTAAGCCTATAGCACAACCTGCTTTAGAAGCTGTCGTATCAGAANATTATGNNNTTATCTGAAAAGTATCCCAAGAAAAAAGATGAAGTTCTTAACAAGTACAAATCTCAGTTTGGGATTACATCTGAAAAGATTGGCCCTGCTGACATAAGAACTGCNGAACAAGGTCAGTTCCTTACACTTCTAATAAATGAAATTGATTCAACTCTATGACTCANGAAGAAGCGGAATTTGCAGGGANACAAGTTCTAGATCAACTTCACGAACGCAAGCTAGATCGCCATAAAGATTACAACAGAAACATCTTTTCAATTCGTACAGATGATCTTCTTGCTAAACAAATAAGAACATATTGCAAAGACAATAATGTTCCTCCNAATCAATTTATTAAAAAAATTCTTCAAAATTATTTCAATGACTAATTCTCAATTCAATCCAGCTNTACCNCTTCCTATNAAATGGTCTATAGGAACAGATAGATTNGATCCAGAAAAAGAAGTGTTGGGTTTAACAATTCCAGTTGAATCTGTNACANATTTNATAGATCATTTAAAAAACCTNGTNAATACAAAAGCATCGGAGAAAAAAGTTTATGATTTCAAACAAAGAAAAGAAATTAAAACTCAATGTATACAAATCTACAGTAAAGCGATGGAAGGACCATACGGAGTATATGGCAATATTAATCCACAAAAGGTCGAAGATGCCCCTGATCTAAATCAAATGGCATTTTGATAGAAACTTTAAAAATTCTTGATACTTTTGCAGGTATCGGTGGTTTCAGCTATGCTGCACATGAGCTTGTAGGAGGATTTGAAACCACTCAATTTGTAGAGATTGATCCCTTCTGTCAAAAAGTTTTAAAAAAACATTTTCCAAATGTGCCTTGTCATGACGATATCAAAACCTTCACAGCTTACCCTGGACAATATGATGTCATCACAGGAGGTTTCCCCTGTCAAGACATCAGTGTGGCAGGTAGAAGAGAGGGAATTACAGACCAATCCAGATCAGGTTTATTTTACGAACTCATCAGAGTCATACGCCTGGTACGACCAAANTTCNTTGTCATGGAAAACGTGGCAGCGATCCTTAATAACGGATTGGACATCGTTCTCGGAGAACTTTCCGAAGCAGGGTACGATGCAGAATGGTCAATTATATCTGCAAGTTCA
>FUFK010037999.1_pt1 | contig 11009 bp, 8 predicted proteins | sample 1021851 | NCBI WGS metagenome assembly FUFK01 (sample SAMEA51879418, study PRJEB19060) | metagenome
TTCAAATCGAGTCAATTTAAGAGAATTTATTTTTGAACAAGCAACTTATTGTTTATTAGATTTTACGATTATTGGAGGACAATTTAGCTTATATCCTGCTGTTCCTTTTGATAGTGATCATGCAATGAATTTAGATAAGAAGCCAACAATTAAAGCAATGTTTACTGATGGCAATATTAAAGATTTAAACGTAGCTTTCCTGAATCCTGAAGATAGACAAACATTCCAAGCAAATATTATTTATAGAAAAGAAAAAGTTAATGGTTTCTCTGAGAAGAAATCTTTAGTGGTTCGTCTTGTTGGATCAGCCCATGAAGATGATCCATTAGAGACATTTGATTTAAGTGGCTTTTGCACCAGCCCAGATCATGCAATAACTTTTGGAAAATATGTTCTAAGTAATAGAGAAAAAGTAGATCATACAATTACATTTAAAACTGCTCCTCATTACATCAATGGAGTTCAGCCTGGCGATTACATAAGAGTGTATTCAACAACTCAACACGTTCAGCGATTTAATAATGGTGCAATTCTTGATGATGGAACGGTTGTAAGTAAAGACACAATTAGCGGAAGTAAGACATTTTATTACTGGAATCCTGCTGAACAAGAAGTAAAAGAAGCAACTGCTAATTTCTCAACACCAAGTTCAATTCAACCTTATGCTGGATCGTTATTTACGATTAAAGAATCTGAAGCTTCTGATCAATGCTACAAAGTTGAAAGTATTACGTTTGGTGAGGATGGATTAATTGAACTTTCTGGATCGTATTCAGAATTAACGAGTGACGGTAAGCTGGCTATATTACAAGGATGGAACGATGGTTCTCGTTTCGCACCAGTAGAAAGCTAAATGGCAACAGCACAACCATTTCCTACCGTTAAGCCAACTTCCAGAAGTTATAACCCTGGAACATATCCAAGTACCACTTTTGAATCGTTAGATGGTACAAAGACACATTTACGTTTTGGTAATAAACGAGTCAATGCAACTTTGACTCTAGGGTTTTCAAATATTTCTGATGCTGATGCTGCTTTGATATTGGCTAACTATGAAAACGTAAATTCTGATTGGGATTACGTTACTTTCAATCGTGGTTATGCAACTTCAGGTGTGACTGACACTAGCCTTTTGGCTTATTTAAAAGAGTCTGGGTCAAGCTTGAAATGGAGATATTCTGCCCCTCCAAGTGTCACAAGTAGTTTTAAAGGAAAAAGTAATGTTAGTTGTAGTTTTGTTGCTTGCCTAGATTCACCGTAGAATAGACTCAATGTTTTAATTTAAGGTCGTGGGTTTTTATTCAGGCAGAGATGGAGAACTTTATGTTGCTGGTACGAAAGCAGCAAAAGTTCAGTCATGGTCTTTCTCTAGCTCAATGGCGGTATTAGAAACGACCTCATTAGGCGATACAGATAGAACACTTGAATCAGGTGTTAGAAGCTATAGCGGAAGTGCAAGATTGTTCTATTACGTTGAAACTCCTGGCTCTGGTGCTAACTCAAACCTAAATGCCTTGTTAACTTCTGCGATCAAGACAGGCAGTGCAGCAGGTGATGGTGATAACGATCCATCAACACAAGTTGTTTTAAAGCTGCGAATGACAACAGGCTCAACGGATGTTCGAGATATTCAATTTTCTGTCTTTATTACAGGTGTTTCAATGAATAGTGCAGTAGGAGAAGTTGCTTCTGCTGATATTAGTTGGGAAGCTAATGGTGCTCCTTATGGCAACACAACTTTGGTTGATTAATGGGTGTTTATTTTGGTCAATGGGGTGAAGTAGCCCTTAAAAGAGATACGCTTCAATCTGCTTTGCAGACGAAGTTAGATCCTTATGACGTAAACACATCAACAAAAAGATTTAGTGTTGACCATAGTTCTGGTTCGTTAATAACTGGAGATGAAGTTGAAATAGAGACTGCTGATGGTTCAACACTTGAATTAGTTAATGGTCATAGCTATCCAGATGGAAAATGGTTTATCAATGTTGATCAGGTAGGAGGTCTTCGTTTATATAGTTCTTTTGCTGCTGCGATAGAAGGTGGACAATCAAATGCTTTAACTCTTGTTGCTCCTAGNTCTNCAAAAGATATTTTAATTCGTACCAGAAATGAAAGATTTAGGCACGTAGCAGGTGTTAGAGAATTTGAAATGACAACGAGTAGAGAGCAAGTTGATTTAACAAATCTTGGAGATGAATTTAGAAATCAATATGAGGCTGGTTTAATTAGTGGTCAAGGATCAATGACCTGTATTTGGGAGCATAATTATGACACAGGAGATAGAGCTAATGAATACGGAACAGATCCAGAATTTCCATTTTATTTAGCTCAATTGTTGGTTCGTACTCAGCAAGGATCAGATTTTGATGGATTATTTTATATTTACCGTGATCCTGATAATTCAAAGAAAAATGTCTTTTATGAAGCTAATTGCATTATTACTAATATTGCTGTAACGGTGTCTGTGACTGAGGTTATAGAAACTCGAATAGAATTTGTAACAAATGGAGTGATTAGTTTAAAGACAGGAGATACACCAGGATACTTGTTACAGGAGAACTCAGATAAGATATTACAAGAAAATCAGAGTCGCATATTGCTCGAACAGGTTTAAACTGCTGGTATTGGTTTTTAGTTAGTCGGCAATGGCAGATCTTCAGATTACGGGTTTACCCGCTTTAGCAGAAGCAGGTATTCAAGCAACAGACGTAGCGGCGGTTGCTGATATTAGTGCAACTGANACTAAAAAAGTAACGATTAAGGATTTGATTGCTGCTGGTGTTGCGTTAATTGATGATGCTGATATACCTGCTGCAAAGGTTGGGACATTAGGAACGAATCAAGTAGCAAGTGCAGCGATACAAGCTAATGCTGTTACTGCTGCCAAGATTGCAAGTGGAACGATAACTGCAACTCAAATAGCGGATGCAACGATAACTGGAGCGAAGTTAGTTAACGATACTGTTACTGCAACACAAATAGCTGCTAATGCAATAACCGCTTCTGAGTTGGCTGATGATGCTGTAGATACTGCTGCTATCGTTGCAAACGCCATAACAACTGCAAAGATCGCAGATGCAAATGTTACTTATGCAAAATTAAGTCTTAGTGATGGAGATNTTCCTGGGGCGAANATTGCTACAGGTGGAATTACAGCAACACAATTAGCAGCAAACTCTGTAGCTGCTTCTGAACTTGCTGACGATGCAGTTGATACAGCAGCCATTGTTGACGGTGCTGTTACAGCAGTAAAGATTGCAACAAATACAATTACGGCTAATCAAATAGCTGCAAATGCTATTGGTGCTAGTGAACTAGCAGATAACGCTGTTGACACGGCTGCTATTGCTGATGGAGCTGTAACTGCCGCAAAACTTTCTGGGACGTTAGCGGCTGCTTCAATTGCTGATAATGCGGTAACAACTGCCAAGATTGTTGATGACGCTGTTACAAGTGCGAAGCTTGCAGCAAACGCTGTTGATGCAGCAGCTTTAGCTGATAACGCTGTTGATTCTGGAGCGATAGCGAGTAGTGCTGTTATAGAAGCAAAGATCGCTTCAAGTGCTGTAACTGTTACTAAAATTGCTGATGGCACGATTACACCAGCCAAGTTAAATACTTCTAATCTTGATCGTTCATTAAATGTAGCTAGTGGCAATCTTGGAATTAATAACACAATTACTGCTGCTACTCGTTCAGGAATCACATATAACGCTCAAGGTTTAATTACAGGAACAGTTGCTCTTGCTGCTGGTGATTTGCCTGTTGCTACTACATCTGCTGTCGGTGGGGTATCTGTTGGGACTGGTTTAAGTGTTAGTGGAGCAGGTGCATTATCACTTACTAATAGTGTTACTGGAGCAACAGTTAGCGGGATAACTTTCAACAATCAAGGAATGATTACTGCTGCAACTGCTTTAGTTGCTGGTGATCTTCCTGTAGCAACTACAAGTGCTAAAGGTGCAGTTCAAATTACATCTGGAGGAGGCTTAACTGTTGATGGTTCTGGTAATTTAACAACTTCAACAAGTGGAGTTAGTGCTGGTACTTATCAATCAGTTACTGTTAATAATAAAGGTGTAGTTACAACAGGTGCAGCATTAACAGCAGGGTTAATTCCTGATCTTGCTGCTAGTAAAATAACAAGTGGAAGTTTAGATGCTGCAAGGATTGGTAATGACACGATTGATGGCACTAAATTATCTAATACTTCTACAGCAATATTTCAATCTATAGCCCAAAGTGGTTATCCAACAGCTCAGTTTAATGGTCAGCTTTTATTCGATACTGTTTCTGAAGATGCTTACATTTGGGACGGAAACGCTTGGCAAGCGATCACCACGTTAACGAAAGGCTCCTTGGTCTTCGGTGGAAATTTCAACGCGAACACAAGTAAAATGACCGCGTGTACCTCCGCAGGATTAGCGGCTGGTTTAGCAGTTGGAAGTAACTTACCTACTCCTAGTTCAACAACAGATGGTTTATATGTGGTAGTTGATACTGCTGGAACGCCTTCTTCTCCAGCTCCAGTTGTCGCATTTTCTCCTCCTGACTATATCCTTGGTGTTACTAATGCTTCGGGATCGTCTTGGAATGAGATCGACCTTTCACAAACAGTGGCAGGTCAAGTTGCAAGTAACATTACCTTTACACCTTATGGACAATTGTCTTCGACAAATGTTCAAGATGCACTTCAAGAATTAGAGACAGAAAAACTAGCACTTGCAGGTGGTACTGTTACAGGTCAGGTATTAATTAGTAATACTGGAAGCCTTGTATTTGAAGGATCTACGATTGATGCTTATGAGACAACAATAACAGTTGCCGATCCAACTTCTTCTGATAAAACTATTACTTTCCCAGACACAACAGGAACAGTAATTACAAGCGGAGATACAAATACAGTTACATCAACAATGGTTGATGCAAGCTTGGTAAATGCAAACTTAGCTAGTGGAGCTGCAATTGCATTTAGTAAGTTAGCTGCTTTAACTTCTGCTCAAATCCTTGTAGGTAACGGATCAAACGTCCCAACAGCAGTAGCAGTTACAGGAGATATTTCTATTAATAATGCTGGTTTAACTTCTATTGCTGCTGGAGTCATTGTTGATGCTGATATTTCTGGATCGGCTGCAATAACAGGATCAAAGATTGCTACTGGAACGACAAGTGCCGTTGGTGTTCTTCAGTTAACAGATAGTGCAACATCGACTTCTGCTACTACGGCTGCTACCCCTGCTGCTGTAAAGATTGCAAAAGACGCTGCTGACGCTGCTGCTACAACAGCCAATGCTGCTTTGCCTAAAGCTGGTGGCACAATGACTGGCAATTTAATTCTTGATAACGCAAAAGAATTAAGGCTAAGTGAAGCTGATGGTGACGGAGCAAATTACACAGGATTAAAGGCACAAGCACAGACAGGAGATATAACATTAACTCTTCCTGCTGTTGCTCCTACTGCTGGTCAGGTTCTTAAGGCTGATGCGTCAACACCTACAACACTTACTTGGGCTGCTGATAGTGCAACTGACTCAACGAAAATGCCTCTTGCTGGTGGCACGTTTACAGGAGATGTCACTTTTACAGGCGATAGCAGTAATGGGTTATGGGATAAGTCAGCGAGTGCGTTTGTTGCAAACTTAACTGGAAATGTCACAGGTAATGTTTCAGGAAGTGCTGCAACAGTTACGGGTGCTGCTCAATCTGCAATTACTTCTGTTGGCACGCTTACTGGTTTAACTGTTAATGCAGGAAATAATACGACACAAGCAATATTTTCTGGTGCAGGTGGCTCAGGCTCTAGAGGACTAGCCATTTTAACTGAAGCTACTGGTTCAGCAGATGAAGGAGTAATTTTTAATGCTAGGTCTAGTGGCACCACTGCCACGATGAAGTTTCAAACTAATAGTGCAACTGCTTTAACCCTTGCAGGCAATGGTGGAAATGCCACGTTTGCTGGTTCGATAACAAGTTCTGGTTTAACAGTAAATTCTGGTACTACTAATACTGCTGCATTGTTTGAAAGTACAGATGCAGAAGTAACAATTCAGTTAAAAGATACAACTGGCAGTAGCTATATCAAAGCTCAAAATGATTTCAGATTTGAAAATAGTAGTGCTGAGCTGATGCGGATCGACTCAAGTGGTCGTTTGTTGGTGGGAGTAACGGCTAGTCGTGCTGTTAATCAAGCTCAAGGTTCTTTCCAAATAGAAGGAACTGGGGCTGAAGATTCTGATATGTCTATTATCAGGAACCAAGCAAGTGCTGGTGGACCTGCTCTATGTTTTGGTAAATCTAGAAATGCAAGTCTTGGTGGTAATACCGTTGTTAATGATGATGATCAATTAGGAGCAATAATATTTAATGGTAATGACGGAACAGATTTAGCAAGTCAAGGTGCTCGTATTGATGCTTACGTAGATGGAACCCCAGGGTCAAATGATATGCCTGGACGGTTGGTATTTAGTACAACAGACGACGGAGCATCTACATCAACGGAGGCGATGCAAATTGATCGGAATGGAAGAGTCGGAATAGGTATAGCACCAGACACAAATAGTCGTCTACATGTTCATGCTGGTTCTGCTGGGAGTGTTGCTGCTGGTACAAATAGCACTGTAACTATAGAAAATAGTGGAGCAACAGCTTTACAATTTTTAAGTCCTAATGATGCTGTTCAACAAATACGTTTTGGCGATGTTGCTGATACTGGAATCGGTTTTATTCAATATAGTCATTCAAGCAATGAGTTAGCTTTAGCAACAAGTGGCAGTGCAAAACTAACAATAGCAAGTACAGGTAACGCCACGTTTGCTGGAACGGTATCAGACAGCAAAGGCGATTTAAGAAAGATAATTCAGAATACTCAAGGTTCTTCTTATACATTAGTTGCTGCTGATGCTGGTAAACATATCCTTGCTAGTGGAGATATAACTGTCCCTAATTCAGTATTTAGTGCAGGTGACGCTGTAACTATTGTAAATAATACAGGAGGTGATTTGACTTTATATATGAATACAACTACTAGATATAAATCTGCTGATGGTAGTTCAGGAGGAAACTTTACATTAGCTACCAGAGGAATGGCAACTCTACTATTTGCTAGTGGAACTGTTTGTTATGGATCAGGTGCAGGATTGTCATAAATGTACCTATTAACTAACACACAAGGAGGTTATTAATTATGAGTCCTATTCAACAAATGCTTTTAGGTGTAGGTGCAGTTGCTACGAAGACCTACGTTGACGATGTTTTCTCGACGTACCTATGGGCTGGTTCAGGTTCAGCTAGGTCGATTAATAACGGCGTAGACATGACAGAGGGAGGTATGACATGGATAAAGAAGAGATCTAGCTCAGATAGAAACGTGATTACAGACACAGTAAGAGGAGTTACTAAACAACTTTTTACTGAAAGAAATGATGGAGAATCTACTGATAGCGACAATATAACTTCATTCAATAATAATGGTTTTTCACTTGATACTGATAATCGTATAAATCAAAGTGGAGCCACCTATTCCTCATGGTCTTTTAGGCGTGCCAGTGGGTTCTTCGATTGTGTTACCTTTAACGAAACAGGATCACCTCACGCGGATTTTACTGTTTCGCATAGCTTAGGTTGTATCCCTGGAATGATCATATTAAAACGGACAGATGGTAGTTCTGATTGGTGGGTTTGGCACAAACATGATCCAACTCAGTTGTTGAGGCTTAATACTACTGCTGCACAACTTGATATGACTAATGATTGGTGTATTCCAACCAGTACAAATTTTACATTTAGACCTACCTATGTAGGTGCTATGGGGGCTGCATCATGGGTAGCCTACCTATTCGCAGGAGGTAAAGGGACAACTGACAAAGCTGTTGATTTTGATGGGTCTGGTGATTATTTATCTATTCCAGATAGTACTGCTTGGGATATTGGTACAGATTACACAGCAGAGTGTTTTTTCAATATTGATTCGTTGACTGGTGCTGGTTGGGATGCAATTTTTGGTCAATGGCCAGGTAATAATAATGCCTCTACTAACACTTGGACTTTGGAATATGTAGGAACTGATTTAAAGTTTTATTATAACGATTCAAGTACAACTGTTCAAAACAAAGACCTTGGTACTGTCTCTCTTGGTAAATGGCATCACTTTGCTTTTTCTAAGCAAGGTTCAACAACAAGACTTTTTATTGATGGAGAATTGAAGCATAGTTTCACTATCTCGTTAAATGCTGGTAATGGTAGTTTTAATATTGGAGGTAATGTTGCGGGTGGTGGTTATATTAATGGAAAGGTTTCTAATGTAAGAGTTACAAAAGATCAAGCACTTTATACAACTAACTTTAATGTTCCTAGCGATCCTTTAACAACAACTTCTCAAGGTGCAATTGCAACTAATGTCAAACTTTTATGTTGCAACGGTTCTACTGCAACAGCTTCAACTGTAACCCCTGGAACAATTACCGCTAATGGTGATTCAACAGTAACAACTAATAATAGTATCTTCGATGATACAGCAGCAAATGTCTTTGGAGAGTCGGGATCAGAATCCGTAATCAAGTGCGGTAGTTATACTGGAAATAATGACGCCGACGGTCCAGAAATTTATTTAGGTTGGGAACCACAATGGGTACTAGTAAAAACCCTAGCTTCAGGTAACTGGCGATTACTAGATTCTATGAGAGGGATTGTCACTGGTGGTGATGATCCAGAATTAGAACCTAATAGTAATTCTAGTGAAGACGCAGGCAACAACAGAATTGCTGCTACACCAACTGGATTTAAAATAGATACAGCATCTTCAAGTCATAATGATAATAACGGATATATTTACGTCGCCATAAGACGCAGCGATGGATATTGTGGCAAGCCTCCCGAACTTGGTACGGACGTATTCAGTTTAGCTAGGGGTGCTGGAAATCCATCTTTCCCTTGTTTTGTTACTGGATTCCCTGTTGACTTCCTTCTTCAAAGAGAATTTGCAAGTGCCGCTTCTTGGATTACGGGTGCAAGATTAACGGGTACAGAATATATGTACACAAATTCGACAGATGCAGGTGCAGGTACAAACTATGATTGGGGTAGTAATACTGGTGCTGTACTTGATAGAGCTAGTAGTTATCAAGGATGGTTATGGAAGAGACACGCTGGTTTTGATGTGGTGTGTTGGGAAGGGGACGATACAAATGCTTTCCGTAGGCATAATCTTGGAAAAACTCCAGAAATGATCATATTTAAGAATAGAGATGATACGAGAAGTTGGAGAGTTTACCATAAAGGTTTGAACGGAGGAACAAACCCTGAAGATTATGCTGTCTCTATAAACGCAAGTTCTGCTGAAGGTTCTAATACCTCTTACATGAACGGAACCGCACCAACATCAACACATTTTGTAGCTGGATTAGATGGAGATACTAATGTTTCAGGTGATAGCTACATAGCCATGCTCTTCGCCAGTGTTGACGGCATCTGCAAGGTTGGTAGCTATACTGGCTCTAATTCTGATCAAACAATCACATTAGGTTTTCAGCCTAGATTTTTAATCGTCAAAGCATATAACCAATCATATTCTTGGCTACAACTTGATACAACAAGAGGATGGGCTACTTCTTCAGGTAATAACAGTAAATATCTTTTCTTAGAACTAAATTGGGCTCAAAATGACATAGATGTTGGTTATCTAACTTCAACTGGTTTTGTAGCCAAAGGAGGTAGCGGCAATATTAATGAATCAGGAGCTTCGTATATTTATTATGCCCATGCTTAGTGCTGGCCGAACAGGTCAGGGATAGACAGTAGGTTTATAATTTGAGGGCAATGTATTATTTTTATGGCTGATCGTGTAACCCTTGCTAATGAAATTAAGCAATTAAAGGCAGATCAAGAGCGTAGAGCTACAGAGTGGAAAGAAAATCAGCAAATCCTAGAAACNAAAGCCGCAGAATTGGTTCAAGCAAATTTAGATGAGCTTGATGGTGGTGAGGCTTGCCCTGCATGATAAAAATCCTTACCTACATAAATACTGCTGCTCTTGTAGTAGCAGTAGGTGGTGGTACGTTTCTTTATACACAACGTACAAAAATAACCAATCAAATCGTTGATCAGGCTTTAACTGTTGTCAAAGAATCAATGGTAAAAATGCCAAAACCAACTCTTCCCAGTAGTACTGGCCCTGTTAACCCGTTTGCTAAATGATTCAATTCAAGTCATTTAACGGCCTGACTTCTTTAGTTTTGGGCGGTGGTTTAATTGCAACTAACTTTATGAGCCTTAACCTTTTGGCTCGTAAAGATTCAGGCATACCAGACATCGCCAAGCTTTCTAGCACTCCCTATAGCTCAATTCAAATTAGGAGTGAAACCAAGCCTGACGGTGCAGAAGAGTGGATGTTTAACTCTAAGCAGCACGATCCAAAGCTAGTCACAACAATTATTGATGATTCTAAGCCTACCTTTAATGGTGGGGTTAAGAAGAGATATACACACAAACAGGATGTAGCTCAATTTGCTATTTATCCTCAAGGCGAAGGAGGAAAACTTACAGATAAACAAATTGAATGTATAGANAANATGGCNCANGGNNGNNNTAATGGNCANNTAATTGCNGATAGTGCAAGCGTTCAAGTGACTCCAGCTATTGCAAGCGTTCCAATTGTAGGGCCAGTATTAGCAGGAATATTTTTTGGACAGGCTAGAAAACAAGCTGGTGAAGCCGCAAGTAATCTTGCAGGTCAATGGAATGATTGCTAAGTGGAATTAAACGCTCCTTTTGTTAACGAGCCACAATTAAAAGATTTACCAGAACTAACAATAATTCCTCCTGCTGAAATAATTCCTCCAACTACTTTTGGTCAATTACCTTTTGGTTTTGTCCCAATTATTGAACTTCCTTGTGTTGTAGCCAGAGATAAAAAGACAGGCACAGGTAGTGAAATGTTTAACGTAGACCCACAAAATAATTACACTCTTTGCGACCATGCCCCTGTTCTATTTATTGCCCCTGATCTCTAC
>FUFK010064463.1_pt1 | contig 11008 bp, 19 predicted proteins | sample 1021851 | NCBI WGS metagenome assembly FUFK01 (sample SAMEA51879418, study PRJEB19060) | metagenome
ATAGCACCTTCAAGAAAATCTTTTTTAGCCATATAATACTAGATATTATACAGATAAGTGAGATATGCCACCAGAAATTTGAAAGTTAAAAGTTCTGGAAATAATACCATCAAGAGTCACAGCTATAGATGCACCTGTCACAATACCTGTGCCAGAGTAATATTTATCACCACTATCTGCACCTTCTGGATATAATTCCAAAGTTGCTGATGTGCCTACATCTAATGCTTCTTGACCACTATCTGTTTCATCAAAATGACATTCAACAGTAGCAGTAGCATCTCCCCTTAAAACTTTGTAAGACTTTTTTGAGTCAGTTAAGCTAGTATCTTCAACAGTATCTTGGGTTTCATCAATAGAAAAACCTATTACTTCACCAACTGTTGTTCCACCAACTTTAACTAATCCACTTGTTCCGACATGGGTTGCCATTCTTCATTCTCCTTTGTTTGATCCTCTACCTTTTTTTTCTTNTTGGTAGATTTTTTTTCTTCATTAAGTGTATAACCTAATGAAAGAAACTTGTCTAGTTCNCTATCCCAAATTTCTTTNGAATATCCATCTTTCCATAAAGTNATTCTTTTTGCCATTAAGCTGTACCTCTAGTAAAACTATATAAAACTCTTACCACAATTCTCACTCCACCCAAAGGATAAAGTGTTCCCTCATCAGAAGAAACTTCTACAATTTTTGTTTCTAATGCGTTCCCACCCCTAGTTCTATCAGCATCTAGTGTTTCCTCAATAACCTCTATTAGTTGATTTCTTTTTGTATCTATATTTGTATCTGTGCCTTTTGCAAAAGCAACTATTACAAAATCTACTGTGCCACTTCTAGTTCCTGCTGATGTGTCACCAAGACTAAGATCTTCTCTTGTTTCATCTCCTGTAGAAATAAACATGGCAGGAAACTGTGCGTTTGAAAGTTCCTCTGGATCAAAAGGCTCTCTTGTTAGTTTTTTAAATTCTATAGGTGAAGATACAGCATCTAAAACTGTAATAATATTTCCTGCAATATTTTCTCTTTTGCTCATACAATGATTTTACTAATTTTATCTGTAAATACTTTTACTATTTGTTTTTCCTCTTGTCTATTAATACCAAAAAATGGTCTTATTACTTTGCCTTTACCTGCACCTGCTTGATCGTGGAAAAATGCTTTTTTATTAGCAAACATATTTCTAAAAAATAAAGTTCCTTTACTTGGTGATATTTTGCTAGTCAAAGCACTAAACATTTGTCCTGTGTCTGTAAGATCAACAACACCAGACTCTTTTACCTTTGCTCTTTTATAACCTGCTGAATATGGTCTAAAAGGTAATCCATTCAAAGATACACCTTTTCTTTGGGTTCTATCTCTTATGTTTCTAATCTGTAAAGCAGATACATTTGCTAATGTTTGTTTGATAGCATTAGGAAATTTTTTCTGTATTTGTTCTAAGGATTTACTTAATTGAATTGTATTTGTTTTTATGGTGACTGAAGCAACCATTATCTACATACGCATTCGCCATTACAAAATTCACACATTTTCTACCTCTGCAATCTTAACATATGAATTGGCTCTTTNTCACTAGCTTGGATTGTACCACTACTGTCCTCATCATATTCCACACCATCTCGTAATACAGCTTGAAACTCCTCTGAATACTTCTGNCTATAAAAATCCATTTTGTTTTGAAAAGTATCTTTACCATCTCCACCATCTGGATCTTTGAACTTAGATAGTATTGGGTANATATACTCTGCTAATGTTTTGTAAACCACGCATCTTTTCCATTGTGCGTCTGTTAATTTATTGCTTTCTAATTCTAATGTTGTGACTTTTGTAATATCTTTNTATCTGACTGTNTGTCTNTATCTCTCCCACCATTCTTCNCTNATCTGTCTGATGACATCATCTTCTCCNAACTGTANTTGAGTATCAAAATCTGTAATACCAAACTCTGCAATATCTGGTTGGTACTTTTGNACCTCTGCTAAATTGACACCAAACTCACTTGTTGCCATTATTTTTTACCTTTTTTTTTGGTTTTTTTTTCTTCCTTTGGTTTTTCTTCGTAGGGTTGCCACCCTTTAAGAGTCCAAAGATTTTCATTATTTTCATAATCATGTTTGTTTCTCTCAATGATTTTACCATCTTTGTTTGTAAGTTTTATTTTTGACATAATTATCTATAGCATATGGGTGGAAAAAACCCACCCATAAATTTATCAATATTAGTTAATGACAGACTCGTTAAGCATTTCAATGCCATATGAGTCGTGTAATTCACCAACACCATATACTGCTGTTGCTACAATCTCATCTGCTCTTAAACTTGCATCTCTTTGTGACTCAATTTTAAGATCTTGCATCATGGCTAAACCAAGTGCATCTTGTGAGAATACTGCACCTTTACAGTTATCAGTATCTGTTGTTCCATCAACATTTGATGACTCAAATATTCTTACACCTGCGATCTCACCAATAAAGCCTGTTCTCATNGCTTCATTCTGTAAGTCACCTGCGTTTGGATTTACAAATGTGTTTGTCAAAGATTTCTTCACATTGTAGATAACCTTTGGGTTGAATACACCAAAGTATGGTGCAGGTACATTTGCTTGTCTTAGTGTTGCAACTGCTTTGAAAATATTATCAATAGTCAATTCAGTTCCTGCACCACCAATGCTTGTTGAAAAGCCATCAAATAATGCTGTAAGATCTGTGTCTATTTTCTTTGCTATTGCTTCACCAAATAATCTACCAATATCTGCACCGACATTTCTTGATGCTGAATTTCTTGCTAGATCAGTTAATGTTGTCATAATTCCAACTTCTGAAGCTGTNATAGTCACAGATGTTGGATTGACTGCTGTGTTTGTTAAGTCTGTTGCTTCATTGACTGCTGATGCAGATACAGTTCCATAAATCGGTACTTCTACTGATTTACCACCACCTGCAATAGTGTAATTACGCACCAAACCACGCATAATTGATTGCTCTTGAGCAACAAATAATGCTTCTTGTACTATCTCGGTATATAGTTCCGATATCGTACTGCTTGTTGTTTCATTTGCCATTTTATTTCTCCTCTAAATAGCTGTTATTATTTATTTAGATTAATCACAGTAGGTTGAGCATTTCGCTGTTTTCTTAGTTCAGCATACTTCTTCCTATCATCTGGATTATTCATATCTAAGTCCGACAAATTAAAGGTTTGTGCGTTCACCTTACCCACATTACTTACACTCCCACTACCAGAAGGTGTTGCAACTTGGAAGTGTGCGTTCTGCGTTATAAACTCTGAAACAAACTCATCAATAGATAATGGTTTGCCTTCTTTGTTGTATCTTGTTGTACCATCTTTATCAAGTATTTCTGCTTTGCCTTCTTCATTTAGTCTTACATTATCCTTCAGCAAATCTTTTACTTGATTAGGATTGATGGCTCTATTGTTAGATGCTGATTGTATAAGTTGCTTATCAATCTTCTCTCCTCTAAGTTCATCTTGTAATTTTTGTAATTCTTTCTTATGACTATCAACTAAAGACTGCCTTACTTCTTCAAACTTACCTGCTTCAAGTTTTCTTTTTTCTTCAGCTTCTTTGGATCTAGCAATAATTTCTTTTGCTTCATCAAGATCAGATACACCCAAATCTTCTAGTGTTCTTCTCTTTTGTCTGTGAAGTCTGTCTTTGATTGTTTTATCAATCAATGCTTGGCTATCTTCTTTTGACTCTTTTGTTTCTTTTACTTCTTCTACTACTTCTTCTTGTTTTGTTTCTTCCTGTACTGTTTCCGTTTTGTTCTCGTCAGACATAATAGTTCTCCTTATTATTATTTAAGATGTATAAAATAATTATAGATTATTCAACAAATTTATCCCAATCATCATCAAACAGAATAAAGCTGTGCCTACATCTATACCCACCTCTATTTACAAATGGATCAGTTCCAGACTTACCATTCCATGATGTACTAGACCACAAACTCCTTGCTTCTTCCTCTGTAAAAACTTTATTTAGATTGTTTCTGCAAAATGGTCTGGTTGTAGTAATATTAGTTCCTACATATTGAAATTTTGTTATTCCTGCTTCTTTACCTTTATAGATAGTAAACTGTCCATCAAATTGCATCAAACTATCATGTGCAATTTGTCCTGCATATCTACGCATATTGTTTCCAAGAATATCTGAAGCATATTTTGTATGTAATATTTCTCTTGCATTTTTTACTCTTGCAATAGTAGAAGCATCATCTGAATATCTGTTTTTGTCTATGTAATCTACAAGTCTATTGATAGCTGTTTCATTTGATCTTTGATAAACACCATTGATCTGTCCTCTGATGTTTTTAACCATTTCATTGAATGGTCTGCCTGTCACAGAAGATTGATATACTTCATTGGCAACTGTATCTAAAAATCTGTTTGCTACATCTTCAAATCCAGAGAATGACAAAAACTTTAAATCATTTATCACTTTTAAATCTGGTTTGGTTAGTGTTTTGAAACTATCTGGAATTTGTAATGGTCTTATAAATTTCTGATATTCTTTTACTATCTCATCATATTCAGAAACAATAGTATCTGCCTCTTTCAAAAAGTTTTGTTCAATAAGTCTTTTTAGGTTTGGTCTAAGCTGTATTGCTATTTGTGTTGTAAGATTAACACCACCAGATGTTGCTTTTGTTAGTTCTGCAATAATATCATCTTCTAATTTTTTTAATGTGCCAAGTAATCTTTCTTCATGGCTATCTATTAATTTATTTAAGATGCCTTGTTTCTTATTAGCAAATTGTTTGAAACTGTCTTTGAATGCGTCTGCCATTCCATTTTGTATATAATGAAATGGCAGATAAGTAAATTATGTATTACTTTTGTAAGATTCTTTCGTTTATTGTTTTTTCAATAAACTCGATTGTGGCAACAGGATAATTGTCAGCACAAACAGGAAGGTTGAAATACCAATTCTTTGTAGCAGTCCAACCAGATTTAAGACTAAAGTCATAATCAATCCCATCTTGAGTAATTATTCCTTTTTTCTCAAGAGAGCCAAATACTCCCCTAAGTGATTTGATTGAAATATTGCAAAGTTTTGCAGTCGCTACAGCAATATCCCAATGTATGCAGTTTGAACCATCATTCTGTCCAAACCTGTCTATATGGGTTTGTAGAAAAAGTTTTTCTAACTTTGTAAGTTTTACCATGATTAATATATTATAGATTTTTTATAGAATGTCTATAGCAAATATGTGAAAAAATATTTTTTTTTTGGACATATAAAAGCTATAAATTGAAGCCTTTTTTCCATGCTCTTATTGACCAAAAAGCAGGTGATAATGACTTTTGTCCTTTTACCTGTTTTAACACACCACCCATTCTAGCCAAAAAAGACCTCTGTCTGGCAGGAATATTCTTTTTGATTTTCATATTAGGATCACCAAATCTGACTATTCTTACATTCCCAGATGATCTATCTCTTACATAGACTCCAAACTTCTTGCTTTTATTGGGTGTTCTAAATGGTTTATTTAGTTTTACTGATCTGCCTCGATATGTTGCCATTATTTTTTTCTTCTTTTCTTTGCTTTTTTAGCAACAGATAATGCTATTGCAACAGCTTGTTTTCTAGATTTTCCAGATCTCATCTCTGTTCTGATATTCTTATTAATAGATTTTTTACTGTAGCCTTGTATTAAAGGCATTACTTTCCAACATTTCTCATAGCTGTAGTATGTGCTTGACCAAATGTTTTGCCATTCTTCATAGATCTAGCCATAGATCTCATATGTTTTAGACTGTGATGTCTAGCATGACTACGCATAGTTCTTTGTTGTCTTGGTGTGAGATCTTTGATGATATTTTTAATTGATGCTACTTTTACCATTATTTNTTCTTCTTTCTTAAATCTAAATCATGNTTTCTTGANCCTCTAAGAAAACTATTGACTCTACCCATNGCCCAAGCTGACATGGGAACTCGTCTGCTTCCTGCTGATANAAACGCACCCTGTCCTCTACGATATACTTTNGCTAGTGTTCCATATGTATATCTTTTGCTTTTCTTTGCTTTNGCTCTAAGTGTTGCTTGTACTGAAGCAGATAATGGTCGTCTAAATTTACTTGCCATTATGCTCTAGTCCTTGATCTAAGCANACTTGCAGGTATTCTTCTNCCACTTCTATATAGTNAACTAACTCTNTTAATNAGTCTTGCTCNTCTTTTGCGTTCTTCTTCTTTCTTGAGTCCAGATAAATATTTNTTTGGNACACCTGTTTTCTTNTCCTTTGGTACTCTGCGTCTTTTTCTATGCTTCGGCAACTTCTTCACCCTCGATTGCAGGTGTTGAGAACTGACCTATTGGTCTAGGTTTTGCTTCTATCTCACTATCAATATCTGCTATCTTTTCATCATCTTCTACTACTGCTCTAGCTATTTGTTTATCTACTTCTTTTGCAAATGTATCTGATGCAACACCAGATGCTTTTGCTACTTGTAGGAACTGTAAATCAGCAGAATAATCTCTTAGATTGAAACTATCTGGGTAATCTATTTCACCATCAAACTCTTTATCTTGCCATTTGGCAAACAATCTCCAGATATGTTCTTCTGCATTCTCTAAATAATCTGCTTTTTCTGATAATCTAGCATTCAGTAATTCAAACTCTGTTTGTAATGCAATACCAGAATTAATTGTTTTCTCTGTTCCTCTTACAGAACCCATATGTGTGACTCTATTGATTGCATCTACTTTCATGTTGATACAATCCATAATACCTGTCAAAGACTGTGAAGAAGGTTGTATAATGTAGGGTTTCAAATCTGATTGCATATCTTCTGGTATCTCAATNATTGATCCTGCACCTGCACTAGCTTCNACATTAGGTGTTTTGACTAGACTTGGGTGATTAGATAATCTNATAAGCTGTTCTATCTCTGAATAATCGTTGTAAATAGATTTTTGTAGTTCTGCCACATCTTGTAAATCACTAATACCTATTGCTCTTTTNTGTGACTTNTGNTTGTAAAGAANAACAGCAGGTATCTCATTNATCATGTTTGGCATCTCGTCTATNAGAATTGGTTGAGATGTGGAATAACCTTTGTTGAACTCTTTGACCATCAGAGTAGTAATATCTTCTTTTGTCCATACTCTAAGTGTTGCTACATCATTTTGTAGGTTTTCTAATAATGTAAGTTCTGTTAGTTCATACCTACCATTTATCATTCTTTGATACTTCCAATTCAAGACATTTTCTGGTGTGTAAACTGATATGTATGGTCTGATATCTAGCTGTATTTCTTCTGCTCTGGTTTCTGTTTGAACAGCAGGTTTATCCATGATTGCCCAACAAGTACCATAGATAGAAGCATTGATTTGCATTTCTCTAATAATGTTGTCAAATGATCTACCATCTAAATCTGCATCTTTGAGAAAGTTCTCTAATTGTTCATCTCCAGATAAACTGCCATAGTTTCTTGTTGGTGGCACTCTAAATAGAAATGATGAGTAGATNTGCACTACATTTTTACAATGATTNTCAATAGCAGTATTGTTCATTCTCTTGATGTATTCTTCATCAGACTCNAGAACATATCTATTGAGNAGATAGCCATTTTGGTAATCTTGACCACCTANATATGATAATANATGAAAGTTCCAATCTTGNAATTTNGACTCATAATCATCATGTCTTTCTGTCAAGTAATCTCTTGTATAGTTTGGCATTAGCTGAACCTCTTTGGTGGTGAGGGTTTAAAGTGTGTTCTTATTGGGTATAAAAATTCTATCAAATATCCTAGAGCATCATTCATGTGATCGTAATTGTTTTCCTTATCTGGTAAACTTGTTCCCTCTTTATAAATTTGTCTTTCTATACTCTTTATCACATTCTTACACTTATTTGCAATAAATAATGTGCGAACACCTTTTGTGTTTTTTAGTTTTGTATTTACTGCATTGATCCTGTCACGAACTAATGGGTGTGCATTTCTAACTCTAACATTGTACCCTGCATTTTTTAAAATAGATAAATCTGTTCTNCCACCTGCACTTGTTTTNCTTTGCTTTGATGCAGGATCNGGATATACNAANATATGTTTTCCAGAGTATCTATTATTGATTTCTTCAACAAGTTCGTCAGTATTACTGCCATAGATAACAATTTCNTCATATACATACAAGTAATCTTGTTTAACTTCTGATACTACTGCACTCATAGGATCAAGGTTGAAATCAACCCCAATGTGTATTGTATTAGAACTTGGTATGTATTCTTTTAAAACATTTTCCTCTCTATTGAAGTTGTAATAGATAGCACCACTATAATTAACAAAATCACTTAGATATTCTTGCTTGAATGTTCTTTCATCAAGATCTTGTTTTGCTTGTTCTATTTCGTTTGCTGATACTTGACCACCATCTAATGTAGTGTACTTAAATGATTTCCAATTATTATCTGTTTCTTGTTTTGTAAATAGATTATAACTCCAATTACCATAGCCTCTGGGTGTACCCAGAAACAATGCTGATCCTTCCTTAGATTTATCTGATAATGTTGGTCTTAGAACTTCAAACCATGCTCTCTCATCTACATCTGAAAACTCATCAATACAGATAAAGTCTAGTCCTACACCTCTCAAAGCATTAAAATTTTCTGATGATCTTAGCTGTATTAGTGATTTATTTCTAAGTGTAATTGTGAGATCAGAATAGTTTACCTTGCTGATCCATTTATGTTTTGTCATTTTATCAACCAATGGATCAAGCATGATATCTTTACACATTCTATAAGTTGGTGCTATATACCAAACCTTCTTCTTTGGATATCTTGAGAACTTAGCTAATTCATTGAGAGCCAGAAATGTTTTACCAAACCTTCTCCCTGTAATTAGAACTCTAAACCTAGCTTCTGATGTAAATACTTCTTTTTGTGCTTTAGATAATGGCATTACACCTCATTACCCCAACAATCCCAACCATTAACTTTCTGTCTTGCAAATAATTCTATTCTAGGTAAATCTCCACAAAGTTCTATTATTCTAGTTCTAGCTATATCTGGTTTTCTACTGTGTTCTCGTCTAGGCTCTTGTATAATTTGTTTAACATTTTTTGCTTCTCTCCAATACTTACCTTTTAATCCTATCAAACAAAATTCTGCATTTTGATTTGTATAATAACCCATACCAGAATATGGTTTAGATAAATCTTTTGTTAATTTTACCCAAACAAAACCTACTGTTTTATAGTTAAAACCCCAAGATTGAATAACTTTAAAGCCATAATCAAGTAAACTGCTAGTACACCATAAAAAAAGCATAGAGTTATCAAGACATATTGATTTAACATTAATAGAACAAATTTCTTCTAAAGATAATGTTTTATAATGTTTATCAGCACCACCTGCACCATTAGGATTTTTGTAACCACTCCCTGCTCTTTTATCATTGTATGACCAAGCAGGATCAGCATAGATAATATTATATTTTTTGTTTGGTAGTGGTATCACTCTACATTAAATGGTAATGGTGTATCATCATCTTCCATAACTCCATTGTCTGATTGACCTAATATATTTTTGCCAAGAAATATAGCCATAGCACAAGAACCATTCTCAGCAATCTTCCATTGTATCTGTCTAAGCCTAATTTTTTTCATGCTTCTGCCTTTTGTTAAATATTCGGAAAAACCCTTTCTTATAGTTGCTTCATTACAATTAAAAAACTCTGCTATTTCTATATTAGTACACCCAAATGAGGCAAGTTTTTGCACTTCATTAGCATCTATATCTAATTTAGGTCTAGCCATTCAATAACTCAGATTTCTTTCCTGTGTAATCTTCCCATCTTTTAATAATTACATCTGTGTATTTTTCATCATATTCCATCATAAAACATTTAATATTATTTTTTTCAGCACCTATGAGAGTTGATCCGCTACCACCAAAAAAATCAGCTATTATATTTGTGTTGATCTTAAATCTTTTTATTATCCACTCCATAAGTGATACAGGTTTTTGCGTTGGGTGAACTCTGTTTGTTTTTTCAGATGATTGTGTAAATTGTCTTACAACACTCCTAAAATTTGCCCATGCTAATTCACAATCAGTTTGATCCGATTTACCATTATTTTTATCCCAAACTAACCAACATTCGCTGTCTGGTAAAATAGATGAATAATAATTTGCACCCCACCAAATCTGTTTAGCATTGGGGTATAATCCATAAATTAAATTAAAGCAATCTTTTGCAACTGAATTATCAGAATCTCCTTTAATATCTGATTTATAGTTTTTTGATAATACACCAGACTTTGATACAGCATTCATTCCATAAGGTGGATCTGTATGTATTAAATCTGGATAAACACCTTGCATAAGTTTATCAACATTATCTATTTTTGTACTATCCCCACACATCAATCTATGTTCACCAAGTTTATATATATCCCCTGGTTTTGATTTAGGTTCATCTGGTAGTTCTGGAACAGCATCATCATCAGTTAGTCCTGCTTTTTCACCTGTAATCAAACTCTCTAGTTCATCATGGTCAAATCCTGTTAGTTCTAAATCAAAGTTTGCATCTAATAAATCAGTAAATTCTTGTTGTAATAATGATATATCCCACTCACTAAACTCGTTTGTTTTATTATCAGCTATTCTGTATGCTTTAGCTTTCTCTGGTGGTAGATCAGCAATAGTCACAGGTATGGAATTAAGTTTTAGAAGTTTTGCAGCTTCATATCTACCATGACCAACTATAATAGTTCCACCTCTATCTACTACAATAGGTTGTTGAAATCCAAACTCTTTGATTGATTGTGCCACCTTTTGTATATCCCATTTTTTTCTAGGATTTTTTATATAAGGTTTTATATCTGTAAATGCTTTTTGTTCTACTATCATCAATGATAAGTTATATTCGGTTGCAATTTAAACCCCATGAGATCCATTACTAACTGCAATCCTTTTTCAGCATCAGATTTGCTTTCAAAGTTTGCATATCTTATAAATGCAGAGAATGTTCCA
>FUFK010039122.1_pt1 | contig 11006 bp, 16 predicted proteins | sample 1021851 | NCBI WGS metagenome assembly FUFK01 (sample SAMEA51879418, study PRJEB19060) | metagenome
AGGAGGAAAGCATTAACACCATGAACCAAATCGAACAGCAATTTTTAACATCTGACCAGTTAGCTGAAAGATATGGGTTAAGCCCAGCAACTATTGCTGATTGGAGACGTAAAGATCGTGGACCAAAATACTATACACTTCCCAAATATGCGGTATCATCAGGTTCCGCCAAGGTTCGTTACGACATAAATGAAATCCTTGAATGGGAAAAAACAATGAACATTACTCCTAAAAACCCTTTTTAATTATGGCTAGAGCTAAAGTACAACCAGCATTTACTGCTAAATTCAGAATCCTTGACAACCCCAACCCTGTCAATGATTATGCTCCAGAAAAAAATGTAATTTTTGATTTTACTATTGAAAATGCACTAAAAGCTGCTGAGTTTTTTATGAAAATGCATGACAAAGCAGAAAAAGAAGGTACAACAATCAGAGTCTATACAGACAAAAAAGAGTACCATGAAGAAGCTGGATTTACTCTTTGGGGCGGTATGTGGGGAAATAGTGGCAAACTAGCCCCATTACCACCTAAAGATTCAGAAGAAACAATTAGCGTTGATGACTTACCTTTCTAAGTTCCCTAGCGATCCTTATGAGGGTCAAATATTTTACGACCCTGATACCGATAGAACTTTTGAATGTGTATTTCGTGACCCTTTAGATCGAATGATTAACAGACACCAAGATCACTTTGTCTGGTGTGATATAAGTGAAGATCGTTAATCTTTACCAAACAAAATATATTTAAGGCGCTTCATTAGAGGCGCTTTTTTTTTAGTTTTTNTTCTAGTTTNNNGNNAATTTANCATNTCTTGNTGNNTACACATTATTTCNAGTGCATTAGCNATAAANTGNGATTGTTTNTGATTNGCTCGCGCNAGNNNANTNGCTANNTCTCTTAGNTCGTCTATNTCTTNNANTTTATNNAGNTNNGCNATAGAANTTTCTACAGCAAACTCAGACTCNANACTTGGTNTTTTTGTAAGAATGTTTATAATACTTTTCACTTNACCTCTGGCCATAGATGCACTGAGACATAATCAACAATCTGATCGTCTATTGTATTATCTGTAGTCTTTGCTAATGCCTTCAAAAGATCAATAATTAATTTTTTTACTGCATTCGTTTTTACGAATGTCATAAGAATAGGTTTTAGGATTCTGAGCATAATAATCTTGTGTTACTTTCCAAACATAGCTAGATTGCTAGTATTAAACAAGAGTTGTAATTTTTATGGCAGAAGAACAAGAAGAAAAAGAGGGTACGGATTGGGGTGAAATCTTTGGTCATGCTGTACGCTTTATGATTTTGGTTTGGTCTTTGGCAATGATGACTTTAGGGTATATGGACAAAATTAGGAATGATGGCGCTTTTTTAGCTGGCTTGACCAGTGGCGTTTTAGGCTCTTATGGTATAAGTGTGAACAAAAAGAAACCTAATAATACTGCTAAGATAGTAGATAATAAAGACACTAATGTAGGAATCAAATGAAAAAATTACTACCTTTTTTACTTTTTCTTTCTCCGTCTAGTGCTTTTGCAGAAATCACTCAGAAGTTTGTAACCTCTGCACAAATATCTATTGATTCTCCATACGTCATCACAAATGCAGCTCCTAGCACTTACAGCATAAGTGGCAATAATGTAACGACATCTACAGGAACTGGAGATAGTGTTGTCACAAATGCGATTGGTGGCCTGAACTTAGGAAGTTTGAGTAATGGTGTACCAGCTTTAGTAAATACAAATAAGACAGTAACAACAGCTGGATCTGCTTTCTCACTCTCAGAAAGTTACCAAGCTGGAGACGTAACACAATCAGCAATAACTCCAAGTAGCGGTATAGCAAGCCTTCCAGTTTTAGGAGGTCAAACCACAGTAATTTCTGGAGGTACTGCTGGAAATCTAGCTCTTACTTCTTTATCCTCAGGAATCCATACTTGTACCGCTGGNGGNTCTGGNACNAGNTGNATAGNNTCAACTACTGTATCAAATNNNNATTGACTAGACTTTGGCTGCTAGTTTTATTAGTATTACCTGTAAGAACTCTTGCTACCCCAGTGGTGCCACAGTTTAGAAGTGGTAGTTCCACAATGAGTTCAACCTCGCAAAGTATTATTAATGAAACTATTACCAGCCACCAGTATCATTCTGGTTTTTCGTACTCAGCGTCTGGACACAATATTGAGTCAGCAGACCTTAATGGTTACATTAACCCTGCAACGACTTCTGGAACAACTCAAACTCTTAATGGTGTTCAGTTCAGCTGGACAAGTCCAACGCTTGAAGATGTGCCTAGATGGAAAATAGTCAACGCTGGACAAAGCTTTTCTTTAGTAGAGTCACTTCAAGGTGCTGGTCTTTCAAACGTGACCACAATAAACAGAACAATAACAACTACCACAACCACAGAAACAACCTCTGTCTTTGGACAATAATTTTTTTACTTAGTCCTGTAAAAGTTTTAGCAAATACAACAGTAGCTAGTCCTAGCAGTAACGCTCAAGGTGTCGTCAACAATAATGCAACCATGATAACGCCATCTTCTTTACCACAAAATAGATATTCACAAGGTATTGTTTGCACCTCGCCCAGCTTAACTATCACACCATATTTAACAGATGCATGGTCATTTAATCGACCTATCGAAACAGTTACCAAACAAAACATTTATGACGAGGACACAGGCGCAATAAAATATATACAAGAAACACCAAGATTTGAAAAAGATAATTACAACCTAAATTATGGTATTTCTATGCAATTTAATATTCCTTTGGGTAATGGTGGAAAGTTATGTAAAAAAGCTGCAAAGGTAAATATTGAAGCTCAAGAGTTACTGATAGCTAAAACTAAAATGGAAATGGAACTGTATAGACTAAAAATCTGTGGAGAACAAGCGCGACTAGGAGTAGTGTTTATTGACAAGTACCAAGTTAACTGTGATGGCATCAAATTAATATCTCAACCTAACCAAGTTTTACCTCATACACACAAAATCAAGCTAAATGACTAAATTACTCCCTCCAGATTGCCCTGTAACAGCCCTGTAAATATCGGCCTATATGTTTGTACCCTCGAAATAGGCGGCAGACAAGTACGGTTAAGCTTGTCTACCTAGACGCCCTATCCATTGCCTTGTCGAATAGGGTTTTATTATTTTACATCATTTTTTTTCTTTGTAAGCTTTTTTGTTATCTGTTTTATACCACTTTTAGCAATTCCTTGTATTACAGGGACAAGAGCCGCAGACCCACCAGCAACCAGACCAATAGCAGCAGTAGAAATAAGTACCTCAGGCGTACCAATAAATGTTTCTCTAAATGGTACGTCCTCATAAAGGGTAATGCACTCTGATTTATCCGAGGATAGCTTATGACCGACCACTCTGGAAGTGCGTTTTGAGTTTCTGTAATCCCCAACGGCCTGTTCTTTCCTACTAGGACATTCTGGTATAACTAATTCTTCTTTTTTATTTTCTGGTGCTTTTGTTTCTGGTAAGTCAGTTTCTGGCATCGGTGGGGTATCGTTCGATATTGGTAAATCTTCCGTAATCACCAACTGATCTGGTCTGTAGTCGATAGGGTAAAAGCTAGGAAACAAAGATTCTCCACAGGTCAGAAACACTCCGTTAGGGTCATCAAGTAAAAGCTGTGTGTTTCCAGTGTTTTTTATATCTCTATGCTGATAAGTACAACCTACAACATCTATTTCTAAATTTGTTATTACAGGCAATACAGGATCAGGCTTGTATATNTCAGGAATATAAATCTCTGGNACATTTATTTGTTTGATACCNATTTCNGGTATCTCCATCAATTNTTAGGCTTTATATATTCTGGAATAGTTCCGCCTGTCATATCGGGTAAAGAGTTATCCAAAACTTTTGGCATCATGCCAGAAACGTTATCAAGAACCTCATTCATGACTCTAGCCTTGAACTGTTCGCTAGTCACAAAGCGGTAAGCGTAATATGAACCGCCCAACATTGACAAGGTTAGAAATAGAGACAACAATGAAGCTATCTGACAAATCTTTTGAAACATGATTAGGGAAGCATTTTTAAAGGCATTAGTACCTGTTACAATTATAACTTTCTGTGGAATCTGTGCATTAGCACCACTTTATGTAGGACTTTCTGTAATCTCTACCAAGGTACACCAGAAGTCACAGTAGGAGTTTTTGATTCTGCTATATCTGCGGCAATACCTGATTCAATAGCTGTCACTTTTTCAGATCCAAGTGCAGCTTTAGCCCATGCAATAGCATTATCTTTTGTTATATCTTTATATGCAGTGAAAGAACCGCTATCAGGAGCAGCAAGTTCTATAGTGCCATAAGCAGAACCAGTATGAACTACAGCAGAGTCCCCACTTCCTACAGTCTCAGAATCGCTTGCCCTCCAATGAACAACAGTAACAACATCAGTTAAACTTCCGACAGTTTTTGTTGCATCTAAAGAAACAACATTCCATGTAACAGCCATAATAAAAAGTATTTTGTTTTATCTTACTTTGATTCTACAGCTTGAACAACGTCATTTAGTTTTTCTAGTTGCCTTAAAGCTCCCTGATCTTCAAGAATTGGCTGTGTAAGTTTATTTTTTTCTTTGAGTTTTTCTTGTATTTCTCTTTCTAACATTTGTAATTTTGCAATATTTAAATCAAGACGAGTTTTTGTTTCGTCATAAAGTTCTTGTGGTGTAGCCATAAAATTATAAGAAGTTAATTAATATTACTAAGCTGATTCTAATGTTGCAACTTTGGTTTCCAACACCGTTACTTTTGCCGCTAATTCTTGAATTGCCTTAGCAGCTAACGAAACCATATTTCCATAAGCGATTGCATCTGGCTCATTATCATCGTTATAATCTACAAATTCTGTAAGACCTATATCATGCACATCTTCTGCTGTGAATCCTCCAAAGATTTTATCATTTGCATCTTTTCCTGAAGCATTACTTTTATAAGTTATTGGTTTTAATTTTAAAACTTCTGCAAGACCCCAAGTAGCATCTGTTATACATTTTTTGTACCTTTTTGAAGAAGTTGACCTTCTTAATTCTCCATCAGAATCAACTCGCATATTTACAGCACTACCTGATGTTCTATTAAAAACTTCTGGCATAAAACATTTTCCGCTATCATCTATTTGAAATCTTGTTCCTTGTGCGCCACTACTATTAGTACTAAATAATAAATCACCATTATTGGCAGCGTTTGCAATCACACAATCAGCACCACTATTACCAGCTATTAATAATAAATCACCTTGGTTAGAGGTAGATGACGCTATTCTTACTTGTGGTGCAGCAGAACCAGCGACCACAAGACAATTTTGAGTGCCTCCAAATATGGCAGTTGACGCTGATGGGGCAGTGCTTCCTACACCTACGTTTCCGTTTGCTTGTATAACAAAAGGAGTTAAAGTTTCAAAAGCTGAACCAGTAAAGTTTTTAGTGGTAAATTTATATCCAGCAGAATATCCGCTACTACCATCAGAACCAAAATTAGATTCTGAAGTTATCCTATTTGAACTATTGCCAAATTCTATAAATGTTGTTCTGTGTGCATTACCCGCGTCTGGATGAAAGAATTTTAAATCACCATCACCGATTGTTANTCTCTCTCCAATAGTAGAAGCTCCNACCCCAAACTTACCATCACTTGTGATTCTTGCTTTTTCAGAAAGGTTATCTGCACTTGATGTATTGAAAGTGATCACTCCATCATCTTTGTTAGTAGTATCACTTCCTGTTACAAACGCCATTGAGGCAACCTGTGTTCCGTTCCATCTTCCCATATACCTATGTAATGTATTGCCCGCAGAAGCTCTATTTGAATTAGCGTCAATTAAAGAGTGATGATCACCTGCAGCTTTTAATATAATTCCAGTACTTGAAGAAGTAATACCAACATGAACATTATTATCACCACTAGTGCTATTTACACATAATGCTCCATTATTTGCAATTCTCATTTTTTCACCGCCATCAATCTCAAAACCCATAAAAGAACCAGATAATGCGTTGCCGTCATCTGAACGCATAACTAAAGATCCAGAAGTACTGTTATTACCGACCAACGCAAAACCACCACTAGCATCTGAATCTGTAAATTTAATACTAGGATTTGAACTTGTTACTTTTATANNTCCTGATGTAACTTGTACATTTCCAGTTACTTCTAGCTCATCATTTGGTGAAGAAGTATTTATTCCAACTCGGCTGTTACTCGCTTGCAGAAAAATTGCGTGTGTATTTGTATCTGACTCAACTCTAAAATCTGTATCTGCCCCACCATCATTAAAAGTTATCTCTGAAGCATCTATTTCTAATCTACTGACACCACCAGTTGCAATATTAAAAGTATCAGCAGCGTCACTGTAAATTCCTGTGTTTGTATCGTCATCAAAAAATAGTGAGGGGGCTGAATTTGAACCATCAGGCAATGGCAAAGTACCATCAAATTTTCTTAAATTTACAAAAGCGTTATTAGCAGCGTTTCTAAGCTGCAACATTGAATCTGTTGTATTTGCAAAAGTTTGCAGTGCGTATGTTGTAGATGGTGCTGAAGATCCAGAGTTATTTGAAGATATCGCTAACAATGCATTATTTATGTCTGCTCTCACGTTCGCTCCAGTGGAGTTGTCTATAACGTAATCATGTTGAGCCATTGTCTAACCTAATTTTTTTATCTAAGTATATCCTACTTTAAAATTAACTACCACGCCCAAATCCAGTTGCTGCATATTTGAAATCTCTATTTACAAAAGTTTCATTTCCAGATGTATCTCTGTTTTTAACGTTTATTGTAAAACCTGTTGATGTGATACTTGGAATAGTAAAGAAATCGCCAGCTTGTCCATTTTCAATAGTTATACCAACAGAAGGCTTTACACTATCTGCTGGAACGCTAGTGCCAGACTGGCCTGTAAAGAAACTATTTGTAAAAGTCACAGATTTAGTAGATGTACCAGAAGCAATCAAACCATTTGTTGCCCCTGCATTACCAAGACTTGTTTCTGTTCTACTTTCTAATTCTGCTGTATAACCTAGCTGGTCAATCTCAATACTTTGGGCTGGGTCATCAGAATCCATTTCACATCTAAATTTAAAACCTCTTGCAACATAAACACCATTAACAAAAGGATTGAACTGTGTAAAGTTTGCTCCATAAGTACAAGATGTTCCACTTGATATGGTTGCACTTGTCGCAGAAGTTACAGTAAATGTGTTATCTGTTTTTGAGGTTATTTCATAATTTCCATCAGTCGCACCGCCAGCAGCAAAATCAATTACAACAAAATCACCGACAGAATATCCATGTGCGGTTTTAGTGATTGTAATAGTCGTGCCACTTTGTCCGTAGGTGGCTGAAACTGATAAGTCAGGGTCTAAATCTGTGGTCGCCACTAGTAAAGAAGCACCGACATCAAAGGCAGTAGCAGCGTCAAAATCAGTCCATGTGTCGATATTTCCTGTTCTGCTGTCAAACAAATCATTAGGGTAAAAACCTTGAGTAACAAAATGTCTAATTAATCTTAGTGGCTGTTTACCTCCTAAATCTAAAGTATTAGCAAACTCATATGATCCACCTGTTATATCTACATCTCCAGAAAAATCAAAATCTGAAAGCTGGTCAACATCTGCAACACTATCAAATAAAACTGTAGAGTCTAAAACAAGACCGTTGACATCATCACTAAAAAAACAATCATCTTTGACACCTTGAAAAGGTGGACTGTCTAAATCTTCTCTATCTGTTAAAATTGTAAGTTTTGGGAGTGCGTTAGGAACTGTTTGAAGCATAGTGATAGACGCATCACCAGAACTTAAACGGCCCCCATCATCTCTGAATTTTAAGTGATATGTGCCATTTACAATATTTGGTACAATCGACTCGCTGACGTTTCCACTCAAAGCTGGCAAAACATCAACAGAATTAGTAAAAGTTGAACCACTAGTAAGGTTAGAACTACGAATCACCACGTTTCCACCATGCAAAACATCAACAGATGTTGATTGGTCAAAACGTAGTCGTACAAACTGATCTGACAATGGTTCTATTCGTACATTTTGCACATCTTCTGGAAGTGCGGTCTTTCCCTCGGTTATAGCTGTGATAGTTGATGGCTGAGTACTGGGTTTTCCCAAAGCATTATAACTAAAAACTCTTATTTCATAAGAACCTAATAATGTTTCAAAAATTGTAAAATCTGGCCTTGTTATTCTTTCCGTTATAAAATTTTCATTTTTAAATCTATATTGAATCATATATTCAGTCACACCAGATACAGGTTGCCATTGAATAAATAATTTAGAAACAGCACGATTATTTAAAACAACAATCTGTTCATTAGCTGCTAAACCGCTTGGCGGTGGTTTTAGTGCTGTCAAAGTTGTTATAGTTTTTGTTTGTAAAGTAGACCCATCTTCAACGCTTGCATATTTAGATGGATTATGAGCTACAGCTTGTATTTCATATTCAAGTTGATTTACTTCTTTTACTGAAAAAACTCTAAAAGTTTGCAAAGATAAAGATGAATTTTCAATAACCCATACTGAGTTTGCTTGAGGAACAGAGGAGAAAGCCGAAGAAACTGTAACTGTAGTTCCAGAGACTGAACTTATTGTTTTTGTCTCTAAAGTGCCATCTGATAATATGACAGATAATGTTGCTGAGTCAGCAGTAGCTAAATCAGTATTATTAGAATCATCAACTACTATTTGTGTTGTTGAAACTCCAGTTTTTATTCTTCCACCTCTTCTGACCCCTGCTCTCATGGGATCTTGAACAGATATTATTGTCCCAACTCTTACTATTGTTCCTGATTCTATAGACGTTTTAAAAGAAACTATTTCAGCTTCATTAGACTGTGTGTATAAAAACCACTTTCCGAGTCTGGCAGCTTGACCTCTAGAAGTAGTAGCAAATCCCTTTAAATTTCTAACAACAACTCCATATTTAGCTTGTAATGCTGTATCTTCAACAGTTTCATAATCAATAGATTGAGTTTCATTGTCAAAATATGCAACATTAACAACAGTTGCTTTTGTCGATTTACTAGCGTTTGAATATGAAAACCCTTCTTCTGTTACGTTGCTAAGATTGTAAATATAGCTTGGATCTGTGGGTCGATCTTGAGATATATTTATGACTCCAGCACTATAAAATGGCATCACTCTCATTACAGATGAAAGATCATTAATTAATGAATATGCGTCACGCTGAGTATTCAAGACTACATTTGTTGAAAACCTTGCCTCAGTATTTCCAGTTCCTGTCATATCATCAACCTGTTCTGAACAATAAACAGATGCTGAATAAAAACTAAAAACATCTAATTGAGTTGAATCTATATGATCTCCAAAACCTTTTGAAGTNGTTAACAGATCATACAAAACCCATGCTGGGTCGTTTGAATATTCTTTGTCAGTTTTAAAAGTACCATTGAAAGTCCCACTATAACTTATTGANCCATCAGCCCTNACAGTACCATTGTGCGGAATNTTNATAAGNGTTCCTCTGANNCTATACATNCNNGANGGGACNNNNGGGAANGTCTCAGCATCAAANCGTATTNCTANATGNGCAGANTTAGCATAAGNTNTAGANTCATTNATNATTTCTGTAAAAGATGACCATTGAAAAGAATCATTTAANAATGANTCAGTGCTGTCATCAGTTGTCCTATTTACTCTNATNGTTACNGGAAAGCTNGTGCCAGATGGNAAGATTAATTTTNTANTCTCTAAAATANGTACTTGCTGCTCTACCTTTTACNGTNTCTGTNATNACTGTTTGNGTNGTNCCATCATTTTCTATNGTTTGAATTGTAAGAGNTACTTCAGCACCATTTATGTCACCGTTATCTTCAAATTTTTGTAGTTGAGGGAAAGCAATAGTAACTCTAACAGCGTCAATATTTGTATCCGTTATTGATCTTGAAACAGGAGTATCTTTTAAAACTGTTACACCAACAGCAGTTTCTGATTCACTAGCAGAAATGCCAGCGATAGCAGTTTGATCTGATGTGCCAAATCTAGGTTCAAATGAAATATTTTGAAAATTGAAGTCAGTATCATCTGGACTTGTACCAGCAGATTGTTGTAAAACTTGAGTTCCGTTAAGGAATACGTCTTTGAGGCTACTTGTGTTATATTCTGCTGAACCCTTAGATCCAGTGGCAGAGGGGAATCCTGATATAACTCCTTCAGAAATAAGATCAATTAATGTTTGAAACTGCTTTGATGCAAGTGAGTCTTTAGGCAGATCAGGGTTTGTTAACCCTGCGAGTTGGCCTAATAGAGTATTATGACCACCGCCATTTGGAAAAGCTAAAGTACCCATTATTCAGCAGTGCCCTCCACTTGAACTGTATCAATACCAGAACTAATCACAACAGATCCAGTAAACACTTCTCCATAAATTATTGGCACTGGCACACCAGCCCTCGAAGTATTAGTGATTGAATTAAAACCAAAGTTTGCTTGTACGTTTGGGTCATTATCAGACAAAGAATCAGAGGCATTAAAATTAGGAACCTTTGGAGTTGGTGCAATAATACTTGTAACTCCATCAATAAGCATTGAAGTTCCGATAGCAGTTAATCCACTAGCAACCACACCACCTATAGCAGTTGAGAAAAATCCAGCAGTAACACCACCTAAAACCGCACCTGATCCAATACCACCCAACAAACCTCCAACAACAACACCTTTTGCACCTACAGCAATAGGAATTATTTTTATATCTCCATCACCTTTTATTTCTAGTAAATCCTCTGTTATTTCTAAATCTCCCATTTTTACCTTATAAAGCTGATTAGTCATATGATTTTCTACTTCTGGAAAGTTTGCAATCAAAAAAGCAAAAGCCTGTCTTGGATTATTTACTGCGACTTGAAAATGTGATTGACCTAAAAATTGTCTAAGCCTTCCATATACTGTTAATTTTCTAAGCTGCATATCTAAAAACTTTTTTTGTGGCTTGTATATATCTTA
>FUFK010049882.1_pt1 | contig 11006 bp, 15 predicted proteins | sample 1021851 | NCBI WGS metagenome assembly FUFK01 (sample SAMEA51879418, study PRJEB19060) | metagenome
TGGGTATTACCCCAACCACCTATGTCGTGAGACATATTCTTGGTTTCCAAGTCAATTGCTAAAACGCTCATTCTTTGCCCTCATCACCAGACCACAACTCTGCAATCTTACTTTGCTTAGTTTGTTCGGGGTTNGGAGCCTCTATCAAAGTGGCCTTCTTCAAATAAGCAACGATGTACTGACCCTCGTTTATGGTTATCATTGTAGCCAATTCCCAACCGTCAGCACCGTAGGTATTCAGAGATTCTAGGATTACCTTGGGTCCATCACTGGTGTTAAAAACAACATATTTGTTCTCAAATATACTACTCATTACCCTCTGCCTCCTTAAACCGCACATAAGCCCTTCGCCCTATCATCTTTGTCTCAAAATTGTCACCTAAGTCATTGAACCAGCGATAAACCGTGGCTTGTCCCTTGCGACTTTCCTTCCTTACGGAGTCCAGCATTGCGGTTTTGTTTACCCAATCGTCATCTCCCTTGCGAAGTTGCTTGTACGTTTTCTTGAATATCGCTAGGTTTGCCCTGTCCTTCAATCCATTCGCCTGAACTTTCAGTGCCATGTCCAACCAAGAGACTAGTGACTGATAGCATTGCCTTACGAGGAACGAAGCCTGTCTCACGTTTCTCTCAGTTACGATGAATCTCTTCGACTTGTCCGTTATGCTCGGTGCTTCCGCTATCGCAGAAAGAACAGCCATACGAATGAGAGTACCATTCAACCTAGTGATGAAGTTACTTGCAATCTCAAACACTTCGGGCCTACTGTTGGTAACGTAGTTCCTCATCTTCCACGATTCGTTCTTCAATGCATCTATGACACCATCACCGAACTTTACCGTAGACAATGGGTCTTCCCCGTTCTCCTCGTAGTGTTGCTTCAATACCTCGTACATCTTGACGAAGTTGTTGGCGAACTTGGTGATAGGCAAATCCCTGTTTCGGATAGTGCCTACTTCCTCCAAGATAGCATCACGCAGTTCGTCTTGAATCGTCTGTGGAACCTCACGAATGTAGATAGCGCATCTTTGAATCACACCCTTCTCAGCGATAACCCCTGTCAGTGTCTTCGGTATGTATGTAGTAGCGAACAGTGACCTTTGACATCTGCACTCAATAGTGTCTCCTTCCTTGAGTTTCTTGGTGATGACCCAATTCTCACCGTGTAGAGAATTCATAAAAGTGTTGAGATACATCACCACGTTCTCTTTGTGTTGTGATTGCTTGAACACTCCCGAATACTCAAACTCATCGTATGCGGCTAGTCCTTCGCCTTCCAACGCTCCATCGATTTGAATGGCAACCTGTCTTCTGACCATATTACCGTTCTCATCTTCTTCTTCCTGAATCTCGCTTCCCATAGAACCAACCAGTGCCGCATCAGTAGTATCCTTCACTGAGAATATATCAAACTGAGTACGGTGCTTCTGATTGATTAGGTCGAACGTCAANTTGGACACAGGCCCAAAGAAATCGTATAGAGTGGACTTACCAGTACCGGATGTCTGCATCCATAGGAACTGTATCCTAGTATCATCTATTCTCCTACCATGTGGTATCGCCACCATGTCCTTGCACAACTGTCCTAGTAGCACATAGAACGACATGGCTGAGGGTACAGGATTGTGCAGAGATACCTCTGATGCACTTCTCATGTATGCCTCTACTACCTTCGGTAGAACCGACGCTTGCGTTCTTCTTTGCATCTGAGCGAAAGAAGCGGTGTTCTCCTGTTGCTCAAAATACAATCTGTCTTCTTCATCATTATCATATATTTCCATTCATATCACCTGTTTGTCCTCTGAGTTCAATAACTCATGAATTCTCTCTGCTAACACTTTACCGAACCCATCTAGCATAGCAATCTCCGATGGTGGTGTTTCTCCTATCTCCATGATAGAACCAAACTCATCAATGAGTAGTTTGGCTTTCTTCTCACTTATTCCCGGTATGGTCGTGAGTACATCTAATCTCAAATCAGTAGTGCTGATTCTCTTCTGTTTAATCAGTCTAGGGTTATACACATCCCTAGCGATTGGTTGCATCTTGCAGACTACGCAAATCATGTGTGCCGCAGTCTTCGCATCTTTGACCCATAGTATGCTTGAGTCCAAGTCTAGTATTATCTTGCCCATGGCTCCATGGAACTTGTTGGACACCGTGTTGAAGTGTCCTTGACCGTATACCTTGTAGGAGTCGAATGCTGACTTGAAGTCACCATACACTATCACTACGTTGTTGTCGAATGCCCTGTCCATGTTGTCTAATTGATTCCACAGTCTCTTGTTCATCACAGACTGTAGGAAATCGAAAGACGACTTGGCTTCAAAGCATACATCATTGAATACATAGTCACCAATCTCCAACCATTCCTTCTCATATTGAATGTTCATCTTCGTGGCCTTGTCAATCACATAGGCAGTCAAGTCCGAGTCTTCTCTGCTATCAATCACCAACTTATTCATCGTGATACCTCCAACACTTTCCCACACAATACCCCTGTGGTATCAATACGTTCTTGCAACCGGGAGCATGATACCCACGATTGACAATGAAATCGACATGGCTCTTTGTTTTAGCCTCATCCCAATCCAACCATATCTCATCATTACTGGCAATGGTTGTGAGTTCCTTCATTATCCTGTCAGTGATTTGCTTCCTTGAATCCATGTCCACATCACGCACACCAAGACTCAACAAGTCACGATACCACTGAACCAGATACACCCTAGCATAGTGACTAGGGTTCTCGACAGTAATGGCATTATGCAAGCAAGGAAGTATGGGTAGAGTCCCTAATGACTCAGGAACTTCTATCTCTACCTCTGATACTGCAACTGGCTTTACCTTCGGCCATCGTATTAGTTTATCTCCGGTTGGAGAATCAATTTTAGTAGCCCTAGAATAAGTTAGATACGTTTTAATTCTATTTGGCATGAACTTCCCAAATGGTTTGGGATTGATATGGTAACAGTACAGCCCTTCTTCTGTGCTAAGATTCATCGTATTAGGAATCCTACGAAGTCTATTGGTTTGTATACCCGTTCTATCAAGCGTAGGATAATGTTTAGCCAAGTCGGTATAATACCGTTGAACGCTTCGGATATCATCAGCCACCTCACCGTAAGCGATGATGTGAAATCCTTTCCCTGAGAATATTGTATCATGCTTGATATTGTTACTAACAAAGTAATCGTGGACTGCTAGGAAATCCTCATATGCATTCTCAAGAGGCTCATCGTGAGCATCGAAATCTAAGAACATCCTATCGATTACGACAGAGGAATCCACCTTCGCATTGTCAGTGAAATCAGCATAGTCATAGACTGTCGTGTAGCAGTTCATCCTACCGTTGTAGGTATTGACCCAATCAACGAATTCCTGCTTATTCTTCACTATTCTTCTTTTCATCTGTGGTGCGTTTCTTAGATGGCTTCCCGCCCACACTTCCCTTGGGAACCTCATTCTTATCTCCTCCATTAAAATTTACATTTGCATTCATTAGTTCTTCTTTCAGGTATTTTGCTACATAACTTTGCAGTGTAGATTGTCTTATACGCCAAAACAAATCGCCAAAGGTTGTCTCTTTAGACATATATTCGACTATTGGTTCTGCTTCACATAGCCTAGCAATGAAACCATAATCCAGTTCCTTCTCTAGGATGTCAGCAAAATCCCTCACAATGTTTTCCATGTTCTGTAAGTCTGCAAAAGTCCATTCTTTTTCATTCAACAATTCTCTAACTCTATTTTCTATTCTTTCCATTTATATCAACTCAAATACTTTCGCTATCAACACCAACGACAGGAAGATGTTCAGTCCTGCCGCTATTGTCCTAAACAAGGCCATCCTAGCAAAATGGTCTTGCCCCCAATGTTCTATGTCATCTCCGTTCAGAACCACTCCCCCAACGTGCTTTGGCTCAAATCCCTCTTTATCTGCATTGTGTCCCANCCCATCGCCCTGAAAACTGGCTCTGCCTTCTTGATGACTGAATCAGCATAGTGCGCCCAATCAGCCTGATACACAGCNAAGTCAGCCTCAGTCAAACCTGCCACATAGTTTGGCTTGACGTAATCCTGCTTGATGGGATGCCAATAGTTCAGATGATTCTCCTTGACTCTGAGGAACAGATACGAGTCCTCGATGGGAATCTTGTTCACACTGTTGTAGTAAACGACTCCCTCGACACCAGCACCAACTGTTGGTCTCTTACCCTCAAGAGTCTGTAGGTTCATGTTGTTGCAACATGGCCCTTTAGTCAACTCATCCAATGTCTTCTTCCTCTTACAGTTACCACACTTGACTGAAAACCTAGCCTCTCTATATCGACTACGCTTCAATACTTCACTAATCGGAATCTGTCCTGATAAAACTTGATTATATCTATCTCTCAAAAAATCCGCTATTTCTTGTTCAGTATTATTCTCTACCCACATGTTCAGCACAGCCAACTGAGTATCCTTCGCAAGTTTGGTTTCTGATAATCTCTTAGCAGTAAACCCCGTCATCACGAACTCTTTCTCATCCAAGAACTTACCATCCTTCCAAGTAATCAGACCAGCGTTCCTGTTCTTCGTCGCTCCGACACCTAGACTCTCAAAGTATTTCTCAAACTCTATGACGACTGGATGCTCATTCAACTCTAGCAGGTTTGGAAAATAACTTCTAACGTGTTCGTTCAATTCCTCAAGCACGTTTTTTGCTTGCTCTACTGAATCAACAGTACAATAGATTGAATCAGTGTGTCCGTAAACTACCTTCATTCTTCCTCATCTCCTAATTGTTTTTGCAGTTGCCTTGCATTTACTCGACCTTGATTCAATCTATGCATCATAGACCAGTACATACCAGAGTTCATTCTTCCTCACCCTGAGCGTTTAAAGGCCAACCTGCCTTCTGAGCGACTGTCATAGGTTTGTAAGTAGTAGCATACATTTTCTTCTCCAATAACTCGATTTGATACTCAATGACACCCTTCTCTTTGGCTAACCATCGAATAGATGTTGGATGTACATCTCTTCTATTCAGGATACCAAGTGCTAACCTTATTCCTTCATGTTTCCCTTTCAGGTATTGGTAGTCTGCTCTTTCATCTATTTCCATTTCTTTTCCTCCATTGTCTAAACTTTATCTTGTATGCTTTCTTTGCTCTGTAGTAATCCTTCCATGTCTGACTCATTCTATCTTCTCCTTGTAATCGTCATGGTCTTTGGGCAACTTGTGTTGTCTCCTATCCATCATGTTTCTTAGGTAGGTACTGATGTTAGTTGCGCCCTTCCTGAATCTCTTCTCGGCAACTTTGTCTCCTTTCGGAACCATCTCAGCCATCAGACCATCTAACCATGCCCGGTCTTCCAACCCATTGCAGTATCTCATATTCTACATGTGCTACGCTTCTTGCTCTTCTCATTCTTCATCATCTCCATACAATGCCCATTGGCTTCTTATTCCCCATTCTTTCAGGTCTTCCTTAGTCCACGGTCTTCTCATACTCATCACATCTCCCACTAGTTGGTCTATGCATGTGGGACAGACAGGACCGTGGGTTGTGCTTTGCAGGGTTATTACACCCTTCTCATCATTACCGCCTTCTCTATGACATATCACACACTTCATTCGCTCATCTCCTTGACTTTGAAAGCGGCTAGACGTATGGCTTCTCTCGCACTAGCAGTNATGCAAGCGGCAAGTTCCACATTGGCCCATCCGAATCCTTGGTACGCAATGATGCCGTAGAAGGAAGCCATTAGCCTCTTGACTGCGAGTTGATTGTTGTTCCACTTGTTGTAATCACTTTCAGACTCCGCATTCCTAGCCAATGTTTTGTATTCGTTCCTCAGTGTTTTCAATTCTAGAACTGCTCTCGGCAGTAAGCCAAGTTCATCCACTTTGAAATATTTCATATCGTATTCCTTTACTTCGCTGAAATCTTTTGGAGTCCTAATATTGACTGCAAAAGCAGTTGGTTCTTCCGATACGGTCTCCCAACTGATATTCCTAGCGATTATCATAGATGGATACAATTGTGCGTAGTCGAATGCCGCGACACCCAAATGGAGTCCATTTGTGGACTCGCTGAGAGGGTCATACACCATCGCGCCGTCGTAGGACACCCGCTGTCCTTTCTCTCCCGTAGGAGCCTTCCAAGGGGCGTTTCGCATGAAATATATTCCACCCATGTTGCTTGCGTAGAAGCAAGCATCGAAGGGAGCCTTGAGAAGCCTTTGGAGTGATACGATTGCTTCTGTTGTGTGTTGCATTTCATCTATTAGGACTAATAGTTCAACGTCTACTTTAGCATACTCAACGTATCTCTGTGTATCCTCAAGCCACCCTCTTGCAAAGAACTCGTTCTTATCGGGGAACTTTTCACTCACTAACTTCTTGCGACCTAGAACGGTCTCGGAGATGTAGTCCAGTGACATCGATGCTAGTGTTCCTCTCTGTGCATCGTTCCATTGTCTCTCAAATGCCAAGTCAAGTGGAACACAAATCCTACCTTTGATTGGTTGTGCTATCGGAGAGTACGAAGTTACCGTTCCCTCATCCATGGTTGGTTTGCCGTTCTTCCAAGAGACACCAGTGACCTCGTTCCATGGTGACAGTAACTTGGGGTCAACCCCATGATGTACCATTCTCTCAATCAACTTCGGCAAATCGAACTTCCAACCGAACCAAGAGATGAGCATGTCAGGGTCATCATCTATCATATCAGATAGGAAGCATATCAGCATCTTCTCCTCAGAGTCAAACAGACGAGAAGTCGAAACGTCATATCCTTGTTCCAAGAATGATTCCATCTCTGGTTGCCAAAAGTAAGTACGATACCTTTTCATGTAGTTATCATACACTACGATACAAGTGATAGCACCATCATGCTCACCACCTTGCATCCACTCCATGTCCCAATACCACTTACGCATCTCGTACTCAGGCATCTCATCGATGCAATCAACAGCATACCTGTAGTGGTGTGAGACATCTGCTTCGTATGTATAACGGAAGTGATTTCTCAAACGATACGAGTACGATGGTCTTGGTGGACTCCAAGTAACCTTGACTAGTTCATCGCCTTCTAGGTTCTTGTAGTCACCGTCGTGGAATTTCACATCTAATTTGAAGTGTCCCCACTTGTCCTTGAACCCCATTACTTTCTCTTGGCCGTCTTGATATTCAAGTCTGTCACCGTGTTCAGTCCACCCATGTTTCTTCTGCACGAAGAAGTGTGGTGGAAACTCATGGAAGGAGACCTCCTTGCTCTCTCTTTCAAGAGTCTTGGGGTCTCTCCATCTAAGTCCTATTCCTTCTTTCAATTTGTCTATTATCATTTCTTATCATCCTCATTCTCATTGGTAGCACAACGCTATAATTGCATTGACTACAACACCTTCCTTCTTTCACAGGAGATGCATTGTGGCCGTGTCTCCACCCATATTCCTCTTCTTCTATCTGTAAGTTACAAATTACGCACTGCATGTCATCACCTCGATAGATAGGGTGCTTTGATTAGCAACCTGTTTGGTGAGTAGAACATAACAGGACTATCATCCTTTAGGAACACACTCACAAGCCCACTGACGAAACCACTGAATGGTCCAGTGAACTCAACAGTGGAATCAACACCATCTGCATTCACCATGTCAACGGATACCTCGACTCTATCAACCTCGGTCTTCTGAGAAGATATCGTGAGTTTGGTATCCCTTGGGTTTGAGTTTGGCAACACATCACCAGATGTGAAGTCGAACTTGTATCTAGCCAAGTTAAGCACATCACATGCCTTTGCCGCATCGACAGCATCATCCTCAAGAAGAGTAATCATGCTATCGAACTGAGTCTTACCAAACTGCACCATGCCCAACTGACCTGCTCTCTGTGACCTCGATAGTGGGCCAAGGTCGTATTCCAATATCCTGTTTATCATATCCATGTGCGGATGTGTCAGTGCCTTGGACAAGGATGCCTTCTTCGTGCTGTCAGTCATTACGATGTGGTCGTTGCAGGTGAATGTCATATCACCACTGAACACTTTCAGATGCTTGAGTACATTGGCAATATCAATGATACATGCCCCTTGACTCACATCCTGCTCATCCGTAAAGTGATGGTCTATCCTACAGGCGACGGATGGGCTTGCATTCGCAATCCTCAACTCACCTGTATCCTCGACTGACATCATGGCATAATCAGAAAGTATGCCGTTCTTCGATGATGCACCATCGTAATACTTACCCTTTAGGTATACGTCTTCTAAGTAATTCTTCAATCTCTTTGCTTCTATTTCTATTTTCATAACCAACTCTCCTCGTTAGCCGCGTCACAGATTCCGTAGAAACTGCAACTCGCGCACGTTCTTGCGAAGTATTTCGTAGGGAAGATGCCCTGCTCATATGAGTGTAGCATCTGTGCGATACCCTTGATGACTGATGTGTAACTGCCTTTCTTCGCTGGCTCCACATACACGTAGTTCGATGCAGGATAGAACCAACCCCAATGTGTGATAGGTATGTTACCATCAAGCCCATGAGTGTCCAGTAGTTCTCTTGGGCAGTTCTCAAACAACAACTGATAGAACGCCATCTCCTTTCTCATCATCGTCTTCTTGTANTCNTTCCAAAGACCAGTCTTCAACTCCATGGGAATGTAAGACCCCTCTTCGTAGAACATACGGTCAATGATTCCCTGTAGATGAACCACGTAGTCNCTCGACAGTGGATACTTGTCTGTCGTGTCAGCATCTATCGTTATCTCTGCATCGAACATAATCTCATTCACAGCAGGTACGAAGTTCTCCAACATTCCCTCTTCCTTGGCCTCTAGAAACCTATTGGCCTCAAAGATGGATATTGTCTCATACATCTCACTGTAGTCATCTATGGGATGTAGGCTCATGTTGTAGTTTACGAGTTCCGAGTAGGAGAGGTTCTCCGCCTTCTTTATGTCGAAGGCATTGAAGAAGTCCTCTCTAGCATTGTGAACAATCGTTCCCTTTGCCATTGCCTCGGTCTGGTCTTGAGGCAACCTCTCGATATAACTGAACTCGTACTTCTTTGGACACCACTGATAGGAACCGAAAGAAGACTTCGTTATCTTCAAAACCGGGGATTCCGGATTATCGTAGTTCTCAGGCAAGAACTGATATGTGTACTCTCTCATAGTTCCCCTTCCTTGAGGAAGGGAAGACCAACCCAATCGACCTTGCCGTTCTCGATTGTAAGAACGGTATGTCTAGTACCAATCAGTTCGGGTCTACTAGCACTTGCCTCAATCAGTGCGACATACGTGGTAGGTCCGTTCTTCTTTATCTTGCGCTCCATCCTAATCGTAGATGTGAAGATATCCTCAGTGGAGTCGTGCCAGTTGGCAACCACACCAACAGGGTTGGCATCCACATACTTCTCCTTTGAGTGTGCTATCACTATCCTGTGACAGTCCATCTCTAGTATCTTCTTGTGCAAGAAGTTCTTGTAAGGTGTGTTCCTGTCTCCCCACACGAAAGGCATCTGCTTGATTACAGTATCAGCATCTAGGTTGTGCTTGACTCTCATGTATGTCTCACACACATCAGTCAGGAACTTATCTGCCCCGTCTACTATCACTGCTTTCAGTTTGCCATCTTTCAGATATGACATGGCCTCCTCGTAATGCATCTGTGCATTGTGCTTGGTGGCTTCGATGTCTACCAATGTGTCAGGATGTCTCTCGATGGGATTGAACACGACTAGGTTCTCAATGTTGGCGTAATGATTTCTCTTTACGTCAATGAACCTGTTGTCGTAGTCCCACACGAATACATGCATACCATTCGCTATGTCCTCTTCTGTGAGGATGTCTGCCGCTACTCCGGACTTGGCTGATTTAGCCTCACCCCAAATACCAACACAAAGGAAGTTCTTGTTTCTCTCCTGTGCTTCCTTTCTCTTAGCGAGATACGCTTCCCTTCCCAATGCAAAGGAACCCTTCTCTTTCTCAGTCGTCGTTATTGCTTCCGTCTTAGTCGTACTCCACGCCATTCTCATCACCATTCTCATCATAATGTACCATACGGTTTCCACAGGTTGTTAGTATCCTGTTGAGGTCGTCGTATGAAACCTTCAATCTCACTTCCTTACCAGACATAGTATGGAGTTTAACCCAAAACTCACCTGTNTCATGGTTCTTCTTCCAAGTAACAAAATCGACGTTACTCGCGGGGATAGAATAACTACCCCCATGTATCACATGGTCATCATCACGATAGTTACTAATGTGATACGATTTGTAATATCCCTTGCTCATGTGAAAAACCAATCCGTTTCTTCTTCCTCGTTGAACTCAATNGCGTCAGGGCTACCGCCTCTTGACTTGAGAACATGAAGTCCTGTTACGTTTATCGTTACGTTCTGTAGATTTCCTTCCATGTCTGTTGACTGTGAGGTTCTACCCACTACAACCACGTTTGAACCAATACCGAAGTCGATGTCCATGTGTGGTGGTATCCAGCATGTAGTTCCGCTCCACCCATCGCTGTCGAAATCGAAGTCAGTGTTCAGGTCATCAAGTGTCAGAATCCTGTTACCATTCTTGGTAGGAGTCATGTTGATGCTTGTCACACTACCGTCAGTAAATACGAACCTGTCATTGTAGTCCTTCTGCCCGACTGTGCTGTGGAATCTCTCCAAGTCAATCAATGGGCTGAAATTGCCCTCTGACTGCTCCATGAGGGAGTCCTGTATCGATATATCAGATACATCCATCGCATCGGGTAGGTCAGCGTTATAGACCAATGAGGATGCAGTCGTATCTGTGACACCGTGTATCCTCTCAGGCTTGCTTGAGTTNACGATNCATGTGAACTGCACNAACTCAAACGTCTTCGGNTTNAAGTTGACCGAGTGTGGNCCCTTGTAGTTGAAGAAGTATTTACCTAGATTACCAGCAACTTCTCCAATGAACACTCCTCCTCTCCTGAACTCTGACTTTGGTAGTGGTTTGCCGTAGTTCTTGTTGACATACGTGCCAT
>FUFK010066885.1_pt1 | contig 11006 bp, 7 predicted proteins | sample 1021851 | NCBI WGS metagenome assembly FUFK01 (sample SAMEA51879418, study PRJEB19060) | metagenome
CCCTGGCCGCCGGCCTGGCCGGTGGCTTGGCCATGTCCTGGGCGATCCGCCTGGCCAATGCCGCCGCCGGTGGTTTTCGCTTCCTCAACACGGAAAGCGGCGAATCCTTCCGCTGCTCAAATCCGACAATTGACACCCGCGCGCGCGTCATTGACTGTGTTCTGCCCTCGGGCTACAACTCCACGGTGTTCGCCATTACCGATATCAATGCGCGCGCCAAGGCAGATACAGAAAGCACCAAGACAACAATCTTTCAAGGAATGCGGATCCAGATCATCAATCGAGAGATGGCTAACCGACTCAATCAAGAGCTCGACACGAACGTTTTCTCCTCGAGTGTGACCATGGCGCAGGGCTCACTAGTTGTCACACGTGACCGATAGTCACAGACTTTTCATCTGACCCACGAATAGATCTGCAGCACATAAGTGCTCGTTGCACGGGCAAAGTTGCGCAGGTGGTCCCCGCGTAAGTTTTCGAGATGGCTGGTGATCGGAATCAACGATCACCAGCCATTTCTCTTGCANNCAANCNTGCAGNCTTCGCCATCGTGCGATTCATCTGAACACAACGCCGGTGCCAGAGAAGTGTCCGAAACTGCCGAGATCNATGCGNGGGAACGAGATCTGGTTCTTCCACAGATCCTGCATCCCCGCGAATCTGATGTCGTCCAGAACCATGACNGATCCCGGCTTCATGANGCCAAGNATTCTTGGNACTACNACCGATTCGAAAACACCGTCNTTNGGTCCNTCNACAAANACNAAATCCGCCGATGAGAAAACCGTNGAGTTTTCANGCCAGATTTCATCGTCAAGAAGNTTNGCNACCACNTGCGANACGTTCGGATAGCGCTCNANCAATTCAGGTATGGATCCAGGGATACCNTCGATAGCCACCACATCAAANGTGACAACCCGTTCACAACTNCGGCTGAGAATTGCGGCGGCGGCGCCTTGCCACGTACCAATCTCTACCGCCAATTGTGGGTTTAGTCTTGCCGCGAAGCCAGCGAGCAGTCGATAGTGCTCTCCCGGCCACATGTGTACAAAGTCACGATCCACCTCATTGACAAGATTGCTGGCTACCTCATCAACATTGCTCTTGAGTGCCTCACNGCAAACNTGGACGAGNATCTCAATATGGCGATCCTCTAANGCCGGAACGAGNTCCGACTGCGGCACGACAGGCACCAGGTCCTGTGGTTTCTGCACGAATATCAGNTAGGACANNCGCCGACGAAGTTCATCAAGCCACGGCCATCGCCACCACCGACGATATTGAGGACTTTCCGGCACTCGAGGAGTCTGCCAAGGCTCCGCCGACGGATCAACTGTTCCACCGACGCGGATCAAGGAGTTCTTGATCATCGGACGCACAAGACGGGGGAAGCAAGTCAGGTATCGCCTCCGACCAGCAACGGAGAACTTCCCGCCATTCGTTCAAAGATGACACACCAACAACGACCTGCGTTGCCCANTCCAACGCCTTCACATGTCCGAGGCAGATGCTCAGTGCTGACCTGGGACCGCGGTCATGAACCTGCGCCCAATACATGCGCAGATCCGGATGACTAGCGAATACCAGTTGATCTCCCTGAAGTAGCAATCCTTGAAGAAACACGGACCGCACCGCCAGGTCTGCACCACACGTGGCAAGAGCGTGTAAGTCGTCATCGTTATCGAAGCGCCGATCGATCGGATTCGATGGAACTTGCAGAGCGCCAACTTCGTGATCCGCGCGGTGAAGGTGTTCGCGGAAGGTGCGCACATCATCGCGTGTGTACGCAGCAACACCGATGCGGTCAACGAGTCCCACTTGTTGCGCGTGAATCATTCGATCAACTACGTCGTCGCGTTGCGCCTCATCCAACTGATCCCATTCGCGAACAAGACANGCATCGAACTTCTCGCAACCCAGCACACTCAGACTCGATGAGACTTGCTCCACCGGATCCACAGGATCTGTGCCGACAATCTTTCCCGTGAACGTGAATGCCGATGACCACGGGCGCAAACGCTGGAGCGCGTCACCATAAACAGCCGCCGTGTCTATATGAGTAACACCGGATTCGAGAGCTAGGTCCAGGATCCCTGCGACCTCGGCATCCGACATACGCCCACGTCGGTTCGTGATCCCATAGCCGTCACCGAATTGTGCCGTGCCAAGAACGAGTTGACTCACGATCCGATTGTGCTTGACCCGATATAGCGTGTCACCATGGCTGTCTCTGCGCGTGTTGCGCGCACCACGCGACTCCGTGAGTGGATCAGTCCACTGCTCGTCGCTGTGGGAATCTACGTCCTGTCGCAACAGTGGTCTGGCCTAGACACTCCAGACTCCGAGTTCTACGCCTCGCTGGCGATCTTCACCGACGCGGTCACTGACCGTGCCCCGATCGATTCCTACTACTGGACCCGTTTGGGTCTGATTGCGCCTGCGCACCTTGTTATTTCGCTTCTGGGGATCTGGGAAGGATTCGCCGTCTATAAGGCCTTCATCACCCTGATCCTCAGTGCAAGCCTGTTTGCAATCTTTCGCCACTTCACAGGTTTCTGGCGCGCAACGTGGCTCACCGCTGCCGGTGCTAGCAGTTCCATCGTCGTCGCCTACCTAGGTAATCCGTACGTGTCTGCCACCGTGGTCGCCGGCCTGGCGGCGCTTCTGGCGTTCACAATCCACGGTCGTCTGTGGGGAGCCATCGGGGGTGGAATCACGCTGGGGTGGCTGGCGATGACCTATCCCACGGGGGCTCTTCTCGGCCTCACAATCTCCATGAGCATGGTGACCTACCGGCTTCGTTCGAGCACCCCCGACTGGAGCAGGGTCGTCCGTCGGGCAGCAACCGCTTGTGCTGCACTGCTCCTGACCGTTGGCGGATTTCTGCTCGCCGGACGTGTTCTCTTTCCGGATTTAGATTGGTTCTCGTCCGTTCTTCAGGCATCGGGACAAGATCACTCGGTTCACGGGAGTGGTGAGTGGGTCTGGTTGCGCGACATCTCCCTCCTCGTGCCGACGGCGACCCTCGNGCTTTCCCTNGCTAACCGACTGCAAGGTCCCCACAAAACCCCCGCCGATTTGGCAGTGATCATNTCGTCGTCGTCTGTCGCCTTCTACCTGGTNTTCGCNCCGATTTTCGGCGCCCAGTTTCTCGAGGCGCCCTTGCATCAGGTTCTCCTGTGGGCACCGACACTCACGGCACTGGGTCTCGTGGCCGCTAGCCGGATGGCCGACGATGTGCCCCGAACCACTGGGCGTGTGCTACTCATCGTCGCTGCGCTCGCCGTCGTCATTGCATGCGGCTGGCTCGCCCCCGACTTGGGGTTCGCATTGGGCGTTGTCATTGCCGTGGCAATGACTACTGCGGTGCTGCTCGCGCCCCAGCGAACTGTTTCGACGTTGCTCGCAATGGCTGTCTTTTTCGCTGGTGCTCAACTCTTGCAGAATTCGCGACCACCACTGGGCAAATTCATGCTTGATCCGTATTACTGGGCGTACACCAGCAATCCGAACGAAGCAAAGCTTCGCAACGCGGTAAACGCACAACAGTGGCTGATCGACAACACCACTTCCAAGGATCGACTCCTACTTTGGGTGGATGGGCCGTGGACCTCTGGCGATCGCGAGTTGTATTCCGTAGCAGCAATGCAACTCTGGGGGGAGAATCGCGTCACACTCGAACCAACNTTAACCGATGACTACGGCACGCAGAAGATGAAAGATGCGGAACCCACGGCTCTTGTCTTGTATGGAAAGTCTATGGATGCCGTGTGGGCGTTCTGGGAATCTATTCCCCGAACGTACGATCCGATGCCGCCCGAGTGTTACGACTTCAGCTGGCCTATCGATCCGACCAGCGCCTTCCCCACACCTGTGGGGCACACTTGCATCGTCCGCTTGAGTAAGGAGTAAGCCATTTCGCGCAACAGGACACGCCATGGACCGCTGCCGATTGAGGCACGCGGCCACGGAACGCCCGTGCTCCCAGGTCCTTCCTCACCCAGGCGAAATTTCTTTATCGGCCTAAGGGCCGCCTCCGCATGAGTCAAGCAGTCAGCGCCNCCGCCACCGAGGCACGTCGCACGCGGCCGCATTGGCTGGCTCCTGCGGTTGTCTGGGTAGTCGGCTCGTTGTGGATCCTGGCCATTGTTCAGTGGATGCGCATCTTCCGACGTGACCAACTCGAGCAGGGTGTGATCCTGCGATTGGGTGGCAGCGCAGATTCGGCGTGGCAAACCATTCGACTGTGGGAAATGTGGACCGTCGGACCTCAGGTCCTTTGGCAGATGCACGTCTATCCGCCCTTGTATGACGGGATCCGCTTTCTGCTCATGCTTCCAGATACCCTTTCAGGCGCTCCGCCGACCGCACTCGCGGTGGACAAGCGCCTGTACTGGCTCAGTGCAGTCCTCTTCGGCCTCGTAGCCATGATCGTCTACCTCTGGATTCGGGATCTCACGGGTAATGGCTGGTGGGCTCTTTCGGGAAGTCTTGTGTGGATGCTTCTGCCTTCCTCGATTTCGTACATGACGATCTTGAACCAAACAGGGCTAGCCATCGCATCCATGGCGGTGGCCTTCTACTTCCTCTACAGATTCCTCAGAACACGACGCAACATCTATGCGGCTGTGTTTCTCGGCTCGCTATTGATTGCATCCCTCACTCGCAACGTCGTGCAGATTCATGTCTTTCTGATTCTTTGTGTGGCAGTAGTTGCCTTCTACTGGATAGGACGACCACGCTCGTGGCGCTACCTCGTTGTGTACGGGCTCCTCCTCGCCGCCATAGCCTTCTGGCCGATCCGCGCTTTCGCTCTCTACAGCACTTTCGATGTCTCGACCCATACGGGCTACAACCGTGCCGGTGCGCTGTGGATACACCCCCGCACCGTCCCTGAGCCCGCATGGCCAGAGAACATTGAGCAGAACGCCACGCTGCTTTCTAGTGGCTGGAACACGCAGGAGACCTTGCGAGACAATTACCGACTCGGCTCCGCCGCCAATGAATTCATGTTGACTCAACCTCTCGAGGCCGCACAACGTATGTTCGACAGCGCGCAAGTCACCTGGCCCGTGATGTTTCGATCCGTATTCATTCAGTGGGAAAACCAGTTCTTGATGGAATACCCCCTTGCTCGATCACTCGACAACCTCTTTTCAGGGGCTTCTTTCCAGCTGCTCATCGCCACAACCGTCCTTATTCTCCTCGCCCGCGTGGTGAGTCAAGGCGACTATCGAATATTCATTCGCTACGGGTGGTTCGCCGTCTTCTGGACTCTTACAGCGATTCCCGTGATCCTGTCCAATAGGCATTGGCCTGTAGACGAGATGGTGCCCATCCACTCGGAGGCTGACCGGCTGCGCGCCCTCATCGACATTCCGGTGTTCGTCCTCATGTTCTTCGCTGCCTTCACCGTTGCCCAATGGATCGGTGCGAGTCTGCGCAAGTACCGCTCGCCCAAGGTGAAGTCATGACCGATCAAGCNTTCGAACGCAGACGGGCGCTCGTGGAGGCATCGCTGTCCGGCCTTNTCGCGCTCGTGCTTTCGCTGGCTGTGTTTGGGCCCATCCTCCGGTGGATCGCAGTGGGTTGGTCCGGAGGCGACATGCTCTCCACGTACATCAACGTGGAGATGTGGCAGGGATTTCGGTACTCCGTTTCAGACCAGTACGGCTTTCCTCTCGGCATGAACTTGAACTACTTCCCCGGCATTGATATCACCGAGAACACTTTTGCAGCCCTGTTGTCTACTGTCGTCGGTACACCATTCGTTGGCCTGAACATTTTGATTCTCGTGACTTTCCCCTTNGTTGGNTTCCTCGCCTACTTNCTNTTNCGAATGACNGGGTTGACCGGACCACTNGCCATTNCCGGAGCCGTTGTCTTTTCGCTTATTCCTTTCCATTTTGGTCGTGCACTGGGTCACACATACCTGGCTACTCTCTACAGCGCTGTCACGGGGATGGCGTTGGTGCTCCTGGTTGGATCCGGTCGCTTTGAGCGGATAGTGCAGCAGTTGCGCGGTCGAGCGGTGTCACGCTCACGCAAGATCTGGCTCGCCGCCGCGATATGCGTGCTGGTCGTGATAACCGCGTGGAGTGGTGTCTATTACGCAGCCTTCACGCTCCTGCTCGGGGCAGCAGTTCTGCTCTGGCGCTACATCAAGGGCGCACCGTGGAAGTCCATTCTTGTCGATGCGCTTCCGTTTGCCGCGATCGCGCTCCTTGCCCTTGTCGGCTTTCTCCCCAGCCTGCTCACCACCATGTCGGATCCGCCCATCGGAACGCTCAGTGAACGTCTTCCGTACGACTCAGTGATCTTCGCTGGATATCTGGCAGTCCTCGTGTTACCGCTTCCGGCAAGTTCCCTTCCGGGATTTGATTTCTACAACCGCTCAGTCACCGAAGCGTTGGCGGCTGGCGGATGGGTCGAAAGCAGCGCTCAGTCGAACTACGGCACGTGGGTCACCACCGCCGCACTTCTCATCCTCATCGGTGGTCTCATAACGAATACACGAAAGCAGCCGCGAGCGGGCAGGGGCGCTCGGAAAGCCGACAAGAAATTGCTGGTCTCCCCACAATTCATCGCTTACCTCATCGCCGTCTGCCTATTGTTCTTCATTCCTTGGGGCTTGAACTACCTGATTGCGGGGACCATTACTGCGCAAATTAGAGCCTGGAACCGACTTACTCCGATCATCTTGTTACTTTTCTTGCTCGGGGCCGCAGCCATTCTGCGAAACACTCGCGTTGCCCGAAACCCCATTGCGGCCCTCGGTGTCAGCGCGGGTGTTCTCGCTCTGACTTTCGTTGACGCGGTGTTGCCGTTTCGTCAGGCATACGCTGACACCCTTTCCAAGGGTGCAGAAATATCGAAGGCGGGTCGTGAGTACGCCACCGATACCAATTTCGCGATTCCCGAGGAGTGCGGCGTACTGCAACTGCCCACNATGGGCTACCCCGAGTTCGGAGTGATCGGCAACGTCAACGACTACGACCATTTTTGGACATCCATCACCAACCCTGGAAAGCGCTGGAGCTACGGGGCCGTGAAGGCAACCGATGCCTACATCTGGGCTGGTCAGCTCCCGCCGATTCCTTCTAGTGAGCAGGTCGCCCTGCTGCGCGGAGGTAACTTCTGTGCCATCCACCTGGACACGCGTGGCTGGCGCAATGAGGATCTAACGTCGCTTCTTCAAGAATTCAAGACTCGATTCGGCGATCCGGTCGCTACGGGCTACGACGGAGACTGGCTGATGTTNGACATCCGCNCTGANTCTCCAGCGTCCGAAGAACACGTCGCGAANTTCTTTCACCAGCCAATGATCACTGCGGATCCAGTGACNACACACGGGCTAGAGCAAGAAGGAATGGACACCTGGTGGTGGACGAAGGATCAACGAGCGTCCTTCACACTCACACCTACTCGAGACCAGACTCCCGTTCGAGTTGTCCGCGGTGAGATCACCGCGCCTTCGTGCGGACCACGGCCGGTGACTGTCACGCTGTCCAGCGGCACCGAGAGGGTGCGCCAGAACCTCATCGCNCGGCCCACCCAAGCCACACCTTTCGAACTGATACTCGATACTCCGTCCGCTGCGCCAGCGACGCTCGAGGTGGTAGCAACGGGCCAGGCTTGCGAGGCTGAGGACTTCGCTGGTAAGCGTTTCGCTCGGGTGGGCAACCTCCAGACNTACTANCGACCGGACGNCCACAGCCACGACCNCTGCGATATCCACTGCGGTGCGTACCCTGATCCCCATGGCATCCGGTCATGATTTGTGGCGCCGCGCCAAGGAGCGAATTCCGGGCGGTTCCATGCTGCTGTCCAAACGCGCGGAGATGTACTTGCCGCAGAAGTGGCCGGCCTACTTCGATCGCACCGAGGGCTGCCAAGTCTGGGACCTTGATGGCACCCACTACCTCGACCTCGGTTTCATGGGCGTGGGGACCAACATCCTCGGCTACTCCCACCCAGCGGTGGACGCAGCTGTTCGCGCGGTGGTCGATAAAGGGAATTTGTCGACGCTGAACGCTCCAGAAGAGGTCTACCTGGCCGAGCGACTCGTCGAACTCCATCCCTGGGCAGACATGGCCCGCTTCGCTCGCTCGGGAGGTGAGGCGTGCGCGATTGCCGTGCGCATCGCTCGGGCTGCCTCTGGACGGGATGGGATCGCCTTTTGTGGCTATCACGGCTGGCACGACTGGTATCTGGCCGCGAACTTGTCTGACGACTCACTCGACGGCCACTTGCTGCCCGGGCTTGAGCCCACCGGCGTGCCGCGGGCACTCGCGGGCACTTCTCACACCTTCCCGTATAACGACCTCCCGAAACTCGAGGCGCTGTTGCAGCAGAACCCGGACATCGGAGTCATCTTCATGGAGCCCCAGCGCTCTGCTCCTCCGCTCGCCGGTTTCCTCGAGGGTGTTCGTGAACTCGCGACCCGATACGGCGCTGTCTTGATTTTCGACGAGTGCACATCGGGGTTCCGTCGTCCTCTGGGCGGACTGCACCTTGACTTGGGAGTCGAGCCGGACATCGCAACATTCGGGAAAACGCTTGGCAACGGCTACGCGATCACTGCGGTTATCGGGCGCGGTGACGTGATGCAATCAGCGCAACAAACATTCATCTCCAGCACTTTTTGGACCGAGCGCATCGGGCCCACAGCGGCTCTGGCCGCGATAGCGGAGATGGAGACGAGCGGCGCTCCGGATCACATTCATCAGATCGGGGAATCGGTGCAGAGCACGTGGCTGGAGCTCGCAGCGAGCACCGGTCTCACGATGACCGTCGGCGGGCTTCCAGCCCTTGCCTCGTTCTCACTTACTGAGCGAGATCCACTGACCATCAAGACCTATGTGACGTCCCGAATGCTCGACCAGGGTTACCTTGCAGGTCCGAACCTGTATGCGTCGATCGCACACACTCCCGTCATCCTCGACGGCTATTTCACTGCGCTCACGCCGGTCTTTGAAGAGATCGCCCAATGCGAAGATCAGGAACTGCTCGCACGGCTTCCCGATGGCCTAGCTCAGTCGGGATTCAAGCGCCTCACGTAGCTTCAGCTGCGGCCAACGGTTCAAGGGCTCAACACCGACGGCAACGAGCGCCTTCGAAGCCCGGCGTCGATCGCATCCCAGAATCCTCGCTTGGCTAGTGATTCCGCCCGCGGGCGAACCGCGGCAGCCGATTCCGCGAGGATTCCGGGCTCGGCAAGGGCCCGAGAGATCACATCCGGTAGCGCATCGAGATCACGAAAGTACCGATAGTCGGCACCCGGTGAGAAGAATCTCGAGGTGCGATCGACGTCGTCGGTGACCACNACTGTGCCCGCGAGCATTCCTTCGATNACCCGAGTCTTCAGTTGCTGAACAGGNCTCGCGTTCGACTGTGAGAAGTTNATGGTCATCCGGCTTGCCGCCANCGCACCCATGTAGTCGAGCCAGGATGGTTGATCGGCTGTGGTGCTTGCGTAGTCCCGCGCGTCATCTATCCGATGGGGGTTCAGCGCAACATCAACACCGCGGTTGCGGAGCTTCTCGAGTGCGTCAACTCGGTGCGGGTATAAGACACCGATGAAGGAAACGTCCCATTGCTTCTCGATGCCGGCACACTGCTGCCGGATAAGGTCCANCGATNCGGTCGACATCGGCATATTCACCGGACCCACCTCGGGGCGTCCGCGAAGCATCGAGCCATCCATCGGCATGCAGATGTCGACAACCATGAATCGCGGTGACATCCGAGCAAGCCGCCTGCTTTGGGCGTTGATCCAGTAGTAGGCCGAATCGAACATCACGCCGAGGAGAACCCCGTCCCAGGATCGCAACAGCTCAGCCCAGGCAATGTCCCAATGCCACGTTGTTGATTCACTCGACGGATCAGACTCGATGTGCGTAATGATGTGGGTCGCACCCACCTCGTTCGCCATCGACACGAGACGAGGGCTCCAAGATTCCCACGGCTCACCGCGAGCCACATCCAGGAAACTGACCCGATCAGCCCCCAAGATCTCGACGGCTGTCTGCCATGCCTCAAAGTAGAAGTTCCGTGTCCCTGGCCGCCAGGAATCAAAAACTGGACCCTCTTGGGGGACCACCAGCACGTGCACACCGCGATCGACGGTGGCTGGCAGCGAATTTCTCACGCGGGTGGACGGGAACTGCCTATCTCGTTGTCGATTCCATATCCGCTCGTCAAGCCCCGGATAGACCTTGGAGGCCAAGCCACCAACCCGCGAGCGCACACTCATTGCGGCTGGGCCTCGAACANNGGNTGCCCAANAGCCCACTCGGGCCGATAGCGATCCAAGAGAGACTCCANNGATTCCAGCCCCACAACTTCGTTGCTGTCATTCAACAAAATCACTTGGCGGGTGAGCAGGTCCCGCGGCATGTTCCGCAGATTGGGCCACTCGTTGGTCCACGCATCCTCGTTGTTCAGCCATTCGCGGCGCAACCAATCCACAACCGGTTGCCCTTCCGAGTCCTTTCCTGCCAGACCCATGAGGATCCGCGAGCACGAATAGGTCAACTGCCCGTCTGGTCCCGCAGCGGGTTCGGTGGCACCCGGAGGGAAGTAGATGCAAGCCACCGGATTGGAGGCAATCGGCTGATCGGCCACTGCACGAACTTCTGCGGGCCACCAGTAGCCCTTTCTGTCTTCCCCGAAAGTCTCGTACGTCTCGCGCCAGCTGTCCGGAGCGACCCGGATCATCGCGCGGGGGAGAACTCCGTCGACGACCAGGAGGAAGATCACGGCGGCAAAGGCAACGACAGTGAGAGGGGAGGTCGCCGCTCTCCGACCGCTCAGACGCGCAGACCATTGACCGAGAGGCGCTAGTGCCACCGGCAATGTCACCGCGAGCCCGGCAGCCGTGGTCAGCATGATCGTTTTGACGGCTCCGTAGTTGGGGCCACTGCCGGCGTACCAGGTGCCGAAGGTGGCGATCGCAATTCCGTATCCCAACAGAAGTGCCATGGGAGCAACCGGCACGTAGCGGG
>FUFK010058367.1_pt1 | contig 11005 bp, 9 predicted proteins | sample 1021851 | NCBI WGS metagenome assembly FUFK01 (sample SAMEA51879418, study PRJEB19060) | metagenome
TTAGAGGCTGCACAATCTTCAGTTTTAAAGAACAAGAATTGCTCTAAATTTGATGTATTATCGAATCCTGAATTTCTGGCAGAAGGTTCTGCAATAAGAGATTTAGAAAATCCTGACAGAGTTCTAATAGGGGGTGATAATGATAATGCAATAAAAGCCCTTGGTTCGATATATCAAAAATGGGTGCCAAAAGAAAAAATTCTATACACAAATATTTGGAGTAGTGAATTAGCCAAATTAACAGCAAATGCTTTTCTCGCTCAACGAGTAAGTTCCATTAACTCAATAGGTGCTTTATGTGAATCAACAGGAGCGGATGTAAGGGAAGTTTCAAGAGCTATAGGTTCAGATAGTAGAATCGGATCGAAATTCCTTGATGTCAGCCCTGGATTTGGAGGAAGCTGCTTTAAGAAGGATATATTGAATTTGGTTTACCTTGCGGATCATTTTTCACTACCTGAAGTTGCAAATTTCTGGGAAGGAGTTGTAGAGCTTAATAATTGGCATCAAAATAGAATTTCAAAACTTATAGTTAACAAACTTTATGGCACTATTTCAAGTAAAAAAATTGCAATTCTTGGTTTTGCTTTTAAAGCTAATACCAATGATACTAGAGAATCATCAGCAATACAAATTTGTAAAAATTTGCTAGATGAAGGTGCACATCTTTTTATCAACGACCCTAAAGTCCCAACCTCTCAAATAGAATCTGATTTAGGAAAAAAAGAATTCTGTTCCAAAAATAATGATAAGGGAGATTTCTCTCAAATTTTTAATGAGGGAAAATGGGAAAAAAGCTCTAAAATTTCGGATGCACTTAGAAAAGCAGATGCTGCAGTAATCCTAACTGAGTGGGAAGATTTTGCAAATTTAGATTGGCAAAAATATGCTCCAACAATGCGAAGACCTTCCTGGGTATTTGATACAAGGTCCATAATCAACCCAAAGGAAGTATTAGATGCAGGTTTAAATCTTTGGAGATTAGGAGACGGTTCCTTGTAAAGAATTTAATTCAATTTATAAAAAGATTTATACCATTTTATAAATTCTTCCACACCATCCTCTATAGAAGTTTTAGGAGCGAAACCTATCCATTCTTCAAGTAATTTTGTATCAGATGAAGTAGAAACTACATCACCTGGATCTAAAGATTTAAATTCCTTAATAGCCTTTTTATTAATTTTAGATTCAAGAATATCAATAAAATCCATAAGTTTTACTGGCTGACTATTTCCAATATTAAATATTCTGTGCGGAGACTTTGAAGTAGAGCTATCAGGATTTAAATCATTAAAATCTAAATCTAATGTTGCTGGTTTCAGGCAACAGCGGTAAAGGGCTTCAACTATGTCATCAATATAAGTAAAATCCCTCATCATATTTCCAAAGTTATTTATACTCATTTTCTTTTCTTCGAAAATTGCCTTTGCAAAAATGAATGGAGCCATATCGGGTCTACCCCATGGACCATAAACAGTAAAGAAACGTAGTCCTGTAGAAGGAATATTAAAAAGATGACTATATGTATGAGCCATTAATTCATTGGATCTCTTAGTCGCTGCATATACGCTAATAGGATGATTAACAGGATCAGATTCTTTAAAAGGAAGTTTTTTATTTCCTCCATATACTGAACTACTTGAGGCGTAAATAAAATTCCTAATTTCATTGTTCCTACATTCTTCAAGGATGTTACTAAATCCAACAATATTGCTACTAATATACGCATCAGGATTTTTTATTGAATATCTTACTCCTGCTTGAGCTGCTAAATTAACAACAATTTCAGGTTTTTCATTACTAAAAATATCATTTATCTTTTTTTTATCTTCTAAAGAACATTGATACAATTTCCACTTTCCAGAGCTTTTACTCGATGTTTTATTAATTGATTTATTTCTAGCTATTTTTAAATTTACATCGTAATATTCATTAAAATTATCAATGCCAATTACATTAAGACCTTCCGTTAAAAGTCTTTTAACTAAAGCAGCTCCAATAAATCCAGCCGAACCTGTTACTAGTATTGGTTCATTCATAGAAATTGGAAATTTCTCCATAACTAACTTTAGTAGATTATCACAGAGATAAAAATAATTCTTAAAATTATTGACTATACCTTTTGCGATACCATTTCCAACCATCTCTACACATTTCTTCCAAAGTTCTTCTAGGCGACCAATTCAATAATTTTTTAGCTTTTGTATTATCAGCAATAACAACGGCGAAATCACCTTCCCTTTTACCGGTGAATTTATATTGAATTTCTACATTATTTACTTTGGAAAAAATATTTATAAGTTCTAATACACTAGTTCCTTTTCCAGTGCCAATATTAAGATTTATACATTGATGTTTATTATTCAAAAGAAATTCCAGCGCTGAAACATGTCCCTCTGCAAGATCCATCACATGAATATAGTCTCTTATACAAGTCCCATCTGGAGTTCCCCAATCATCACCAAAAATTTTGATTTTTTCAAGTTCATTAGATGCTACTTGGTTAAGAATTGGAAAAATATTATTAGGTTTTCCTAATGGATCTTCCCCAATCAAACCAGATTCATGAGCTCCGATTGGATTAAAATATCTTAAATTTATTACTCCCCACTCTTCAGGTTCACTATTAAAAACATCAGTTAATAAATTTTCTATCGCCTGTTTAGTTTTGCCATATGGATTAATTGGATTAATATTCGAATCTTCACGAAGAAGAGTAAAATTTGAAGATCCATATACAGTTGCACTACTGCTGAATATTATATTTTTGCAGTTAAATTCAGACATTATTTCTACCAAATTTAGAGTACCTAAAAAATTATTACTCCAATATTTAATTGGGTTTTCAATTGAATCTGAAACTGATTTTAATCCAGCGAAGTGAATAATTCCTGAAATTATTTTTCCTGATTCTCTTGCTTTAATAAATATCTTTCTCAATAATTCTTTATTTCTTAAGTCACCTCCAAAGAATTTAAATTGATTTTCATATTTTTTATCAATTTTTTTTATTCTTTTTAGAGCATCAATTGAGCTATTTTCTAGAGAATCTATAATATACAAATAATAGCCCTTTTTCAACAATACTAAAGATGTATGGCTCCCTATAAATCCTGTACCCCCAGTTATTAAAATTACAGACATATATAATTTCTAAAATATATTTTAAAGATATCAATCAAGTTAAACTTTTGGAAACTTAAGCGTTTTTAAATCATCAAATTTAATATTTAATATTAATTACTAAGAATAACTACAAATGGCCAATTATCAATTCAGGAGCAATTTGCAAATAGTTTATTAATTTATAATTTTCTAAAATTTTATTCCATCGAAAAATATTAAATTTATCAGAAATTAGAATTGGTTGCCCTTTCCATTTTTGAATTTTTCTATTTTCAAAATAAAAAGTAATAATATCTATTATCTGTTTATGCTGAATTTTTGTCATAGAACTTTTCAATAAATCTGTATCACTCAAAAAATCGATATAATTTATCAAGTGATTATTTAAAAAAATTAATATTTCTTCTCTTCTAAATTTTGATGATAAAGATGATGAAATTATTGAATAATCTAAACAATAATTTTGATCTATATAATTAGGGGAATATCGAATTGGTTTAATTAAAAAATTATTATGATCTAATATAAATCCTAAACTTTTTTCCAAAGTTGAAGTTAATGAGATAACGCATGCTTTTAAATTATTAATAGCGTAATAATCATCAAACGGAATAAGTGGTTTCAAAAAACATACTTTTTGAGAATCATCGCAAGATATCTTTAATTTTTTTAATTTAAAGATTGATTCTCTTCTATGAGGATAATAAAAGATATTTTTAAAAGAATAGTTTTTCAGATAATTTATAATTACTGATACCTTATTCATATAAATCTCTTCTTTAATTAAACCTTGTTCCACATCTGCAGAGCCACAGATATAAACATCATTATATTTTATTTTATTTGAAAGAGTTTTATTTCTAAAACCTTTTTCTATTTCCACTATATCGACGTATTTTTTTAAATTGTTGCATTCTTTAAGAACAGGAAAAATAGTAAAAAACTTCTTAAACTTATTTTCTAATCTAAATGGCATTAATAAACTATTTGAACCATCGTCTAATCCAAAAAGATGCTTACTATGAATTTTTGATAAAATTTTAAAAGTTTTGCTATTATAGTTTCCATGAATAACATTTATATTTCGCAATTTAATTAAGATTAATATCTGTATTAAATTTATTTTAGATAAATTATTATATTCAATAAAACTCTCAAATTTATGGCATGACTTTTTAAATTGATTTTGCCCATTTAGGGATTTATTTAAGTCAAATAATAATATTTTAGAATTTAAAAACTCTTCATTAGAGTTTCTTATTTTATTAATTAAATTTATTTGAAATGGTGAATAACCAAAGAAAATTACATAATCAGTACTTATGGAAAAAAGTAAACGTAATATTCTAGTATTCATAAATTAATAATATTTTTCGCAAAGTCATCTAGTTTATCAATATGAGTTGATATTACAAATATATATTTTTGAGATTCTTTTTTGATCGTATTTAAAATGTATTCCTCAAAATTACTATCAAGACCAGCTGTTGGTTCATCTAATAAAATTATCTTTCTATTACTATAAAGGGCTCTTGCTAAGGAAATTCTCTTTCTTTGTCCACCTGAAATTTTAGCGCCATTTCTTCCTACATCTTTTTTAAGAAAAGTAGAAACCAATTTATATAAATTTGCTTTATTTTTATTATTCAATTTTGAATATGCACCATAATCAAAACAACCGGTAGACAAACTAATCTTGAGTAATTTTTCTAGGTTTATTTTATCTTTTGGTTCTAGAGAAATATTAAAAGGAAGGTCATCTTCAAAAAGAAGAGGATATTGAGAAGCATATGCAATGTCATTTTTGTGAATACTTCTCAAGAAATTTTTATCTTCAATAATCGAAATCTTACCTTTATCAGGAATTATAAAATTACTTAAGATATTCAACAAACTTGTTTTACCTGAACCTGAGGGACCCTTTATCAATACAATACCTTGATTTTGTATTTCTAAATTAATAGGATTTTTTTGAGATGCAGCAATAAATTTAGATTGAATTGAATTAATAACAAGCTTATGAATATTGTTATTTCTTGAAGAAGAATTTTTAAAGTTATTTTTTTCTTCGTTTTTTTTGTTAATCTCATTAAAAATTCTTTTATTAAAATCAATTCCAGAATTTAAATAATGACTATATGTTTTTACATTTACAACAGAATTAAATATCTGACTTAAAAGAATTATAATTCTAGCTCCTGCTATCCCTAAAGCGAATAATTTTCCAAATAAGCCTTTTATTTCAATAGGTACAAAAGCAAATTGCGTAAAAATTACTACAAACGCAATCATAATAACAATTGCAGATTCTATTAAATGCCTCGGTAATCTAGTATGAAAAACCGTTGAAGAGAATGTACTGTAAAGATTTGATCTCAAAGGCTTAATTATTCTCGTCATATAATCAAACATATTATATAAATATATCTCTTTAAGATTTTCTGAATACTCTCTTGTTTGAAAATCTAATTTAGAAAAATCATTATCTAATCTTTTAGATAACTTTTCATATTTGTTCTTACTAAAATAAAATATCAGTGAATAAATAAAGGATAAAAATAAAAAAAGGGCAATTGATAGATATGGACTAACCACTATTGCAGCATAACTTATAAAAATAGATAGAATAATCGAATAAATCGCAGAAAGAGATGGGATTATAATATATCTATGAAGGTCATACGAATTATTCAATAATTGGATTCTTACATAATCTGGATTTACATTTCCAACATATTTTGAATCTGATAAAGAGATAAATCGTAGATTTAAATCGTTAGAAATTTCAGATAGGAATACACCTGTAATTGTGAGCTGTTTTAATGCAAAAATTCTAGCAAAAAGGGCACCAATCGAAATTAATAAAAATTTTATACTTAGGAAATCTGACTTTATTGATAAATCTAAATTATTAATTATTGAAGGTAAATTAGTGATTATCCAGAAGTCTAGTGATCCTGTTAAGAGAGTTAAAAAAACAAATAATAATCCTCTTTTCAAAGCAAAATTAAAAGGGTTATTCCCCCTCTGAATTTCTTTAAAAATATAATTTAATTTTTTGTTATCTTTCATATTATTTATTCAAAGAAGAAAAATTTAAACGCTTATAGTAATCATCCCCTAAGCAGAAATCAATCATCCTTTTGTTATAAATCCCCAATGGCAATTCTTGAAGTTCAAAAAAATGTTGATCCCATTCCGAGGAATAATAGTATGCCCACGCTCTCTGTAAATTAACTTCCAAGAATCTGGCGTTTGCAGTTCTACCATCAACAATAATTAAAGTACCTGGTTGTAGAAAATGCTCAATTGTCAATATATCAGCTGCCATGGGCATTCTATCAGGATGCTTTGTAGATAATCCCCTTATTTCCCCTAAAGGTGAAAACTGATCTGGTGCATCTAAATAAATCAAGTCAGGGGAGATATTAGGAATATTTTCATAATATGTACATAACCTGTCATTAAAAAGTCCTGTAATTAAATTGCATAAATGAATCTTACATATTCCTTTATCTTTAAATAAATTAGGAATTCTTTTTTCGCATTCTTTTATCCAAGAATTATTATTATCAATTGAATGACATTCAAATAAATTATTTCTTCTAAGATTAATCTCAATTTCTTTCTTATATTTTAAGTTTCTATTAATTGCATCTGCAAATACTACAGTACTCATCCCAACACCAAATTCCAATATAGTAGTTACTTTTCTAGAAGTTGTAATGTAGTGCAATCTAATTAAATCATCCAATTCTGCTGGAAAAGGAATATTATTATTTTCATCGACACTAAAATTTGGTGGATAAACTTTTTTTTCAAAACTTTTTTCATTTAAATCCAATCCTAATAGTGCGTGAATTGGATTATTTTGAAGATATTGGAAATAATCAAAATCTTCAATTTTAAGAATGTCTTTTTTATTTAACATATTAAATTTTTTATTAGTTAATTTTTGTAGAAAATGTTTTTTGGTTCATTAATTTAAAGATCCTCTCATCAAATAAAGGTGGACTAAACATAGCAAAGCCAGAACCTGGTAAATTTGTAAGTTCTCCAAAAAAAACTTTGTTATTGACTATGTAGAGATCAACTCTAATAAATGAAAACTCTCTGGATAATCTTGAAGCAATTCCATAAGCATTAACAATATTTGGCAAAGAAAAACTTAAATCATTTTCAATACAATGGAGTTTAACATCCAAAAAAGTACAAATTTTTCCCTCATTTTTTATCGAATAAAAGTTTCTTTTGTGATTTATTTTCCTATCAATATCAACTTGCAATAAAAAAGGTCTCCCATTTATACAGAAAAACTTATAATCTTCAAGTGGTTTATCACTAATAAGTCCTTCTACAATAAATTCTTTTGTTTTAGTGTAAAACCATTGCCTTGTTAACCAACCATAATCAATTAAAGAATTAAGCCAAATCCACCAATTAATTTGATTTAAATTTTGAACCCTCTTATTAATTAATCTTGTTTTTCCTGAAGATGATCTATGTTTAATATAAAAAAATTGAGGTAATTTTTTATATTCAGATTTAGACAAGGTATTTCCTCTCCAATATAGAGGAGGTAATAATACTTCATCGCAATTTTCTTTAATAAACTTTCTAACTCTAATTCTATCGGCAGCTATTTTTCTAAGTTTTTTTTCTTTTAATTCTCCTCCTTTAAGGATTTTAAACAAAAAAGTTGAAAATCTATCCTCCTTTATCTTGATATATTTTAATTGAATAAAGGATCTAATTTTTATATAGGTATTTAAATTTATTGTTCTAAGAATCAGAGGAAAAATTAAATTTAATATTTTCATTTAAATTTTTATGGATAGCTTTAATAATTTATTTCAAGAAATTTCCCTAAGATAAACATTATCATACCAATTTATTATGTCTAATATACTAAATCTTTTATTTATAGGATATAAATATTCATAGAGTTTTTTCATGAAAATATATTGTTCTTCCGTATTAACATCTAAAACTAATTCTGGTCGCCTAAATGACTTAGGGCACTTAATTGTTTTAACGGGACATAATTTATTATCAGTAGCCATACCAGTTTTGTAATTAAAAAAATTTAAATGTACATGCTCTCTTTTTTCAGGATCAATAATGTCTTTATAAATTGTCTCCAGTAAATCAATGCCAAAAATTTCAACCCCAATTCCATCTGGATAGCCTGAATTGTTTACATTACAAATATTTGTAGAAAAGCCATTGACATTATTCTCTAAATGAAAGTCTATCAATCTATCAAATTCGCTTGGCTCAGGTGTAGGATTATCAGCAGGTAGTCTACAAATAAATTTTGTCTCAAAAAACTTTGCGGCTTTATAGTACCTACTAACTAAATCATTTTCAGACCCTAAAAATAATTTTATTTTATATCTTAGGGCTATTTCTTTTAAAGGTAAATTATCGTCATTATTAGGGATTGCGAGAATAATATCATTTAATCTCTTACACCTCTTCACTCTCTCTATAATTCTTCCTACAAGCGGTTCCCCCGCTAAATCAAATAAGCTTTTACCTGGTAACCTGGTAGAACCCATTCGAGCTTGTATTATTAAATCTACTTTTTCCAAGTTAACCATTTAGTAGAAAAGAGTCCTCATAATTGACGATATAATATTATCTTTACCAGGTTGATCTTCCACCATCGATTACTAAATTGTGACCATTCATATATGAAGATGCATCAGAGCAAAGAAATTGAATAGCTGCTCTATATTCATCTTTTCTTGCCATTCTTCCTAAAGGTATTAATGAGGATAATTTGGTAACAAAATCTTCAGGTTGATTTGTATAAATGCCTCCTGGTGAGAGAGCATTACATCTAATATCAGAACCAAGCCAATAAGTAGAAATATACTTTGTAAGGCCAATAAGTCCTGACTTGATTACAGAATATGTAACTGGTTTAACAGGTTGATTAGAATCATTAACATCATATTTTTTATAGAGTCTTTGATCAGGAGCAATTACCGATAAATCAGAAGCAATATTTACAATACTTGCAGGTTTATTAAGTTTTGCCATTTCTGTTCCAAAAATTTGGCAACAAAGAAATGAACCAGTTAACCCAACTGCAATTTGTTTATTCCATTCCTCTAAAGAAAATGATTCTAAGCGAGATGCATTACAGATTTTATTATTACTATCGACATTGGGATTAATAGCTGCATTATTTATAAGAATATTTATATCCACATTTTTATTTAGAAGATCATTTCTAATATCCAAAAGAGATTGCTTAAGTGTTAAATCAGCAGCGTATAATTGTAATTTATTTTTGGGATATTTATTAATCAGGTAACTCTTGACTTCACATAGCTTTTTATAATTTATATCTAAAAGAACTAAATTAGCATTACATTCCAAAAGAGCCTCACAATGCTCAAGTCCAAGTAATCCAGCCGCTCCTGTAATCAAAGCATTTCTACCACTTAAGTCAAAGTTTTTACTTAACATAAAATTAATTCTAAGTTAAAATTTTAGCTTCTCACTTGCCCTCCATCAATAGTAAATATAGAGCCTGTCACAAAATCAGCGAGTGGAGATGAAAGATAACAAACCATATTGGCTATATCATCAGCATTACCAAGTTTTTTTAAACTGACTTCATTTTTAAGAATTTGTTCTACAGAATATGGATCTTTTTTTAATTTAAAATCCCACGTAGATCCTCGAAATAAAATGTTACCGGGTGATATAGCATTTATCCTTATACCAAATTCTCCAAGTGGTATTGAAATTGCTTTAACGTAAGAATTTAATGCTGATTTAGCTACTGAATAAGGTATTGGAGCTTTTTTTATTACCTCATTACCACAAATTGAACTAATGCACACGATAGATCCTTTTGTATTAATTAAGTAATTTTTTGAAGCCTCAATCATATTGGTTGCACTTAAAAAATTTAGATTAAACATCTTTAGCCACTCATCGTAATTCTCTTCTCCTGGTTTACAAGAATCCCCACTTCCAACATTACAAACTAATATATCAAGTGATCCAAAATGATTTACAACTTGTTTGATAATTTCTTTAGCCTTCTCTGGATTTGTCACATCACCTTCAATAGCTAGAGAATTTTTAAAAAGAGATTGTGACTTTTCAAGGGAAATTTTATTTCTACCATTTATACAAATATTACAACCCTCTTTATAAAGTCTTTTAGCAATTGCAAGACCAATTCCCTTTGTAGAGCCTGTTATTAAAGCATTCTTACCAGAAATATTTAGTTCCATAAATTCATAAAAAATAGTCAGTTAAATTTACCGAAGAATTCTTTACTGACAAATTGTTGATAATTTTTTATTATCTCAGAGTGATTTCCATCAATAGCTCTCGCAGTCTGCAGAATAAAATTACCTTTATATCCTAAATCATTGAGACCTTTAAAAATTTTTCTAAAATCAGCATTTCCTTCAGTTAAAGGAACAGTTTTTCCTTTAAAAATCCTATCTTTTATATGAACATTAATTATTCTTTTCCCATATTCATAAAACTCTTCTGAAGAATTGAACCCTAAAGAAGCGCTATTACCAGTATCATAATTAATTCCAAATAAATTTTCAGGAAATTTATTTATAAACTTTTTTAGTTTTAAAGGAATATAGTCTGATTCAAATGCTATTTGTAAATTTAATTTTTTAAATATAGAAACATTATCTAAAAAAAATTCTACTAATCTATCTTCTTGTTCTGAATTTTCAATAGCCCCATTATCTACAAGAGGTACAACTATGATTTTTACTCCTAATGATGAACAAGATTCACAAACATAAAGGAATTTATCTTCGAGAATTTTTCTTTTCTCCAAGTTGGCTTTCCAAAATGGTTTTTGCATAAAGCAATCACCCGTCAG
>FUFK010061348.1_pt1 | contig 11004 bp, 11 predicted proteins | sample 1021851 | NCBI WGS metagenome assembly FUFK01 (sample SAMEA51879418, study PRJEB19060) | metagenome
AGAACGACTAAACTTACCATTTTTATCTGCAAATCGCCTAAAAAATAGTCTCTGTCAGTGCCAAGGTCGAATGTTCAACACGCCCTAATATCACGGACTATCACATATTAGCTCACGACTATGGCGATACAGTAGCGCAAGAGCTGCTCGCCAGACAGCGTGAGGGTAGCGCAAAACAGCGTATCGCTAGTGTGTGTTTATTAAATGGTGGTCTGTTCCCAGAAACCCATAAGCCGGTGTTAATCCAAAAANTACTACTCTCGCCTTTAGGGCCNTTAGTNTCCAAGCTTATCACTAAACGCAAATTNGCAGACAATCTACGGCGCATCTTTGGACCCAATACGCCGCCGACTCCTGAGGTNNTCGATAGCTTATGGCAGCTGCTCAATCATAATAACGGTCTTGCGGTGATGCATAAGCTCATTGACTATATACCGCAGCGTCAGCAGCACCGTGAGAGGTGGGTTGAAGCCATTATCGAAAGTAATGTTCCGGTCAAGCTTATTAACGGTAGCAAAGACCCTATCTCAGGCCAGCACATGGCTCAGCGCTATCGGCAATTAATATCTAATGCCAATAATGCTAATGCCGATGTCACTGAGCTGGCAGAGTTGGGTCATTATCCGCAGCTTGAAGATGCTGAGGCGGTGACGACAGCTTATCTGCAGTTTAGAGATAGTCTCAATCAGAGTTAGTAGCACTAAGAGATAGTAGCACTCAGAGATAATATCAATCAATGAGGGTTGGCTATTAAAAAGACGTCACGACAAGGACTCACTATGAAACGCGCCGCGCAACTACAGCCTTTATCTCGCCAACATCATTTAGGTCTCAANATCTCTCGCCATGCCAAAGAGTGCTCTGATAATCCTGAAGATATCAGTAAGCACTGGCACAAGCTCACTTCATATATTGATGATTTGCAAAGTCACTTTGCGATTGAAGATCATCTGATCGCGACGGCGCTATTGCCTTATAGTATTAGTAAACCCGAAGTCGCTTCCGCGCTTACCACGCTCAATGAGCAACATAAGTCTCTGCAGGCTCTCGTGAGCCAAGCCCAAGACTCTGCAAACTCTCGAAGCCATCCTATCAGCGCCGCCCAAGTCAAAGCGCTCGCCACTTTGTTATACGANCATATTCGTTTTGAAGAGCGTGACTTGTTTCCTATTGCCGAGCGCTACCTGACAACAGCAGAGTTAGATACGATTTATGCCGCCAGTCCTGATAATGTCAAAAGAGCAGATGAAAATCGTTAAAAATATTGCTGGCTTAGTCGATAGCAAGATTAATTACTGAACCGGTAGATAGCCGGCATCAGCAAAGTACTGTTGCCCAGCCTCAGAGCGTAGATACTCTGAAAATCCAGCAGCGCTAGGTCGCTCACTGAGCACTATACCGTCTTGTAATATCGACGGATAAGAATTCGGTGCTAAGGTATGAAACTGCGTAGGCTTTGCTTTGATAGCTAGCAGCTGTGCCAGCGCAACAAAGCCATAATCGACACTACCGGTATGCGTATATTGAAAAGCTTGGCCGATGTTTTCAGCTTGTATAAGACGTTTTTGGGTTACCATAGTCTCATAACTATTTTGGGCTTGTAGATAAGCTTTGGCAGAATTACCATAAGGCGCGAGCTGCGGGTTGGCAATAGTCACTTTAGTAGATTTCGCCATCAATAATGCATTTAAAGCCGCTGGTTTAATCTCGCTTAGCGGATGAATAACGCTATACAGCGCCAGTTGNCCTTGAGTATAAGTGAAGGGCTGAGCGTCTTTTTGACTGTTCGCCTGATCAGTCGCTAGTGTTTCTGTCGCAAGCTTGGCCGGAAACGCCTGATTCGCAGATAAAAATAAATCGTATGGCGCGCCTGAGGTGATTTGCGCATATAGCTTACCTGATGAGGCGTAAGTGATCTCAATTTCTTGGTTCGGTTGATTATTATCGGTTTTATAGCCTTCGACAACTTTCGGCAAGACGTCCGATAAGTTGGCAGCAGCAGCGATACGTAGCGTTTGAGACGATTCAGTATTCTCTGTAACACTGTCTTTAGCGCACGCTGTCAGCGTAACTGCCAGACAGCTTACGGTTATTATTATTGCTTTCATGACCACTCTAATTTTTAATTGTCCAACCGTCAGTGTATCTAAGAGCCGTCAGTTTTGAAAACGCTATTTCACCGTGTAAAGATAAGTAAGCTCGCTCATTAGCTATTGTTAAGTGTCGTCGATTTATATTGAGAGTCATGGCTTGCTATATTAGTCACCTTAGTAGGACTATTAGTAGCACTAGATTTATTTTTTAGTGAATTTGCCATAACACCAAATTAACACCGAATNNATTATGGTAATAATAATTATTATCATTTATAATACAGCTTTAGTGACGTTGCATTTATAACTGAACATATAAATATGATATTAAAAGGCGCTGCTGACGTAGCAGCCCGATGGCCTGTGTTGCACTGATTGCTCGCAAAACTCTCATCTTAATGTCATCAATATCCATAAGTCTCAAATGACTTATAACGTATAAGATGAATCACTCAAATACTATTTGATAGATCGTTATGACTGAAAGAACGAATAAAAAAAGTTTTCCAACCCTTTATACCGGGACATTTATCGCTGTCATCGCGCTGCACGCTATCACAGGTTGGGCACTTGCGAATGTCAAAACACCAGATGTGACTATCGCTGAGCCTAACGAGGTGTCGCCCTTAGAAATCGAAATGATTACACCGATTATCAAAAAGCCTGAAGTTGTAGAAGTTCAGCCAACACCGGAACCAGTCATTGAGTCAAAGCCTAAGCCGGTAGCTACTGCAGCGCCGCAACCTAAACCTGAACCGCAGGTTAAACCTGAGCCTAAAGTTGAACCAAAACCTAAANCNAANCCNGAGCNTAAANCCNAACCCGACNTAAAGCCTAAACCTGAACCTAAACCACCAGTTAAGACGCAGCAAACCCAGCAAGAAGTACAAGCCAAAAAAGCAGCNGAGCAAGCGCTAGCAGAAAAACAGCAGCAGGCGATAATAAACGCGCAAAAACAAGCAGAGCGACAAGCCCAAGAAAACGCCAAAAAGCAAGAACAAGAACGAATAAACGCACAAGAATTGGCAAAACAGCAAGAAATAGCCAGACAACAAGCATTGGCTAGACAGCAAGCTGAAAATGAGCGTTTAGCACAAGCGGAAAAGACTAGGGAAGCCGCTGCAGAACGTGCACGTGCAGCGCAGNAAGCGGCTCAAGCAAAAGCTGAAGCTGCAGCGGCAAATAGTGAGCCCGTAAGTTTTAGCGGTAGTGATGCATCATGGGCGAGAGAGCCTAATTTTGAGGGTTTAACTCATGAGGCACTCACCTTAAACCTAAGGTTTAGAGTCGANAAGCAAGGNAATATCAGCAATATCACAGTTACGGGTTCAAATGACCGCCGGNTAATTCGAGAAGCCAAACGTCGACTTGGACGTAGTAAATTAAACCCATTTATACAAAATGGCGTACCGGTTACTGGTATTGTGAATTTGTCTATTGNTGTTATATCTTAGNGGCTATCGTCGTATTCCCTAAAAAAGCGCTTTCATCACAGTTAAGAGCTGATAAATACTAACCACTATTTAGTTTGGGCAACCAAAAATAAGGAGTCTACAATGGACTTTGCAATCTACTGGCAATACAGCGATATGGTGACAAGAACTCTGTTTTTCTTGCTGTTAGCATTGTCGATACTCTCTTGGGTGACAGGTATCATCCGTGTTATTCAAAGCCGCAAATTAGCAGCGACGGTTGCTGACGACTTAACGCAGCAGATTCAGGCAAGCCGTGCTGAACTAGCGGCATCCGATAGTAAAGATCAGCGCCTCGTCACTGAGCAGACGCTGCTCAAACATATTGGTCGTTATCGCTTTGCCAGTGAGCGCGGATTGCCAATCTTGGGCACGACGGCGGCCGTTGCCCCGTTTATTGGGCTGTTTGGTACGGTGTGGGGGATCTTTCATGCCTTGCATAACATTGGTACTACCGGGCAGGCGGGACTTGCGCAAGTTGCAGGGCCAGTAGGGGAGGCTTTGATTATGACCGGTCTTGGTATTGCCGTAGCGATACCTGCAGTGGTGTTTTATAACCTAGCTATCCGTATCAACCGCAAAGTTATGCATTATGCTAATGATCGCGCCCATGACCTCCTAGCGCAGTCTACGCGCGATGCACTACCAAAGACAGAGTCTACTCCAAGAGCTGTGACTAGTGAACGAGTTGATGCAACGACTTCTAACAAACAAACACAGCCTCAATATCAGCATTAGTACAAGCACTGAGGATAGTAGATCTGAGAAGAAGACAACTGAGAATAAGAGACAACTATGGCTTTTCAATTAGGTGATGACGACACACAAGGTATGAATGAGATGAACCTCATTCCGCTCATCGATGTCATGCTGGTATTGATGATTATCTTCTTACTGACGGCGACGGTACTTAATCCTACCGTACCGCTGAATCTGCCGCAAACCAGTGCTGAGATCAATGAGCCGCCAGTCGATCCCATTCAAATCAGTATTGATAAAGATGCAGGCCTGTTTTGGGATGATAAGGCGATTAGTATGGAAGAGCTTGAGTCGCGCTTACAGCAGCAAGGAGTAAGCGGCGATAACCCTTCTATTCAGCTACGCGCCGATAAGGACAGCCGCTATGACAATGTCGCGCAAGTACTAGCCGCTGCCAGTACCGCGGGCCTAACGAAGATTGCGTTCGTTAATGAGTAGCTCATTTTAGAGTATAATAAAAAATAATAATAACAATAAAGCTGGCAAGTACTTTACTCCACACCCTACTAGTGACATAGCTAGTAGGGTTTTCTTTTTTATAGTGATTGCAATAGTCATTGGCATTGGCGTTTTACGAATGACGCTATAAAATTCATTTTAAATAAATCTTATAAAGATACTCGTTTTTCATTCATGAATACGCAATTTATGGAGAGTATGGTCGATGGTCTTATGATGCTTGATCACAGCGTAGATAGTGTTCACTATGAGCCGTTTGGCCCTAAAATGAGCTTAGAGCTGTCTTGATTCTGACTTCAGTCCTCAACCACAACACTAAGTCTCATTTTGATTGTATTTAATATCTCTACAATATCTTTTAGGAAGTGTTTGCCTAGTCAGCGCTCAACTGGGCAAACATTCAGCGTAAGAAGCGGTCTACTATTTTAAAAAGTCAGGATTCATATAAGCAGGATTTGGATAGCTATAAAACCCTTCGCCAGTTGCCGCGCCTAGTTTATTTTGATCAATCAGTTGCTCTTTTAGGTACTTAACCGCCTTAAACCTCACAGGGCTTTGAGTCCGCTCAGCAGACATCTTAGTGATGTTATAAGCGGTGTTGATCCCTATGGTATCTAAGATACCAAACGGTCCGACAGGCGCACCGGTCACTATCATCCAAGTCTTATCGATGGTATGCGGATCAGCCACTTCTTTGGCTAGTAGTTGCAAACCTGCGTCTATAAACGGCGCTAATAAGCTATTCATAATATAGCCGGGTTGCTCTTTATACAGCGGCATTGGCACCATACCGATATTTGTCGCAAACGCGACTACCTCATCAAATACTTTAGGATCGGTTCTAGGATGCCCCATGATTTCAGCGACGTTATGCATCCAGATCTTATTGGCAAAATGTAGCGCTAGGAACTGAGCAGGCCGTCCTGTTGATTCAGCAAATTGGCTCGGCAGTAAGGTTGAGGTATTGGTCGCAAATACTGTTTTTTCTGGAGCCAGATTGGCCAGTTTTTCATAAAATTCGACTTTAATCTCTGGAATCTCAGGAATGGCTTCAATCATTAAGTCAGCGTNTTTGACCGCTTCTGCAAGATCTGAGGTGTAGCTAAGATTATCAAACGCCGTATCTAACTGCTCTTGCGTCGCTCTTAAATCCTTTCTGAAGGCCTTACACATCCAATTAAACTTTGACTTAGCTTGCTCTAGCACCTCANCACTGATGTCATAAACGATGACATTAAAACCATGATATGCAGCTTGAAAGGCGATTTGATAGCCTAGGACGCCGCTTCCTGCGACAGTTACATTCTTATACGTCATGATGACTCCCTGAAATAATGACTATGATTNTAGAGTTATTATNTGGCTATTGTCAACGTACTGTCATAAATGCTCGGTAGACTTGAGCGTAACTTATATCGTTGTGGTGGATTTGATAAAGCCGCAACCCACCCTTTACGCCACTCTAGCCAAATAGCAAGGTGACTGAACATGACGTTATTGAACAAACCGCTCGCTCATGAAGCCGTAGAAGACTCAAACACGAGCAATAATATCGAATTTCAAACCATCATCAATCGCCGTATGCATCGTCGCCATATCTTAAAAGGCGGTACAGGGCTGGCGGCGGCAGCGTTTTTTGGGGCGCTGCCTTTGGTTGGCTGTAGTGACGATGATGACGACAGCCCATCTCGCCTGCCCAGCGACGATGACCAAGCCGCCATCCCAGCACAAGGAAATCTCAAACGTCCCGACACCCTAAAATTCACTGCAGTGGCGCATTCGACAGCCGATACCATGAGTGTGGCGGAAGGCTATCAGGCAGAGATGATATTGCCACTAGGGACACCGCTGATGTCTGGTATCGCCGACTGGAAGGACAACCGTGAGCAGTCCGCTGAGTCGTTTGAGTGGCGTATGGGCGACAACCATGATGGCATGTGGTTTTTTGGCAAAAAAGGCAATACCTACGATGCCAAAGCCTCTAAAAACGGCCTGCTGGTCATGAACCATGAGTATGTCAATAGCAGCGAGCTTAGCCCATTTGGTTATCATGTCATCTCGGATAACAATGCGGCACCCATTTATCAAAACCGTCGTCTGGCCAGTGATGTGCGCCGCGAGGTTAACTGCCACGGGGTCGCTGTCGTTGAGATGACGCGCCGTGCCGATGGGATGGGTTATGAGATGGTCAAGGATTCAAAATACAATCGCCGTATCACCAGCAGTACGCCCGCCCAGCTGACGGGTCCTGTGGCAGGCTCTGATTTGGTCAAGACAAAGTTTGATCCAACAGGGTTGCAGACGCGCGGCATCAACAACAACTGCGGCGCAGGACTGTCGCCGTGGGGTACCTATCTGACGACAGAAGAAAATTTCTTGGGCGTATTTGCGCGTGGTCAAGACGCCGAGCAGCTAAGCGCAGGTCATAACTACGGGCGTGAGCGCTATGGGGCCAGCGAAAACTTCTCTGGCTGGGAGTATCTGTGGCATACGCCTTATGCCAAAGATGAAATCATAGCTGATGAGTTTGTCCGCTGGGATATGACCGCGACAGGCACTGATGCTACTGAGGATTATCGCAATGGCTTTAATACCTTTGGTTACATCACCGAAATCGATCCTTTTGATCGGCACTCAGCACCGCAAAAACGCACGGCACTCGGTCGTTTTGCACACGAAAACTGTGCGTATGCGCCCGTCGAGTCAGGTAAACCTGTGGTATTTTATATGGGGGATGATGCGCGCGGCGAGTATATTTATAAGTTTGTCTCAAAGGCGCGATGGTCCAATGCAGATATCGGCGGCGGCCTAAAAGCTGGCGACAAATACCTAAATGAAGGCACGCTGTATGTGGCGGTGTTTCACGAAGATGGTCGCGGCGAGTGGCGGCCACTGGTCCATGGACAAAATGGACTTGATGCGAGCAATGCTGAGCTGCCCTTTGCTGGGCAAGATGAGGTGTTGGTCTTTGCGCGCGCTGCTGCCGATGCCTTGGGTGCGACCAAGATGGATCGACCAGAGTGGGTGTCGGTGAGCCCCATGACAGGCGAGGTGTATGTGACCTTGACCAACAACAAATATCGCGGCGAGCGTGAGGATCAGCCTCTCTCAGCAGCCAACCCGCGCAGCTACGAAGCGCGCGGCAAATCCCGCGGAAATGATAATGGTCATATCATTCGCTGGGCCGAAGCAGGCGGTGACCATGCGGCGACTCGCTTTGAGTGGGATATATACTTGTTTGCCGCGCCCAGTGAGCTTACGGCAGAGAACTTATCGCAATTAAACAAAAACAATGACTTGTCATCGCCTGATGGCCTGTACTTTGATCCGCGCGGGGTATTATGGATTCAGACCGATGATGGTGCGTATACCGACACTACCAGCTGTATGCTGCTTGCGGCATTACCGGGCAAAGTCAGCGATGGTACTACCATCACGACGTCAGCAGGACAGCAAACACGCATTGGCATGCCGGCTAGTAACGACAATATCAAACGTTTTTTTGTCGGTCCTGANGGCTGTGANGTGACAGGCATCACNATGACGCCAGATTTTAAAACGTTATTTATCAACATTCAGCATCCTGGCAACACATGGGGCGCGGTGGCTGGAGGTAGTACGCCGCGCTCGGCCACCGTGATGATTACTCGCGAAGATGGCGATGTCATATTGGCAGAATCATTTACTTAGAGCGCTTGGATGACTCGGCTACGATAGTGAAATGGCTGAAATAGTGAACGGCTGCGATGGTAAAGCGGCGGCACGGTGATTACAAATACGGATAGTGATGTTAGCTAAAACCGCAAGCGTGAACTGAACCCCATAAGTTGGACACAACTTATGGGGTTCAGTTCACTGCGGTGAAAACCACTGATAAGGGTTTCTTAAGTAAAACCACCACCCAAGATCGCTATGACATGCAAAGCGATAGTGCCATCAGCAGCAATATCGAAGGTGACAAAGTCATCGTCCAAGCAGGACAAGACATCAACTTCACAGCCGTCAACGCTATCAGTGATCGTGACACCCAGCTCTCAGCAGGCCGTGACGTCAACATTCTAGCCGCTGAGAATACCTCTAGTGAAAACTCGTTTAGTCAAACCAAAAAATCAGGACTGTTTGGCGCTAGTGGCGGCATGGGCTTCACTATCGGCAAGCAGCAAACTGATGATAGTAGTGCTCAAACGGCACTGACGCATACTGCTAGCAACATCGGTGCGATTGACGGTAACGTCATCATCAATGCTGGTGGTACTTACCAATAGACAGGCAGTGGTATTGTCGCGGGTATGGGTGCTGACAGCAATAAAGATATAACAGACCCCGATCGCGGTAACATCGTCATTCGTGCCCAAAACATCGACATTGACAACGTCATGGACGTCTACACCAACCAAAGCGAGCAAAAGTTTAAGCAGACGGGTCTGACTGTTTCTGTTTCTAATAGTTTAGTGGATAATGTCAACGCTATTAGAGATCTAGAAGAGGCTGCTGGTAACACAGGCAGTACACGTATGAAAGGTATAGCAGCGATCAGTGGCCTTTTAAAAGCACAAGCACTTGCAGAGCAAGCACAGGAAACACTTGGTAGTATTCANAATGGAGTGGGCAANACCCGNATCCAAGCCACCATCGGCTNNTCAAAAGAGCCAATCGAACAGCNNNAGCNNNACNGANNNNANTCAAGGNTCAANNATNGANACNAACAATCTTGCCTTGATCGCNACAGGGGCAGGGTCAGACAGCAATATCAACATCAATGGCAGTAGTCTAACCGTCAGNAATGATGCCTTATTCCAAGCNGACAATGACTTAAACGTCAATGGTGTCGCGCAAAACAGTAACACCCGTAGTAATAATAAAAGCTCAAGTACCGCCATAGGGGGTTATGCCAGCTTTGGTCAAAACACTAGTGCAGGTATCACTGCCAGTGCCAGCCGTGCTAAAGGCTATGCCAACAGTGATAGCACCACCTATGCCAACAGCCAAATCAACGTTGGCAGCACCACCACCTTTGATATCGGCAATGATGTCAACATCAAAGGCGGCGTGATTAACACAAATCGCGCCCAAGGCAAAATTGGTGGTGATGTCAACATAGAGTCATTACAAGATACGGCCACCTACGATAGCAAACAAAAGAATATGGGCTTTAGTGCTGATATTGACATCGCAGGCGGAGGTGCAGGCTCTAGTCTATCGGTCAATGGTGGCAAGACAAACCTTAATTCTGACTACAAAGCCGTTGGTGAGCAGTCAGGCATCTTTACAGGTGATGGTGGTCTTGATCTCACTGCTAAAGGTAAAACCACGCTTATAGGCGGTGCAATCACCACCACCGAAGCCGCTCGTGATGCTGGACGTAACCGTTACACCAGTGCAAACGTTATCAAGACGCAAGACATTAATAACACCACCAGCTATGACGGTGATGCCATCCAAGTGGGTGTGAGCATCGGTAATACCGATAATAAACCGCAAGCCAGTATGAACGGTCTTGGCTATGGCAGCGATGGTGACAGTAACAGTAGTGTCACTCGTGCTGGCATCACAGGCATTGCGGGTAATAAAGACATTAAGAGTATGCAGGCATTCTTGAGAATAGCTTTGATGCTGGTCGAGTGAATGAGGAGTTAGGTGCGCAGACGCAGATTACGCAGGNGTTTGGGAAAGAAGCGCCAAAGGCGGTGGCCAAGTTTGCAGAGAAAAAGATGGAGGCTTACGAAACTGCTCAGAAAGCCGTTAATATGCTTAGAGAAGATTTGGAAGCGGCCAAAGACCCTGAAAAAATAGTTTATATCAGTGACCAATTACGACTTGCGGAACAACAACTTAAGGAAAATGAAACAGATTACCAGAATTGGAAAGAAGGCGGTAAATATCGAGTTGCTACCCATGCTCTAGTGCTAGGTGGACTTGGTACAGGGAGTATTGAAGGCGTTCTAACTACAGGCGGCGTTGCGGCTGCTGCGCCTACTATCAGTAATGTTGAAGCTAAAATGAGAGATGCGCTCATTGCTCAAGGTATGGACGCGGATACTGCAAGTAGTGCAACTAAAGGTATTACCAGTCTGGCATTGGCATTGGCAGGAGCGGGAGTTGCTGCTGGGCTAAACACATCAAGTACAGTGACTGCGACTAGTATCGATGCGAATAATAGACAGCTGCATCCTGAAAAAGGTGAATATTGGGTTGTCGAACAACTCTACAAGCCAATCTCG
>FUFK010723517.1_pt1 | contig 11004 bp, 16 predicted proteins | sample 1021851 | NCBI WGS metagenome assembly FUFK01 (sample SAMEA51879418, study PRJEB19060) | metagenome
TGCAAGTGCTTTAAGAAAAATGACTAGATCAAATTTTGTATCTGGTGTTGGTGGAGCTAACACTCCAGCATTTTTTGCTCAATCTACAAATACAGAAGATGGAACAGATATTTCAGATAACACTTTAACTAAATTGACATTTGCTACAGAAGTTTTTGATAGTGATAGCACATATTCATCTGATAGATTTACTCCAGGAGTTGCTGGAAAATATATGATTACTGCAAAAGCTACTGCAATAAGTATGGTTAATGATAGTACAGCTGCTATGGCTATATATAAAAATGGTTCAATAATGGAAGCAGCTAATGGAGCAGCACTAGGAGTTTATACTTCATATTATAATGTAGGAACTAATGGTGGTGCTGGAGAATCAAGTATGACTTTACATGCAATAGTAGATTCAGATGATAATGACTATTTTGAAATTTATGGTAAAAAAAATGATGGTGGTAATTCAGGTGGTCTTGTTGATAAATACTTCGGTGCATTTAGAATAATATTATAGGAAAAATTATGGCTAGATTAAATACAAAAGTAAAATTATATTTAGAGGCAAACTCTAAAACTTGGGATGAAGAACAAAATAATATTATTCTTCAAAATGATTCTGATGGAAAAGGTGATTATATTGCATCTTGGAATGTATCAGGTTTAGATAAACCTACTGATACACAGTTAGCTAGTTATGAGTCTGCTGGAGATACTGTTGAAACAAATGCTGTTATAGATTCAACTAGACGATCACAGTATGGCTCATGGCAATCACAAATGGAAATGATCTATAAAGACCAAATAAATGGCACAACAACTTTTAAAGAACATTGCGACAAAGTTCGTAGTGATAACCCAAAGGAGGTCTAAATGGCAAGTCTATCAACTAAAGTAGCACTCTATTGTACCGCAAACAGCAAAACGGCTGATTTCGGTCCAGGAGGCAATGTATCTTTACAGGATGACTCTGATGGTAAAGGCCCGTACATAGCAAGCTGGAGCGTCGATGGTTTAGATAAACCAACTGACGAGCAACTAGCTTCTTATGAAACGGCTGGTAATACCGAAGAGACAAACAATACTGTAAGAGCTACAAGAAAAGCAGCTTATGGTGATATTGGCGATCAGCTAGACGAGATATACAAGGACATGGATGCTTGGAAAGCTCGTATTAAAGCGATCAAAGATGCTAACCCTAAGTCGTAAAGGAGTAATAATTGAGTAAAGTACAAGTAGATACTATTGATACCAGATCTGGAACGTCTACCATGCAAATTGGTAGNACGAACACGTCTACTATTAACATAGGCGTTTCAGGTGATACGGTCAACATCCCGTCAGGGGTGACGATCGCTAACGCTGGTACAGCTACTGGCTTTGGTCAATCAATGACACCAATGTTTGCTGCAAGAAGAACAAGTGGACAAACTGTGACAGATAATTCTTTTACCAAAATTCAATTTGCAACAGAGGATATTGATACAGATTCAGCTTTTGATAATTCTTCAAACTATAGATTTACAGTGCCAAGTGGAAAAGCTGGTAAATATTTATTTAGTTTTAATGTTGCTGTAGCATCCAACACAGGAGTGAGCAATGCTCAACAATTATTTGTAGCTTTATATAAAAATGGCACCTCTTTTATACAAAACTTTTTTGATGGAAGAAATAATGCCTACGGAGATACATTTGCAGGCTCTGCATCTTTTATTTTAGACTGTTCTGCTTCTGATTATTTTGAAATTTATGCAAAATTTAATGATGGAGGAAGCGGTAATGGTGGAAATGTTCAAAGCGGTGCAGCAAGTTTTTCAGGAGTTAGGTTATTAGCATCATGAGCACTTTGAAAGTAGATACAATACTCAAGCGTACAGGCACTGGCACGATAACCGTGGGCCAGTCAGGGGATACCATTAGTATTCCTTCGGGGGCAACGCTTAATAGTGCGGGTACGAATACGTTAACGGGTATTGACAATACTCCTTCTTTTGGAGCTACAGCAAGCAGCACACAAAGTATTAGTAATGGTGGATTTGTTAAAGTTACTTTAGATACTGAAGATTGGGATACAGACTCAGCTTTTGATAGTTCAACAAATTATAGATTTACAGTGCCTTCAGGAAAAGGTGGAAAATATTTATTTAACTATGGAGCTTATTTAGTATCTATGACAACTAATGGATATTTTCAATTACAATTATATAAAAATGGATCAGAGTTAAGAGAGTCTGCTTTTAGAACTTATATGTCAGCGTCTGCAACCTCTTCAATGAATATAACAAGTAGTATTTGTGTGTCTTTAGCGGCCGCAGATTATATAGAATTTTATGTTATACAAGACAATTCAGATGGTGGTGGAGGGTCTCGTACTTTAAGTGATTCTAACTACAAACCATTTTTAACTGGCATGAAAGTATTAGGAGTATAACATGGCATTTGCAACGATAGACGTAACAAAAGGAATAACAGGCACATTACCAACAGCTAATGGTGGAACTGGCGCTACAAGTTTTTCCCCTGGTAAGGTTTTGCAAGTAGTCACGGCCAATAAAACAGGCACAAATCAACTCGTAACTTCTAGCAGTTATACAGATGTAACAAATTTATCATGTACCATCACACCAAGTTCAACAAGTAATTATTTACTTATACTAGCTCAAGTTCAATATCAACTTTTTGGAAACAGTTCGACTACTACTCCTGATGGACAATTACTTTTACAAGACTCTGCAGATAATGAATTTGTAGAGCAAAATTATTATGAGTACGCTAGTGCTAATAATTATTATTTTTTAAATACTGCTTATTTTCAACATTACTATACACCTAGTTCAACTTCAGCTATTACTTTTGAATTAAGAATGAAAGCAGGTGCTGGAAGATTTGCGGTTTTTGCAGAAGATGAAACTAAAACAAAAAAACCAACTACACTTATTGCAATGGAGGTGGCAGCATAATGAAAGACATTGATAAAATGACAGTCAGTATAGAAAAACTGCAGCCTAATTCAGAGTACGTTTTACATTATTCTGAGCCAGCTAGTGTTGATGAAGCTTTGTTTAATACTATTGATTGGGTCAGCACTAATAGTTTAACATGGGCAAAAGTCAAAGAAGAAATGGATAAATTATAATGGGATATATTGGACCAGGTTTAGATTTTGGTGCGTTCCAGAAAATCGATGACATCTCATCTGGATTTAACGGATCGGCTACAGAGTTTAACGTACAGATAGGGGGCAGCACAGCAGAGATTGCTAGCTTAAACCAACTGATAATTTCTATATCAGGAGTTATTCAAGAACCAAACAGTGCCTTTACTTTTGGCTCTAGTCGTAGTACAATAGCATTTACAGGACCGCCACAAAGCAGCGATACATTCTTTGGTATCTTGTTAGGGAATAGTTTTGATGCAGGCACGCCTGCAGATGCGAGTATCTCGTATGATAAATTAACAACGATCAATGGAGTATATAGAAACGTGCAAACACTAACATCAAATTTAACATTAGCAGCTAGTGACAACGCACTTGTAGCTGGGCCATTTACGGTACAGTCTGGTAAAACATTAACTGTGCCATCAGGAGCAACGTTTGTAATCGTATGAGTAAGTTAGAGACAATTACAATAGATACACCATCAGGTAGCAGTGCTTTACAAATAGGTGATGGCAATACAGCTACTATTGGTTTAGGTAAATCAGGCGACACACTAACGGTTCCTTCTGGAGCTACGCTATCTATAGCAGGTACGATTAATGCAAGTTCAGGAACAGCTACAGGATTTGGTGGAGCTAACACTCCAGCTTTTTTAGCACGACTAAGCTCAACAAGTCAAAGTATACCTAATGACACATACACTAAAATACAATTTAACACAGAAGAATATGACACTGCAAGTGCTTATGATAATAGCGGTAATTACAGATTTACAGTTCCTTCTGGTCAAGGCGGTAAATATTATATTTACACTGCTGTAAGAATGGCTAGTTCATCTGCAACTTTAACTTTAAACTTAAGACTCAATGGTAGTAATGCAGGATTTTCTAGTGTGAAAGCTGTATCTGGAGAATTACATACTATATTACTAACCTTTTCAAAAAGTTTATCAGCTGGTGATTATCTTGAAGTATATATGAGACAACAAAGTGGAGGTAGTTTAGATGCTAGTGGAGATACTAATGACCAGACAACATATTTTGGTGGATTTAAATTAATAGAGTAGGAATATAAATGGTATCACAAATTAAAGTAAACGAAATCATCAAGCAGTCTGGATCGTCAATCACGATTGGTGAGTCAGGTGATACGATTAATATTGGAACAACAGGAGATACAGTTAATCTTGGAGGATCAGCTTATTCTGCAGCAACAAGTGAACCTTTGTTTCATGCAACATTGGGAGCTGACACAACTGTTTCGCATGATACTTTAACAATAATACCAGCCAACAACACAACTTTTAATTTAGGTAGTGCATATGATACAAGCACTTACAAGTTTACACCACAAGTAGCAGGTAAATATTATATGTATGCTTACGCACAATGTAATATGAGTGCTGGAGAGGCAAATAACTGTATTACTTATCTTGTTAAAAATTCTACGACGATAATTTCTGCTGAAAGTATTTTTTATAATAATAGTGCAACAAGATTAAGCGCGACAGCGGTATCAATAATTGATTTAAACGGCTCAACTGATTTTGTTCAAGCAAAAGTTTTACCAGCTAGAGGTAGTGGTACAATAACTCTAAAATCTGATTCAGATACCAAAACTAATTTTGGAGGATTTAAACTGGTATGACAAGTGAACTAAAAGTAGATAAGATTACACCAGCGTCAGGGACCAATACACAAATTGGTGAAGCAGGCGATACAACTAATCTTAGTGCTGGAACAGTAACGCTTCCAACAAGTATTATTACAGGTGCTTCAGAAAAGACGACACTTGTTGATGCTGATAAATTTTTAATTAGTGACTCAGCAGACTCTAATGCATTTAAGCATGTACAGAAATCTAATTTGCCTAGTGGTGGATTAACTTTGTTATCAATGATTGACCAAGATTTAGGAACAGGAAATAAAATACAATTTCAACAAGTCTTTTCATCTGAGTATGATTATTACAAAGTAATAGGAAGTTTTAATCTTGGAAGTACAGGCGCACATGATGTTGAATTTAGATTTCTTAATTCATCAAATAGTGAACAGACTACATCTCAATATTATGGAGTTGCACAAGGTTGGAGATACAATAGTGGTGCAAATGATAGAAGTGATTGGGGTCAATGGGGAAGTACAGGAATTGATATTGGTAGAGATATTGAGGGTGGAAGTTATTATAGAAAAGTAGTTTTGGATATGGATATACACCCAGATGCTTATTCTTCTACTACCCATAATGCTATAATTTGGAATATGGGATATACTAAATATCAAGGTGGCTCGGAATCAGTATCAAGAATTATGGGTTATGGACAATATACAAATACAACTGATCTATCTGGTGGTGGAATACAATTAGAAGTAAATAACAGTTATGATTTTGTAAACATGGGAATATACGGAGTGAAAACAACAACATGAGTAATAATGGAATCTTTGCAGTTAATGTTAAAACTGGTACTAAAACTTTTATTGAATACACAGACGAAGAACAAGCTATTCAAGACACAAAAAATGCACAGTTTAATAATGCAGAAAGTAAACTTCGTTGGATAAAAGAACATAGAGAAACAAAATTAAAAGAAACAGATTGGTGGGTATTACGAGGTAATATGACAGATGAACAATCTACTTACAGACAAAATCTAAGAAATATTCCACAAGATTATTCTGAAGATAAATATGATGAATTACTTGCTACTGATGAGCAAGGAAACTTAACACACACAGTTTGGAGTAAACCATAATGGCACTAACTAGACTAAACACAAACGCATATGGATCTACAATAAATTTAGCGACTAACACTACAGGCACGCTTGGCGTAGCTAATGGTGGAACGGGATTAACATCTGGCACAACAGATCAGTTTCTTAAATTCACAGGATCGACTACACTTGCAAGCGCTGCAGATAACGCAGGTAAAATTTTACAAATAAAAAATTTAGCTTCAACTGCAACTACAGCTACTTCATCAAGTAGTTATACTGCAACAGCATTAGATTTATCTATCACACCAACTTCAGCAAGTAGTAAAATTATAATTTCAATGTCTACTAATACTGATAATGAAGCTGGTGGTAGACAAGCTGAAATAGGATTATGGAGAGAAATAGGTGGTGATGGATCAACTAATACAGTTATTGGGGGTAACTCAATGGTCATGGCTTCTTATGGAGTTAGTTCAAGAATAGTAACTGGCTCATCTTTTGTATACATTGACTCTCCAGCAACAACTTCAGTTGTAAGATACCGTGTAGTTATAAAAAGTAACACTGGTAACCAAGTTTTATTTGGTGCTTACATGGGAAGTAATTCAACTATAATTTTACAAGAAGCAACGGTAGCATAATGACAGATAACGAAAAATTTCAAACTGCAATTAATATTTTAAAATCTGGTGTTCAGTATTCTTATTCAACTGAAGATGGAGTGCCACCAATAACAGAAGAATTATTTAATAATATAAAATGGACAACTGGAGAAGATAGTAATGGTCTTGCTATAGAAACAACTACTTGTCCTCATTCAGAAATAACTTGGACTCTGTTTAAAGCAGAATACGACAAGCTGTAAATGAATGCCATTAGTAAAGCTAACACCCCCACCAGGAGTTATCACAGAAGTAACTGATTATCAAGCAGGTATGAGGTATACCTCTGCTGATAAAATGAGATTTAGATTTGGTCAACCAGAAAAGATTGGTGGCTGGACACAACGTGATGCTTTTTCTTCTTTTACTTTTCAAGGTATAAATAGAAACATACTTCCCCACAGAGATTTAAACGGTAAGAAATTTCTTTTTTACGGCACCAGCACACACGTCTATGTTGAAAGTGGTAACCAAATATTTGACATCACTCCTTTTAGAACAGACCCAGCTACATTAACAAATCCATTTACAACTGGTTCTGCAGGAAGCAGTGAAATTACAGTAACACATGCCAATCATGGAGTTGCATTTACTAGTCCAGCTTCAAGAGTTGTAATACAATCAATAGGTACAGCAACAGTAGATGGTGTGACAATTACTGCAGGAGAATACTTAGCGGCATATGTCAGTGCTAATCAATATAAAATTACGGCAGTATCAGGGGGCACAGGTAGTATATCAGGCACAGCTTCTAGTGGTGGAGTATCAGGTGGTGGTTCCGTAGTAGTAAGATATTTAACAAACAATGGACCAGATGATGGTCTAACAGGTTTCGGTTTTGGTGCAGGTCTGTGGGGTGCGTCCTCATGGGGAACTGCACGTTCAGCTTCAGGTGTTGTATTATCACCTAGAGTCTGGAGTATGGATGCATGGGGCGAAGATATTGTGGCTTCTGTTGGCGGAGGTGAGGATACAATTTATTATTTTGATGTCAGCGCTTTTAACTCTAGCCCCAGCACTTTCCGAGGATCTACATTAGCTTACTATGTAACTAATACCTTAAGTGGTGATGCATCACAAATACCAACTAAAGTTGGAACTGTATTAGTATCTACACCAGATAGACACTTATGTGTATTCGGTGTAAATCCGCAAGGATCGACTACATTTGATAGGACTACAATTAGATTTGCTTCACAAGAAAGTTTAACTGAATGGGATGCTGCAATAACAAACACAGCTGGTTCACAAAAACTTGGTACAGGTACAAACATAGAAGCGGCTAAAAAAGGTCGTGGTCAAATTTATGTATGGACAGACGTAGACTTGTATGGTATGCAATTTGTAGGTCCACCATTTACTTTCTCATTCTCTCTACTTGGTGAAGCATCAGGTACTATATCTAAAAACTCACCAGCTATGATCGAGGGTGGATCTTATTGGATGGGCACTAATAACTTCTATGCATATGATGGTTCTATACAAACTTTAAAATGTCCTGTATTAAATCATGTATTCGATAGCTTCAATCAAACACAAAGAGAGAAAGTATTTAGTGCAGAAATATTAGAGTTCAACGAAGTGTGGTGGTTCTATCCATCACAAGGTGCAACCGAAGTTGATAGATATGTTATATACAACTATGTAGATAACACTTGGTCTATTGGTACATTAGATAGAACAGCTTGGCACGATGCTGGTACATTTGCATTACCAGTTGCAAGTAATTCTAGCGGCAAAGGATTTAGTCATGAGAATGGAGTTAACGATGGGTCATCTGCTTTAGCTGCTTCTTTAGAAACTGGTTTCTTTAGTGGTGATGAAAATGGTGACAACATTTTATTTATAAACAGAATAATACCTGACACAACTTTTTCTGCAGGCAGTTCTGTAAACTTCTCTATATTAAGTAAACGTTATCCAAATGATTCTACAATTACTAAAGGACCTTTTGCTGTAACATCATCAACTAATAAATTAAACTTGAGATCTAGAGGTAGATCATTCCAATGCAAATGGGAATCAACAGCAGTAGATACTAGTTGGAGATTAGGGACTTGGAGAGCAGAAGGACAAGCGGACGGTACTAGATGAGTTTATATAGTAAAGCAGTATATCCAGAACTATCATATCGTGAAAGACAAAACGATACGTTAAATGCTAGAACATATGATGCATTAATACAAGTGTTAAGATTAAGAGATTTATCAGAAGGAGAAATACCAGCTAAGATTGCTGACCAAGATCAGCAAAGATCTATGAACTGGTTCATGAGTGAATAATGGCTATAGAATATAAAAACGCAGTAGCGACAATTAGTACAACAGGATCAGACCAAACGGTTTACACTGTACCTACAACTACAAATCAACAACAATTTACAGGTATAGTTAAAACATTTACTATACTAAATACAACAGGTGGTGCAGGCACGGTAGACGTGAGTATATTAGACTCTAGTGCTAGTGCAACTATACCTGTTAAGAAGTTTACAACTAGTGAGTTTACAGCTGGGGGCATGGTTGACGCCGCAGCAAATGGCCCAATAGTATTAGAATCAGCTGACGCATTAAAGATTAACACGTCAGTATCAGCAAATGTGCTTGTTTCCGTTATGGAAGTAAGTGACGAATTGAAGGGGATTTAATGCTGCCCCCTTTACTTTCAACTAAATATGGAGTATAATATAGTATGGCTGTCGGTATAGAACAAATAGCAGGCCCCGTCAATGCTGGAGATATAATAATGAGAGATGAAGAAGCACCAAGAGGAGCGGCGGCACTGCTTAATAAAATGATAAACAAAGGTACTCAAGGTATGTACAAACTACCTGAGCAAGATAAAGAGATGCCTGGGTTTATGAAAGATGCAATCAAAGAGTCAGAGCAAGCGGCCGTTGATCCATCAGATTTTAGAACAATACTTAGAATCTTAGAAGCTGGTGGCAACCCAGAAGATTACATGGAGGAAGTAAAATTAGATGCTTCAGACTTTAGAACTATACTAAAATTATTAGAACAAGGTTTCTCTATGGAAGACATAGAAAGTATGACACAGGCAAAGATGACAAAAGATGGACCGACCAAAGGTTTAACTATGAAAGATATTGCTAACTTAGATCAAGCCGCAGTACAAGGGGGCAAAATTAATTTCTTAGGTGAGCAACCAGAAGTTAAAGCACCTATACGTGCACAGTCTCATGCGGATTCTCCACCAACGCAATTAGCATATATTACAGATGCAGAAAAAGATTTACTAGTAAAAGCAAATATACATGGTTCTATGGATGGCAAACCAAATCCAGGTCCAGCTGGCATAGAAAGTTTAGATGACTTCTTTAATATTCCAGGCGGAGGTGTTGGAGGCGGTAGTTCAGATAGAGGAGAAAGTTCTAGGACACGAGAGGATTATGGCATAGGTTCTGGTCAAGCAGTTGGTGGTTCAGACGGAGGTACAGTATTCCAACAACAAGACGATGGTAGTTATAAACAAGTAGATGCAGCAACTCAGCAAGCGGCAGAAGAAAAAGCACAACAAACTATAGCAGAAGAACAACAAAAGGGCAAAGCTGCTTATGAAAAATTTTTACAAGATACCGCAGCAGCATCAGAAACATTTCAAACAGGTAGTACTGATAGTACTGACAAGACACTAGACTTTGTAAATAAAAGAATTGCCGAATTAGAAAAAGAAAAAGATTTATCTAGAGAAGATAAAAAACTATTAAGAAATTTATATGATAGACGTTTTAATATTTTAGGTGGTAAAACTTCTACAGGCGAAAGCAAAATAAAAACAGATGATGATGAAGAAGAAGATGAAAAATCTGCTATTGATAAAATCATGCAGTTTTTTATACCAGGTTCAGGCTTCCTAGGAGAAGCATTGAATGCGCCACCTATATTAGGTTTCAATGAAGCACAACAAAAAAGAGCTGAAGACCTGTTAGCAGAATATAGAAGTGGTGACGGCAAACGTAAAGGAAGTTTCTTTGACTTCCTTAAAGGCAAAGGTCAATACTATGATGAAGATGGTAATTTAACCAGAGAAGGATTAGTAAAAGGACTTAGAAGTATTGACATGGGTGAAGGCGCAAGTGCTTTAGAAACTTTGAAAAGAGATCAAAGAGCAGATTACTTTGACATAATGGGCATGCCTGCAACTACGGGAGCCATTGATGATTTAGCTAAGTCAAAAACATATAACCTAAATGAGTACAAAGATGCAAGCGGTAAGTTAACAGCAGAAGGACGAAAGTTTGCAGATTATAATAATAAAGTATTTGAAGCTAGAATGTTAATGAATCAAAGAGACGATCAAAAGAACAGAGTAAATCAAGGTACAGGAGGAGGTGGCGGTGGCACTACACCTGCTGACACTACACCTGACACAACTCCTGATGCTGATCCTAGAGCAGGACAGTTTAATGTAGGTGGAACTATGCCTTACACAGATGAAAGAACAGGTAATGT
>FUFK010042678.1_pt1 | contig 11002 bp, 10 predicted proteins | sample 1021851 | NCBI WGS metagenome assembly FUFK01 (sample SAMEA51879418, study PRJEB19060) | metagenome
AATATCGATTATTGGTTTATCTGATTTTAACAGATTTTTAAATCCTTTGTTCTGTTTTGGTTTTGGTTTGTTCAAAGTAAATGTTGGTTTAGGAGCACCAGTATTCATTGGAGTTGTTCCTAATGGTTCTCTCTTTCCACCACTAGCAAGTTGGTAAGCATCTGGTTTAGGCATTTCTTGCGTTGGTGTTGGAGTAGAACATGATGATGATTCTTGTTGAACAGGAACAAANGTGCCNGTANATGNTNTNGGTTTACCTAATCTTTTNCTACAAGATNCNANAATCTGNTNNATTTGNTTNTTNTCNAGTTCCATNGNNTNNTCATTGAANCNNTCAACTCTTTCATCNNNAGTNATTCTGATTGGNGCATANTCTCTACGACCATCNCCAACATCAATNATATCAAAATCTTTNTGGNCNGGNTAACTNATATTTTCTGGNTATGTNGAACCNACTACTACAGTAGCNGTNTTATCAANNGCTCTTGCNATATGTTGACCCATACTATCNCANCCNAAGAANTGATCTGCAACNTCAATNACNGCAGCCCATACTCTCATNTCTNNTATNTGTGGTCTAGCNATAGGGAATTTAGTNTTNTCTTCATTCTCNTCNNNTGNNAANTGANNTTCACTCATTACAANNACTGCATAATCTTTTTTNAGNTGATTNATNATATCTACATNCNCCCNTNANNGNCATACTTCTNGANGNNGGATCTGCNANAAANTCNCCNANCTGNNNNANAGANCTNCCAAATGGTTGNACNACNATNACTTTATCTTTNTTNGTNNNTGNTTTNATNTCNTNTACNANATTGTANCCANNAATAACTTCNNTTTTGTTNAGNTNNATTNTTGGTTTAGGTANTTCTCTNGGTTCATCTAANCCNTTNATNNCNATNTCATANGCCTGTGCNAAANTNCANTTNTGATTNTANTANTGCCANACNCNATATGGTTCTGGANTNNCNCANTCNCTATNTTTAATNTGTTNTTGNAAAAGATTTTTATGCCAGTGATCGTANNCNTTNCCATCTANTNNTGGGTGTCCTTTGAAGAANTCTGTACCNCCNTCACANACNATNATAAANTCGTCATNNNTCTCNGCATATTTNTCAAATGCAGGGATNGAACTTATAACTCTNCCCGCTCCACCATTAANAAAAAACGCCTTCGATCTCATAGTTTTCATAATTCCTGTACTATATAGTCACATAAAAAACACCTGTGTCAGTCTAGGATATTCCTTAAACATAGACCTGTTTAAGGTAGCTCCATGAGTATGTCGTGCTTCATATAATACCATTCTATTGTATTTCATCTCCATAGTCAACTTTATATCTTTTTTAATGTTGTAATCATTACCATATGGATGATCTTCTATGAATTTATAGAAGTCTGTACCACCATCACACTCTTCTGGCTTATTCAGATAGACTAACGCAGCCCACTTAGTTTCGATGTTATCTTTATGGTGAGTGTAAATAAAAACTTCTTTATTGAATCTTCGATTTATATCCTCATGTGTCGTATGGTTCACCAAGAATTTCATATTGTCCCATTTATATTGAAACATACCATCAGTGTATTCTATATTTTTCCACTCATCATGCTGGCAGAGTTTAGTAAATACTGGTCGGAGATTGTCAATCATCTCCTGATTTTCTTCTACTACTCTTGATCCTACTAGACCACCACAATTTTCTTTGTCATTTTTTAGTTCACAAGATAGAGCATAGTCTCTTATCTCGTCAGGATTTTTGTAAAAATCATCAATTACAAATACTTTTCGCCAACAAAAACCAGCATCATTCATTCTAGAATGATCGTAAACCCTGTGTATCACAGGATCTATAGAATTTACTTCAAACATAACCCCAGATAATAAAAAAAGATCCCCTTACGAGGATCTTGAATTAACTTATATATAAAGTTTTATTTTACATTGCGTTAGGTGGCATCCATGACTCTGCCTCTGTTGCATCTGCATTTGGCTGAGCTGGTGGATCTTGGAACTCAGGTTCTATTGGGAACATTAAGTCAGCAAAGTTGGGGTGAACTCCAGCAGCTTGCATTTTGGCTGGAAGATCTCTTAACTGTTGACGATAAGTTTTCCACTTTTCTTTAAGTGCATCAGGCATATCCTCTGCAATTTGTCCATCACTATTAGCAAGAACATTGTTTCTATGAGCTCTAACGTGATCCCATGTCTTGTCTAAGTCAACACCATTTAACTTTTCTTTTGGTGTGAACGCCTGAATTGAAATGTCATCAGGGCCAGCGGAGCCTGGGTTTGCAACTCTGATAGTCTCAAAGTTGTAAATGTCATCAGGGAATAGTGTTGAAGAATATGTAAATCTGTCATATCCATCAGCAGTCATGTCTGGAGATCCAGCATGGTACACATCAGTTCCAGCACCTCTATCTTCTTCCTTCTCGTTGATAACTGGNCCTCTGAGTTGGCAAATAAGTGTGTGTAGATTTGATCTAGCACAGTCTACTTCATACCACTGTACAACGTCTAGTGGTTTAGGACGACCATCTGCGATATCATCCTCTGTTAGAGGACCATATACTTCTTTACCTTCTGCATCAATTTGCAGAAAAATCTTGTCTGGACCATCGTAAGTTTGGTCTCTTTGCTTTCCATCAGAGAATGAATGATCTGTTAGAAAGTCGTTCGGCAATGATAGTTGCCATCCTTGTGAAATAATTTTTGTTGCCATTGCNGATTTCTTCGGGTTTACTCCTTCGGGACTATTTATAAAAAAAGAGGGTCTATAACCCTCTTTTGACAAATTTTCTTGTTCGGTTTAGACGTATGTGATCTTAACAAGTCCAGATCCACCTTGTCCGCCTTGTCCACAACATCTACCACAGTAGTTACTGTTCGCACCCTGACCACCATGTCCGTATGGAACTGTCCAACAACCACAACGCATCCAGCACTGTCTTTGTCCGTAGGAAACACCGAGAGTTCCGATGAATGGAGCACCTGTTGGTCTACCTTCATTATAGAAACAGTGACAGTTGAATCCGTCAGGTCTGTATGAGTTACCACCGTGGTTGCCCATTCCGAAGTCTCCTCCGTGAGCGCCAGGTTGCATACAACAAGTATGGAATGATGAATAGCAGTTTGATGACCAGTCACCAGTTGCACAACCTCTAGTACCACCTAGAGCACAGAAGTTAGAAAGGTTGTATCCATTTACATAGGAGTTACATCCGCAACACCCTGTACACTCTCTAGAACAACATCTGTAAACACCAGCAGCACATACAGTGTAGTAACATCCTGCCGTAGTCGAAATAGTTTTTGTATTATAGTATCCACCACCAGCACCATGCCAGTTCTGACATCTGTTGCATGAACATGCACCGTGTCCGTTACCTCCAGCACCCCAGATTTCCCAAGTGATTCTTGTCACTCCACTAGGAACTTGCCAATAGCAACAACAGCCAGGTGTACAGTAACATGGATGACCATAGACCCATTTTACACACCAGTTAGCGAATGACCCAGATTGTACCGCACTACTAGGGATGCTAGCATTGTCAATCTGTGAGTTTTGTATTCGTTTATAACTTGAATAAGAAGCCATTTACTTTCCCTTAGAAGTATGTAATTTTGACAAGACCGCCACCACCAGTACCACCTTGTCCGCAACATCTACCACAATATGTAGTCATCGCGTTCTGTCCACCGTGTCCATAAGGAACGATCCAGCAACCACAACGTATCCAACATTCTCTGATAGACTGAGTAACCTGTGTACCAATTAGAGGTGCAGAGCCAGGTCTGTGACCATAATGGTAACAATGACACCAACCTCTGTAAGTATCGTGTCTAGATGCGTTCCACACACCAGCATGATCACCCATTCCGAAGTCTCCACCGTTTGATGAAGGACCTCTACAACAGGTATTAACAGATGTACAGGAGTTTGCCCAACTTGGGTTAGCGTTTGCTCTACATCCACCGATAGCACAGAAGTTTGATAGGTTATATCCGTTCACATAAGATGAACAACCTACGCAACCATAACATTCTCTAGATAGACATCTATAAACTCCAGCAGCACAGACTGTATAACTACAACCACCGTTGGTTGTAATCATTTTAGAGTTATAATATCCTCCACCAGCACTTGAGTAGTGTTGGCATCTGTTACATGAACATGCACCAGTACCATTTCCACCAGCACCCCAAGCCTGAATCCACATGTTTTGTACACCAGATGGTACAGACCAGTTGCAACAACAGCCTGGTGAACACCTACACATAATACCGAAAACCCATTTTACGCCGTAGGTACAGTTCGGAGAACTACTGAAACTAGCACCGTTCAGAGCGTTAGACTGAATCTGATCTCCGTTTATCTTTTTGTATGATGAATAACTTGCCATTTTTGTTTAATACCTAGACGTAAGTAATTCGGACGACACCAGAGCCGCCTTGACCGCCCTGTCCACAACAACGACCACAATATGAAGTCATTGCACCTTGTCCACCTGTTGCATAAGGAGCAGTCCAACATCCGCAACGAATCCAGCACTGTTCCATCATCTGTTCAACACCATTTGTTGATAAGAATGGAGCACCTGATGATTCTTCGTTTGTAACCGCACCAGTACAGTGACAGTTCCAGTGACCTGACCAACCCTTTTGGTGAGGAGCCATTGCAAAGTCTCCACCCCATGTTCCAGGCGATACACAACACCAGTTAGTTGATGTACATCTAACAGTCCAGTCAGGGTTTGCACAACCTCTTGCACCACCGTGAGCACAGAAGTTACTCAAGTTATAACCATTAACGTATGAAGAACATCCATTACATCCGTTACATTCTCTCGAACAACATCTGTAGACACCACCAGCACATACACGATATTGACAACCACCACTAGTAGAAATTGTCTTAGTATTGTACGCACCACCAGAAGCACCTCTGTAGTGTTGACATCTATTACATGAACATGCACCATGTCCATTACCACCAGCACCCCAGAGTTCGATAGTTAATTTCTCTACTCCAGAAGGCACTGACCAGTTGCAGCAACACCCAGGCGTACAGTAACAAGGATGTCCATAAAACATCTTTACGCAATACCGAGGAGCCACACCAGACTGTAGCTTCGCAGGGTCTATTGACCCTGACGAAATTTGGTCTGATCTAATCTGTCTATATGATCTATAGTTGGCCATTTACGATCCTAAAAGGGTTTGAATAAAAAACATAATATAAAGGATCTCAAATTAGATGGAGAAGATTCTCCAACCGTATGTAGAACCAGAGTAGATGAGTGTAAATGCAGCACCCTCTGTAGAAACAGTTAGGTTAGCATTGTCACCTTGAATTGGTCTACCGTTTCTCGAAACAATCAAGTTGTTTGAGTCGAAAGTTTTAGCAACGTCCATGAATGTAATCTCAGCACCTAAGTCAGGAGATGCAGGGAGTGTAGCGGTTATCTGTCCACCACCACTGTTAACGAAGTACTTAACTCCAGCAACAGCATTGAAACTTGAAGAAACAGTACTGTATGACTGAACACCAGGCTGAATCCATGCAGATCCATTGTAGTATTCAAGAGCACCCAACTCAGAGTTGAATCTTAACGCACCAGTGTTGAACTCTTCATCAACACCGCCAGGTCTTTGAGCAGTTGTACCTACAGGAGGTGTCATTGCCTTAGTACCCATTGAACCACGAGTTAAGAAACCTCTAACCGCAAATTCAGTAGGACAAGCAGTGTTTGAGTTACCAGCGAGTGACTCATCAGAGGAGAACTCGTTGATCGCCTCACCGACCTGACCACCGATAGCACCCAGTCTCAATTCTGTCAAACCAGAAAGGTTGAACGCAGAAGCATCCAATGTCGCACGACCAGTCAACTGGTCAACAGAGAAGAAGTCTCCAACTCTGAAGTTACCACCTTGGTCGGTTGATACGAAGAACACCTTACCAGGCCCGAATACGTTAGTTTCTTGACCTTGGATAACGTTCGCCAAGTTGACGTTTGGATATCCAGTTTCGGTCTTGTTACCAGTACCAACTGCGAGGAAGTCNTGTCCTGTTAGTCTTGCCTGTGAGAACAGAGTTCTNANTTCNATNNNAGANCCNTNACCAGANCCTANNNNTCTAGTATCCCATGTNCCAGTCTCTGTTTCTCAGGAGATATGGTTAGTGTCGCACGGTTGTTGTAAACAACTGATTGACTTGCACCGTTTCCAGCCTGCCACTCATAGTATGTGGACGCGGCTGCAACGTTAGTGATTGTGTTAATGATGTAGAATCTATCGTCCGCACCGTATGTGCTTGTCTGGAATCCGATAGCATCACCGATTAGAAGTGTGCCAGATGTTTGGTCTACCTCTAGAATTGTACCTTTCTGTCCAGTTGTAGATGAAGCAGCAGCACCGACTGTGATTGAACCGATACCAGAACTCTGTTCTGCACCAGGTCCGAACCAGACGATTTCACCGTCTACGAATCCAGTAGTACCGATACCAGCATTACCGTATCCACCTTGATACTTGAAGTAAATCTTATCAGCAGAGATCTGATCGTTCAACATCCATGCAGTCGCCTTAGATGATTGTCCGAACATTGTTTGTCCAACAGAAACTGTTCCAGCCTTAGTTGTTCCTTGAACAGTCATCATGTCACCAAAGACTTTTGCAGTTCTTGGAACTTCATCAGTTGAGAAACCAGATGAAATAACACCATAGTCACCGTAAGAGTTGTTACCACCAACACCCCTGATTCTTGATCCACCACCTGAGTAGTAACCCCACTTAGCGTAGTATGTGAAACAGGAAACGATTTCAGCGATTGCACCCTTATCAAGAATGTAACCAGCACCGTCAGATGCAACGTGGGTGAACGCATCGAACACCATTGATTTCGCACCGTCGGTATGTACTCCACCATCGATGAATACACCGACACCACCACCACCGAATCTGCCACTCTCAGTTGCAGGGTCGGAGAAACAAGTACAGTCTTTAACGTAAGGTGACTTGTTGTTAATTGGTGAGTCTGGGTTCAAGGAGATGAATACACCAGCAGCAGTTGTACCAATACCAGTTCTTAGGTTAGAGTTGTCAAGAACTAGAGGAGCGTTAGGATCATAGTAGAATCCTTCCATTCCTTTCATGGAGATCGCCTGAATGGTTGTTGCATCAGACATCTTGAACATGTGACTCCTGTTGTTAGGAGTTGTAGAATCATCAGATGTTCCAGCCTTAGGTAGAACCTGTGAACCTCTAAGTGCGTTACCGATAATAGAAGTGAAAGGAGGAACTGTAACTGGTAACTGTTCGTAGAACTGAGACGCAGATAGTTTCAAGATAGCGGGTGTTAGGTCTGTTACCTTACCGCCTTCAACGTATGTGTGGTTGATAGTTGAGATACCAACGTTACACTTGAAGGTGTCAACGTCAGTTACTTCGAGAACCTCGTAGTAAGACTTGGATACCTTATCAGGATACTTGGTTGTTGTTAAACCAACGAAAGCAGTACCACCAGAAACATAGAGGTAATCAGTAGTTGAAACACCTACGTTTAGAGTGATTGAGTTAGAGTCGGGTACACCTTGAACCAAGAACTCATAAGTACCTTGAGTATGTACAGCAGGGAACTTACCAGTGATTGTCTGGTTATCAGATGCAGTACCAACGTTAATTGTGATTGTGTTGGTTGTAACAGCAGTAATGTTTAGAGCTGTGTTGTATGCAGGGTCTGGGTTTCCGTCTCCAGCAACTTGTCTTGGATAAGAGTGATCGGTTGTATATCCGTCCATTGAACAACGGAATACCATACCATCTGTCTCTAATCTTACAGATGTACCAACTGTTAATGTGTGTGGTCCGATTGTACAAACCATGTCACCAGTTGCTTGGTTATAAGAAACAGCAGTTGGTTGATGGTTAACGATTGGAGAAGGTCCAACGTTTACAGTGAATGTATCAGTTGTTGTACCTGTGATAGCTAACTGTTGTCCTACAGCAGGGTCTTTTCCAGCACGAGGATAAGTCTTCTGTGTAGCGTTGTTGTTCATTGTACAAGTGAACGTAAACGCATCGTTAGTAATAGTAACCTTATCAGATGTTGATAAACTATGACCAGCAAGGGTCATTACGAAGTTACCATTTGAAGGATCGTATGTTGCACTTGTTGGAGTGATACTTCCACCACCAACAACTTGAACACCGTTTGCGGCACAACTGTTGAATGTGTGTGAGTAGTCACCACCAGATTGGATAGCGTTTGCTACTGCACTCTTGAATTGGTGAGCAAACTGTGCAGAACCTGTGTATTGAACACTTAAGTTTCTGATTCTAACAGTTGCACCGATTCCAACTTCGGGAGCAGCACCAAGACCAATAGCAGTAATCGTTGCAAGACCAACTGCCTTGTTATAGGTCATACCCAAGACATCAAATACGTTACCTCCAGATAGACACTCAAACTCAATGTCTTGTAACTGAACGAACGTACCAGTGTTTAACAGACCGTGACCAGGCGCAGTAACCGTTGCCACACCAGTGGAAGCGGTGTACACCATATTGGTGATATCTGTCTTAGGACGAGCAGCTTCGCAAGCCTTTTTAATAGTCTTAAACGCCAAGTTAGGTGCAAGACCATTGTTTCCGTCTAATCCGTCTTCGGAGTCAACGTAGTAAATTCTAGTCTGATTACCTACAATCTCGTAGCCAGGCATTCCGTTTGACTGAACTGCGAGTGCGTAACCTGTAGATCCAATACCGATTCTTACGTTACCTGAGTTGTAACTTAGTAAGTCACCCTTAGTGTTAAGAGCAGCGGATGAATCTCCTGATGCAAGTACTTCCCAGAATGTTCCGATTCCAGCAGTAGGAATAACGTTCTTATGAGAGTTACCAACAGAAACGTATGAATCTGAACCATATCTTGCAACGTGGCCTGGATGATAGTTGAAGGTAGTGGAGAAGCCACCTTTAAAATCAAATCCTTTAACAAGCAAATCCCATACTTGTTCACCGTTGTAGCCTTCGGGGAAGATAGATCCTAAACCAACCTGTAATGGAGAAACGTTAGTTGTAACACCAATCTTATGTCTGTAGATGTTACCACCATACTGAACTAAGTCGCCTCTATAGTAAGTACCTTCGAGGTAAGTTGTTGCAGCACCAGCAAGACCGTCAGATAAGATACTCCACTTTGCAGCTGGGTCTGTAGAAACACCCAAGTATTGTGGAGGTTGGAATCCAGCAAGAGAAGTTGTTAACGCAACGTAAGAAGAACCATTGTAGTTTACAACGTCACCTGATTGGTATTCGCTGCCATTGTTCCACTCACCTTCGTTTTTAAATCCTTTTACATACTCGACAACCTTCGTCTCGTCGATGAAGGTTCCTTCTGATGTATGAGCGGTGGTTACTCTGTAAACAACGTTACCATAAGTAACAAGGTCGTTCACACGATAGTAAGTGCCAGCACTCCATTCTCCTTTCTGTTCTAAACCTTCTATGTGAAGATTCCATTTGGAAAGGTCGTTTGCGTAAAAGTCACTGACGTTTGCTGTCGATGTATGGTTTACAATCGCTACATAGGTGTTTCCACCAAACTTAACGATATCATCGATCAAGTAGCTTTTGGATGTTGTCCAATCACCTGTCCAGTTGAATTTTACTCTTCCAAGTCTAAACTCAGCCATTTTTTCTCCGTGTAATTATCTGAGGGGGATTTTTTACTTTGGTCCGATGCTATTATAAGCATAATCAGGACCGTTGAATCTTATAACGAAAAAGCCGTCATCATCTATGTAATAGTATAAATTTCTGCGGTCAAAGCGGATCTGTTGGTATTTATCATTCGGATCATCTACGAATTTTTTCTCAGTCGCGATATCATTACGAATAATAGATGTTTTACCAACACCAACATCATAGCAACCATAATCTAAACCATCACCGAATTCTGGTATAGCAGTTCCATCGTTACGATAGAATTCTCCTAGTTCTGTTGAAGCAGCACTAACTTTTGAAAACAGTAACATGTCGTCTGCATCTCTTCTGAGTGCATACACGAAAAAACCCGACGATTCAGAGGGGTCAAACTGTCCAGAAATTGAGTTACTTAGCGTAAGTGCCATAGTTAACTTGCCCTATTATTGAATACTTTCCAAAGAGTTCCATTCCAAATAAAGGTCACTGACGCACCCGAAACGTCCATAATGAAGGGTGAAGATTCTCTAACTAAATGTCCATTCTCAAAACTGTATTGTGATGTCACGTTGATTGGATGAATACTAAAGAAATTAGCAAAGTCTTCGATCCATACCCAGTCACCAACCGCACGAGGAGTTGGCATAGTTAAATCGAATCCAGAGGGACTGTTTTGTGAATCTACTGTATACTTTTGGTTTGTCGCCAAGGTATAGTTTCCAGACACAAACGTCCATCTTGCTCTCGCAAGTTCAAATCCGCCAGGAGTTGCTCCGTCATGAACAACCGCCGTATTCTTATCAGTATCTACCGTTATCTCTGCTAGAGCTCCAGTAAAGTTGAAGTGTTCAGCTGTCGTTCCTTTTCTAAATTGAACCTGCTTTGTCATGAGCTAGATGTCAAATAGTTATGCTTCTCCAGTTATTTATAGAATTAGATAATAACAACATAGGTTCTACCTTGTTCAAAGACTGCGTATTCTGTTTGACCAGCTCCAAAGGTATTAACTTGACCAATACCAACGTAAGTTGCACGAGATAGAGATTCTTTAGATCCAGCAAGTCCTTTGAATCTTCCCTGAGTTGTGTAGTTGCCTCTTGTGATTGATTCGAGAGCAGTTCCAGATGTCTGGTAAAGGACTGCAACACCAATACCAATCGAAGGTGTGTAATCGACAAATGGATGTACGAGAGGAGTATTGGAGAATGTAAATCCACCAGATGTGCCTGGATCTTTGTCGTCTCCATAATATCCGTATGTTTGAATCTCTCTGGTAGGTGCAATTCCAGA
>FUFK010051032.1_pt1 | contig 11000 bp, 19 predicted proteins | sample 1021851 | NCBI WGS metagenome assembly FUFK01 (sample SAMEA51879418, study PRJEB19060) | metagenome
CTNTTCTATTTCATCTACATCTAGTGCATCACCATTTTCAAAACGTTCATCGTCCCAATCATTTATAGATGTGGCTAACGCTCTTTTTTCCGCTTGTTGCTCGTTGTCTGCATCAACTTCTATTTCGTACGTTGCATAAATAGTTTGACTAGCGATTACTTTATATTTTTTCATTTTCCCCTCGCTTGTTAATTTATTATTCATATCTTTTATATTTTTTACTATCCAAAACATCTTCTAAAGTATTGATTAAATAATGAATATCTATGTCATTTAATGTATAGATAGCTTTTTTTAAAACATTCATATATGGAATATCTTTTTTTTCATCTGAACTAGGTTTAACACATTTATACTCAACCCATTTTCCATTTTCTTTTACCCATTTATTTAGTTTCATTTTTTCCTTTCCGCTCGCTTGTTAGTTTTAAATATGGCGTTGCCTTGGATACCACCCTCTCGGTTGGATACGATCTAGCCACGGCGTAAAGTTTATTAGGCTTTAACTTTATATTATTTTTCCAAACGCCATATATTAGTTTTACAACAGACGCCCGCTTGCGCTTGCGCCTGTTGGTGGCGTCACTCTTTATAGAGGCGTACACGCTCACAAATCGACCTCTATTCGCACAAAATTAAACATCTTGCACAAATTCTTTTAATTTTTTAATCTTTTTTTCATCATTATTAGCTAAATAGTGATAATAGCTTTTAAAACCTTTATGAATTGGAATATTTGGGTTTTTTCTACAATAAGAAATTAAGTGGTTATAATACCTTATACTTCTTAAATTACATTTTATTAGACTTCCATATTGTTTTAATAATTTTTTATTTTTTAAAATTTTTTTATTCATATCTAATTGATGTTTTTTAAAATCCTCTAACATATTAATTCGCTCATTATGTCCCATAAATGCTAGATCTTTATATATAGCCCCGTCACGTTTTAACCAATGGTCATAAAATATATTAGACATCTTGCACAAATCCTGTTTGATCTTTTAACGCGCGCCCCTTAGCATATAAACCAACTATTACATTTTTAGGATCATTAAATCTTAAATCAGATTTATCACCGTTAAAAACTTTATAATTTAAAAATCTTTTTGGTAGCTTTTTTGATCTAAAAACGGCTGAAATATTGCCGCCACGTTTTAATATGTCAATCGCTTGCGCTTTATTATCCTCATTTAAACTATAAGTTAAATGGTAGTTTTTAGGATATTCTTTTTTTACATACTTTAATGCTCGCTTGTATATTTTGGTATAATCATAAAATTTAACTTTCGGAAATTCATTATATAGGCCGTGAATATTCCAGTCTATATCACTAGTACCATTTAAACGTATAGCGGGCTTGAACCCATTTTTTTTACATCTTAAAATATGTCTTTTAATTTCTATTCTTAACTGATTTAAAAAGCTGTCACGTTCTAAAAAATACCATTTTGTTTTATTAATACGACCCTGTTGAACTGAATCCATTTGACCCCTTCCAGCCGTGTTTAAACAACTTGCCATACAACCTTTGCTTGCCATTGCGCAGACATTAAAACCGCTTGTTCGTTGCGGTGCTAGATATAGAATTGCGGTCATGTATTTATATTTCTGACCCTTTATTGTTTTTGCATTGTTATCTATATTTAATAACTTTTTAGATTTATATAATTTCATACTTTCATTTTTTAGGGGTCAAGCATTGCCTGACCCCATATTTAAGGACAATAAATTAAACAATTAATTGTCAATATCCTATATAATCCCTATTGACAATATTGTCAATAGTGATATAAAAAAAAATATAAAGACATAAACAATAAATGAAAGTGAGGACATAATGAGTAAAGCAACATATCCGACTAAGTATCAAATAACAAAGTTGGAACAAAGGGTGGACGAGGAAATAGACCCTATAATAAAAATGGCGGAGTTGGAATTGAAGTCTGTTTTAACTGAGCAAACAGAGATTGCCATGACATATCTGGCCAAAAAGATAAAAGCTGACAAGGTTATTGACAACCTACAAAAAGCCGTTGAGCAATTAGAAATTGCTCAGCGTCAAGCGGTGACATTTTTTGGCAAAATAAAAGACAATAGTTTAAGAGAAAAATTAAACTATAAGTTTAAAGATAAGGACAAGGATAATTATTATAGAAGTTCTTATGACAAGGGTATAATGCCTGAGGATTGCAGAGATCAGCTTAGAGAATTTGCTGAATTTATTGCTCAGCAAAAAGTTGAAAATATGAAAGAGGGCAAAAAGTTAAAAGAGCTTAAACTATACAAAAAAGCCTCTAAGCATAAAATCTGGGAGTGCGGAGTTCCTGAGCAATTACAAGGACAATTAGAGCAAATCTTGTCAGGTATAAATATTATCTGGGACAAGTCCAAACAACTCAAATTGCAAAATAAAAACTTAAATTAACACTTGACAATATATGGGACAATGGTTTATTGTCCCATATATAAAGACATAAACAAATGAAAGTGAGGACATAATGACAGACTTATTTTTAGACGCTGTTAAAAATATTCAAGATAGTTCAAATTCAGCAAGGCGATATGGCAAGTTATTCGCATTAAGGGATTTATTAACAGAAATAAACACTATGAAAAATAATATAGATTTTACAAGCTATATTAAAGTTAAAACATTAATAGAGGGATCAATTAATAAAGTTAAGCAAGATATCAAAAATAATGACAAGTTTCCTGATCCTGATTTAGATAAATTATAATATGACTAAATGCTACAATTGCAATAAAGACAATAATTTAATTAAATTTGACACTATAAGCGTTTGTCAAGATTGCTATAAAACTAAAATTATAGACAAGGGGCTAGAGCATAAAGACAAAAAATTAATTGAATTCAGTTTTATATTCAATAGATCATTTAATATAATAGAATTTCCAAAATGATAGTTGACTTAACATTAATAATAGGCGGTTATTTACTATGTTATCTACTAATAAAGACCAAAAAAGAAATAAAGTAATGGAAAATAAATTTAAAAAATGTCCAGAACCTATAAAAAGCTGTAATTCAAATAGTTATGCTTTTAAAGGTAGACCCAAAAAAGATAACAGCAAAAAAACTGACTATTTTTCTAATTGCCGTTGCTGCGGTGAGTATATACGGGGTGATTATAGATCTAATTTTGATAAAAGGTATTGTCAAGATTGCCTTTAATACCGCCCTTGTCACGGAGTAAAAAAATCGCATAAAATATAGTTTTTCTTAATTATGACCGCGTGTCTAGCGCGTGACACTTGCAAATCACCGTGAGCCGTGATCCATGTTAAAAACTTTTTGGCGCTTGATCGCTTGTCCGTTGTTCATGGATCATGGCGCTTGCGCATTTTCACGTGAAAATTCTAGCTTGTGCCTTGTAAAATAAAATAAAAAATAAAAATTTCTTAAATTTTTTTGGGGGTTTGGGCGTGGTTCAAATGCTACTTATCCCAATTTCCTTTATCACGCCCCCCAAACAATGAGCCGTGAACCAATGCTCACGGCTCAGGNAACTTTAATAATTCTGAACTATTAATTTTTCAGAATTAGGTATTTTTAAAACGGTTGTTTTATCTTGTAATTCATCAAGCGTTTTAACATCATAATTGACTTGAACATCTTTAAAGCTGTCAAATTCTGTATATTCACAGCAAAAGCAAATCGGATCAAATTCTAGCTCTTGATCCGTGTCTTGTTCATATTGGGTCAAATGATCATATAAAACGGTCAACCCGTCATAACTAAAATTTTCGGGTCTAATCTTTTTGAACTCGTTTTTAAAATCAAACTCATTCATTGTTTGTTTCATATTTTACCGTCCTTCATTATCCTTGACATTATATTAAATTTTGATATTGTCAAGTCATAACAAATGGAGGACAATATGAAAAAAACAAATAATGACATTTATGTAACTTTAGGTTCTGGCTACGGTGAGTTGCCAGTATCAATTTACATGGGTGGAAATAGTGATCAAGATAATGTCAATAATTTTTTTAAATTATTACATAATGATCGCAATTATCGTGAACAATTTTTAAAAAATTATTTACTTTGTAAAGTTGTTGACGAGCAACAAATGCCAGATGATAAAACGGTCTATGTAAATGAGGACAAGTCTTTATACATAGATAAAAAAAATAAAAAAATTCGTTTTAATCTGGTTGAGGACAACCCTGAAATTTGGGCTAATAAACCNCAAATTAATTCTAAACAATTAGAATTTAATTTTAATTAATCAATACAAGTTTAGTACTCCCTTGACCCCGCTAAGATTTTCTTAGCGGGGTTTTTTTATGCGTGGNGCGTGGTTCNTGGNGCNTGGTTNNTTAATCNAATAGAGGTACCAANGCGACACCAAAAAATCAAAGTCTTTAGACCGCNATCCCCCCTNNNTNNAGATAGGGATCCTAATGTATGTATATATATGCTTGATTTATACAGCCGTGGGGGTTAAAAATACTTTTTGGTACCATATGAAAGAAACCATTGATAAAATAATAGATGAAAATAAACTTCCTGCAAAAGTTCAACACCCGTATAGAATAAAAAAATTATTAAGCAAAAGAGAAGATATTAAAGAAAGTATTAGAGACGATTTTTTAAATTTTGTAAAATATGTTTGGCCGGATTTTGTAGAGGGGTCCCACCACAGGCACATCGCAGATAAGTTTAATCAACTATCCCGTGGTGACATAAATAGATTAATTATTAACATGCCACCCAGACATACCAAATCAGAATTTGCATCATACTTGTTACCAGCATGGATGGTGGGCCTTGATCCAAAACTCAAAATAATTCAAGCAACCCACACAGCAGAACTTGCAATTCGTTTTGGTCGTAAAGCAAAAAATTTAATTGACTCTAGTAGATATCAAAAATTATTTAAAACTAGATTACAAGAGGATAGTAAAGCAGCAGGACGTTGGGAAACTGAACAAGGCGGTGAGTATTTTGCAGCTGGTGTTGGCGGAGCAATAACAGGTCGTGGTGCTGATCTATTAATCATTGACGATCCACACTCAGAGCAAGATGCAATGTCCAAGGATCTTTTAGAAAAAGCATACGAGTGGTATACATCAGGTGCTCGTCAACGTTTACAACCCGGTGGTAAAATTGTAATCGTTATGACAAGATGGTCTACAAAAGATTTAACAGCAAAATTAATTGCATCTCAAACAGAGGCAAAAGCAGACAAGTGGCACGTGGTCGAGTTTCCGGCAATCATGGAACACGGACCAGTGTGGCCTGAATATTGGAGTGTTGAAGAATTAGAAAAAGTAAAAGCAGTTTTGCCAAATGCAAAATGGAACGCACAGTGGATGCAAAATCCAACTTCTGAAGAAGGTGCAATATTAAAACGTGAGTGGTGGAATAAATGGGAAAAAGATTACATGCCAAATATTTATCACATCATACAATCATACGATACAGCTTTTACGAAAAAAGAAACATCAGATTATTCTGCTATTACCACATGGGGTGTTTGGTACCCTAACGAAGACTCTGGAGCAAACCTTATGTTGCTTGATGCAATCAAGGGACGATATGAGTTTCCTGAGTTAAGACGAGTGGCACTAGAGCAATATAAATACTGGCAGCCTGAAACAGTTATTATTGAGTCTAAGGCAAGTGGATTGCCATTAACTCACGAGTTGAGAAAGATGGATATACCTGTAACTAATTTTTCACCTAATCGTGGTAATGATAAATTTACTCGTGTGAATGCTGTTGCACCTTTATTTGAATCTGGTATGATATGGGCTCCTGATGAAGAGTTTGCTCACGAGGTGATTGAAGAGTGTGCTTCTTTTCCGTATGGAGATCATGACGATTTGGTTGACTCAACTACACAAGCGATCTTGAGATTTAGACAAGGTGGTTTAATTGATCACCCAGAGGATTATGTAGAGGAGATCAAAGAACAGAAAAAAAGGACATATTACTAATGGTGAAAAAGCTCACTACCACAACTCCACCTTTGCGTGGACCCAATCCACAGGGGTTGAATGTTCCGTTAAAACAAGTTAAAACGATCAAACTGGAGAAATTAAATGGCAAGATCAAAAAGAAACAAAAGCAAAGTTTATCTCAAAAGAATTAATCTTAAACCTGGAAAATTTAGAAAAGATTTTTTAAGTTCAGAGGAGAGAAGAGGGAAAAGAGAAATAGCTAACCCAAAATCATTTGATTATAAAAAAGGTGGTCTTGTAAAAGGTTTTCCTAAATTAGCAAAAAAAGGATTTTAAATGGCAGAAATAGACAAGTCGCTTCCCAATCAGGTAAGAACCGAAGTCGAAGTACCATCTGAAGAAGTCGATGTTAAAGAAGAAGTTGTAGAAAAATTACCCGTAGAAGTAACACCAGAAGAAGATGGTGGTGCAACGATTGATTTTGAACCAGGTGCAATCAACATACCTGGAACAGAAAACCATTTTGATAATCTCGCTGATATTTTACCAGAAGATATTTTAGACCCTCTTGGAAACGAGATGGTGCAAAATTACATGGATTATAAAACTTCCAGAAAAGATTGGGAGCAAGGATACATTCAAGGTTTAGATCTTTTAGGATTCAAATACGAAAACAGAACAGAACCTTTTCAAGGAGCATCTGGCGCAACTCACCCAGTTTTAGCAGAAGCAGTCACACAGTTTCAAGCACAAGCTTACAAAGAATTACTACCGGCAGAAGGACCAGTCAGAACACAGATTATCGGTGTCTCTAGTCCACCTGTTGAACAACAATCGCAACGTGTAAAAGATTACATGAATTATTTATTGATGGATCAAATGCAAGAGTACGAACCAGAGTTTGATTCAATGTTGTTTCATTTACCACTTGCAGGATCTACATTTAAAAAAGTTTACTACGATCAACTTTTAGGTAGAGCTGTTTCTAAATTTGTACCAGCAGAAGATTTAATCGTACCTTATACTGCAAACTCTTTAGATGATGCGGAATCAATTATACATACAATAAAAATATCAGAGAACGATTTACGTAAACAACAAGTTAATGGTTTTTATTCTGATATTGAACTTGGCCCACCAGGACCAGATACAAATAACGATTTAGAAAAAAAAGAACGAGAATTAGAAGGCACTAAAAAAACTGGTAAGCAAGAACCAATGTATAATATTTTAGAGTGCCACGTAAATTTAGATCTTGAGGGATTTGAAGAAGTAGATTCTGAAGGTGAACCTACAGGAATTAAGCTCCCTTACATAGTAACCGTAGAAGAAGCTAGTAGAAAAATATTATCTATTAGAAGAAACTATAATCCTGACGATCTAAAGAAAAGTAAAATCCAATACTTTGTCCATTTCAAATTTCTTCCAGGACTTGGATTTTATGGCTTCGGTTTGATTCACATGATTGGCGGATTAAGCAGAACAGCGACAGCTGCTTTACGTCAGTTATTAGATGCAGGAACCCTATCTAACTTGCCTGCTGGATTTAAACAAAGAGGAGTGAGAGTCCGAGACGAAGCATCACCAATACAACCTGGTGAGTTCAAAGATGTGGACGCACCAGGTGGTAACCTGAGAGAAGCATTTTTTCCACTACCATACAAAGAACCATCAGCAACACTATTACAATTAATGGGTATTGTTGTAACCGCTGGTCAGAGATTCGCGGCTATTGCTGACATGCAAGTGGGTGATGGTAATCAACAAGCGGCTGTTGGAACAACGATAGCATTATTGGAACGTGGATCACGGGTCATGTCTGCAATACATAAAAGATTATATGCAGGAATGAAAAAAGAATTTAAACTTTTATCAAAAGTTGTTGCACAATATTTACCACCAGAATATCCATACGACGTGGTCGGTGGAGCACGGAACATTAAACAGGTAGACTTTGACGATAGAATAGACATTATACCAGTTGCAGATCCAAATATTTTTTCTATGGCGCAAAGAATATCAATGGCACAAACAGAGTTACAACTTGCACAATCAAATCCACAAATACATAATCTTTATTCTGCTTACAGAAAAATGTACGAGGCGATCGGTGTTAAAAATATAGATCAAATATTACCACCTCCTGCACCAATAGCTCCAATGGATCCAAGCGTAGAACATATTAATGCTTTAGGTGGCAAACCTTTTCAAGCATTTCCTGGTCAAGATCATAGAGCACACGTTACAGCTCACTTAAATTTTATGTCAACTAATATGGTTAGAAATAATCCTGCGATTATGGCAGCGATACAGAAAAATATTTTAGAACACATTAGTTTAATGGCACAAGAACAAGTACAATTAGAGTTTAGAGAACAAATAATGCAACTACAAATGTTACAACAGATGGCAGCAACAGATCCAAACGCTGCACAACAGTTACAACAGATCTCTCAAGCAATCGAAGCTAGAAAAGCAGTGTTGGTTGCAGAGATGACAGCAGATTTTATGATGGAAGAGAAGAAAATTACATCACAATTTGACTCTGATCCACTTCTAAAACTAAAAGCAAGAGAAGTTGACCTACGTGCTATGGAAAATGAACGTAAAAAAGACAACGATCAAGCACAAGTTGAACTTGCAAGAGCAAGATTGATGCAACAACGTGAAAATTTTGAAGATAAATTAGAACAAAACGAAGATTTATCAAAATTAAGAGCTGGAGTTAGCCTTGCTAAGTCAGGAATACAACAAGCTCAAGTTATGATGGAGGATGATTAATGCCATTAAACAAAAAAGGTAAAAAAATCATGAAATCCATGAAGAAACAGTATGGGAAAAAGAAGGGTGAAACAGTTTTCTATGCATCTAAGAATAAAGGTGTTATAAAAGGTGTAGAAAAACGTAAAAAAGGAGCATAAAATGCAAAAACTTGATAAGATCAAAGAAGTTAAAGTTGGTGAACAAGAAGTTGAAGTAGATCCTAGATCTAAAACAACTGCTGACCAAGCTTTTAACTATATTGGTACAGGAAAACCTGAGCTTGAAGTTCAAGGACAGGGTGCTGTAAGACCAGAAAAAAGAAGAAAATCTAAAGCTTACTAATTATGTGGTTATCGGCAATAAAATTAGCCGTCTCTACTGGTAGTAAACTTTACGCTAACAGGCAGAAGACGAAACAAGCAATGTCTGATGCAAGATTAATGCATGCAGAGCGTATGGCTCGTGGTGAGGAAGCTTACCAGGGCAAATTACTAGAGGCTCGACAAAACGACTGGAAAGACGAATTCGTTTTGGTGATTCTCTCGGCGCCCGTGATTGTTTTAATTTGGGCAGTTGTATCAGACGACCCAACTGCGATGCAAAAAGTTGAATTATTTTTTCAATATTTTTCGCAGCTCCCTACATGGTTCACAAACCTTTGGATACTTGTAGTTGCGTCGATTTTTGGTATAAAGGGTACACAAATATTTAGAAACGGAGGAAAAAAATAATGGCAAACAGATTGTACAATAAACAAGTTTCACCTAAAGGCTATAAAGCTGGAGGTAGAGCTGGTAAAATGGGTGGCGGAATGATGATGAAGCGACCTATGATGAAAGAAGGTGGCAAACTTAAAATGGTAATGAAGGGTGGAAAAAAAGTTCCGTTCTTTGCTGCTGATGGTAAGGGTGCAAAAGATCTTGGAAAAGCTGCTATGAAAAAAGGTGGAATAGCAAAATTAAATCCTGGTCTTAAAGCTTTCATGAAAAAGAAAATGGCTAAGAAAAAATAATGACTAAACTTTGTCCTAGAGGAAAAGCAGCAGCGAAGCGAAAATTTAAGGTATATCCCAGTGCATACGCGAACGCATATGCTAGTAAAATTTGTGCGGGTAAAATTAAAGACCCATCTGGTGTAAAAAGAAAAGATTTTAGAGGTCGTAAACCTGCTGCAGCTGGTGGACAAATAAAAGAATCAAATAAAAACGATAAAAAAATAAATTCAGTTGAATTAATTAAAAAAAGAAAAGACTCTAAAAAAGAAGCTTTAGAAAAAATCAGAAAAGAATTAGGAATGAGAGCTGGTGGTAGAGCTATGAAAGCAGGTGGCGGATTAATGGAGGCTACTCAAAGATTAAGAAGACAAGGTTTAAGAAAAGGTGGCGGTGTCTGCCTTAGAGGAATGAACAGAGACGCTATCGGAAAGAACTCGTAGTGTTATGGCAAAGAATGGACTTGATAAATGGTTCAAGCAACAATGGGTAGACATTGGTAGCAAGAANAAAGATGGATCTTTNTCAAAATGTGGAAGATCAAAACAGAAAGCAGATGCAAAACGTAAGTATCCAAAATGTGTCCCACTTGCAAAAGCAAGACGTATGACAGAAGGACAAAGACGNTCAGCTGTTTCTAGAAAAAGAGCAGTNGCNCAAGGTGTTGGTGGTAAACCAACTAATGTTNCAACATTTGCTAAAAGAAAAAAAATGGGATTNGGAGGAATGGTNTGAGAACAGANTTNCAANTNAGANCNAAANTNNCAAAAGGTGGTATGCCACCTAGAAANAAAAAAAACTTTAGACCTACAAAGTCTGGAGCAGGCATGACAGAAGCTGGGGTCAAAGCCTATAGAAGATTAAATCCTGGCTCTAAACTAAAAACAGCGGTCACTGGCAAAGTCAAACCAGGATCTAAAGCTGCTAAAAGACGTAAATCATTCTGTGCAAGAAGTGCAGGCCAAATGAAAAAGTTTCCTAAAGCTGCGAGAGATCCTAATTCAAGACTAAGACAGGCGCGTAGAAGATGGAAATGCTAAATGAGAAAAAACAGAGATCCTAAAGTAGGAACAGGTAAAAAACCAAAAGGGTCTGGCAGAAGGCTTTACACTGATGAAAATCCAAGAGATACAGTCGGAATTAAATTTGCAACACCAGCAGACGCAAGAGCAACTGTTGCAAAAGTAAAACGTATAAGCAAACCTTTTGCTAGAAAAATACAAATTCTAACCGTTGGAGAACAGCGAGCCAAGGTTATGGGTAAAAACAAAGTCGCTGCAATTTTTAAGAAAGGCAAAAATGCAATTAGAAA
>FUFK010752951.1_pt1 | contig 11000 bp, 4 predicted proteins | sample 1021851 | NCBI WGS metagenome assembly FUFK01 (sample SAMEA51879418, study PRJEB19060) | metagenome
AGTGCGGACAGATCCTTGAGACCCTCAAGGGACAACCGCCGAGCAACTGCAAATTACAGATCCCGACCCTAATCCCCAGCCTGGCGGTATCGGTCCGCCGGCTCCACGACGTCGATCGCACCGGATGGTGGGTTTTGCTTCCGCTCCTCCCGGTTTTCGCCGGCGCAGTGGCGATGGGGGTCGGTGCGGCGCAAATGGCGATGGGCGACGGCACCGGCATGGGCGGTATTGCCCTGGTCGGCGGCGGCCTGCTGCTCGTCGGTCTCATCTGCGCGATCGTGCTGCTGGTCTGGTATTGCACTGCGGGAACGCCGGGTCCGAACCGCTTCGGCGAAGACCCGAAGGGCGAGCACACCAATGCCGAGGAAATGTTCGGCTGAACGAGGAGCCGGGTCGTTCGCGGCCCGGCTTACTCCGCCGCGGCAACCGCCGGACGCACCGGGCGCGCACGCGGCTTGGGGCGTTTGAACCAGAAGGTCCACACGGCAAAGCTGCCGAGCATCGCCAGCACCAGCCCTGTGGAGGCGACCACCAGCTTCCACAGCCAGCCGCCGACCTTCGCCGCGTGGAGCGGATAGACGCTGTTATACGCGCGGATGCCGGTCGGCATCGCGTGCGCGTCGCGCGTGTCGACCAGCGCGCCGCTTTCGGGGCGGAACCACAGCAAGGTGCGGCCATTGGGTAGCCATTCGGCGGGCTGGCGCAGGCGCATCTGGATCAGGTCGCCGGGCTTGCGCGGGAGTGCGACGAGGCGAATTTCGGCACCGGGATAGCGCGCCCGCGCCGCAGTGAACATCGCCGCCCAGTCGAGGTTGCGGGCGAGCGGCCCGCCCTCGACCTTGGGCGGGGCGAACGGCTTCTGCAGCGCACCCGCGCCCTGTCCGGGTGCGAAAACTGCGGTGCTGACCGGCTTCAACACCATCAGCATCCCCGTCGCCATCGACAGGAACAGCAGCGGCGCGAACACCACGCCGATGTCGCGATGGTGGGTGACGATCGCCGGGCGGCTCATCCGTTTGGGGAAGAGGCGCAGCTTGAAGGTCTTGCGCAGGCGCCACCACAGGATCACGCCGGTGATGACGAAGGCGAGGCCGATCAGCCCCGCGATTCCCGCCGCAATCTCACCCGCATCGCCGAGGAAGAGATGATGGTGCAGGTCGAATAACCACAGCTCGAACCGATCCCATTTGCTGTCCCACGCCGCCACCACGCGCCCCGCCTGATCGGCATAGACCCCGGCCTCGCCCGAGTAGGAACGGCGCGTGAGGCCGAAATCGGAATAGGCGAACAGCAATGATCGCGGTGCTTCTCCCGGGACAGCCAGAGCTGCGTTCATCTGCGCGGCGAGCGTCGCGACATCCTGCCGCTGCGCGTCGCCAGCGCCGGGCAGCCAGCCCAGCCACTGATGCTTGAAGACGAGGATCGCGCCCGACAGGCCCAGCACCGCCAACACCAGGCCAACGATGCCGCCGGTCCAGCGATGGAGCAGGTCGATCCACTTCATCCCCGCCGCGCCCCCGTTCAGAACTTCACATCGAAGCCGAGCGTGAACACCCGCCCGCGGCCCGAGAAGAAGCGCAGATTGTCCGCCACCGAAATCGTGTCGCTGTTGTAGGTGATGTAGGTTGCGTCGAACAGGTTCGACACCGCCAGCGTCACCCCGCCAAAGCCGGCGTCGTAGCGGACCACCGCGTCGGTCAGGTTATACCCCTCGAACGCCGTGGCGGGATTGTACGCCGCCGGGTTGGTCGACAGCTGGAAGGTGCGCGACAGATAAAAACCGGTCTGCACCCGTGCGGTCAGCGGTCCCTTCGCATAGTTGAGCGCGAGGTTGAGCCGGTCGGGCGAGATGTTCGCGCCGTCGAGGTCGATATCGACTGCGCCGTCGCCATTGCTGTCGGTGCGCCCGGCGAGATGGGCGTAACCGATGCTGCCGCGCAGCCCGTCGATGGGCAGGCGCACGCCCAGGTTGATCTCCAGCCCCTCGATCTCGATCCGCTGGCGCTGGACGTCATAGACCCCTGCCGGGTTGAGGACGAGCAGGCCGCCCAGCTTGGACGAGGACCAGAAATAGGTCGCGCTGGCGTCGAGCGGGCCGCGCTTGACCTCGACCCCGATCTCGCGGTTGTTCGACACGACCGGGCTGATGTCGAGGAAGGTGTCGATGTCGACGTTCGGCACGTTGATCGCGCGCAGGATGCGGCCGACATCGGCGATCGTATAGCCCTCGGCATAGCTGGCATAGGCGCGGATGCCGGGCGTCGGCTCGACGATCACGCCGCCATTGATCAGGGCGTCGCGGAAGCTGGGGTTGCCGCCGCTCACCGAACGCGAGCCATAGGAGGCGAGGGTGGTGAAATCGTCGACCTTCAGCTTCACATCCTCGTAGCGCACGCCCCCCGCGAGGCGGAGCTTGTCGTCGAACAGACCGAGGTTGAGCTGCGCGAACGGCGCCAGGCTGCGGAAGGTGGTTGGCGGCACCCAGTTGCGGTCGGTCCACCGCAGCGACTGAACCGTCTCGTCCCACAGGCTGTCGAAACCGATCGTCGCGGTCAGCGCATCGGCAAACTTGCGCTCATAGCTGAACCGCGCGCCGAGCTTGCGTGACTGGTTGACCGACTGGTCGAACAGCGTGCCCACCGGGGCGATGCTGGCGTCCTGGAAGGTTGAGGTGATCGACCCGCCGAACACATCATTGGTGCGGTTGAAAAAGGCCTGGAGCACCAGCTTGCCGCCCAGCAGCTCGTTGTCGGTCAGCGTCAGATTGACCGTCTCGACCCGGTTCGACACCGGATCGCCCGCCGGATTGCCGCGCACGCTGGTCGACGGGGTGTTGGTCCCGCGGCTGCCGGCGACCTGAACATAAGTGTGGTCGCCCGTCAGCTCGAAGCGGTTGGCGAACAGCTCCAGCCGCGCGGTTTCGTTGACCTGCCAGCCGAGGCGGGCAAAGGCCGACCAGCTCTTGCTCGCCATCGTGTCACCCTGGGCGCCATCGACGCCGATGATCCGGCCCGCGCCGTCATAGAACACGCCGCGCTTTTCATAGGCACCGCCGACCGTCGCATCGAACGCGCCGCCGCGCCACGCGACCAATGCCGCCGCCTTGCCACCCGAGCCGTTGTCGTCGAACCCGCTGCCCGCGCTCCCCTGCAGCAGCGCGCGGCCCGAAAAACCCTCGCTTGCCGGTGCCTTGGCGACTACCTGATTGACCACGCCGCCCGTCGCGCCGATGCCCTGCAGCGCATTCGATCCATAGATCAGCTCGACCCGGTCGAGGAAGAACGGGTCGATCGTGTAGCCGTCGCGCGATCCGTCGCGCACCGGAGTCGACTGGGGGATGCCATTGATGGCGTAGAGCGGCGAGCGCCCGCGCAGCGTTTCCCCCGCGCCCGACAGCTTCTGGCGGGTGGGGGAGAAGGAGGGCGAGAGGTTCGCCACCGCATCGACCACCGACCCGGCGATCGATACCTGCTGGTCCAGCTCTTCCTTCTCGATCACATCGACGGTCAGCGGCAGCGCGCTGGCGGGCAGGTCGGTGCGCGCGGCGGTGATGATGATCTGGTCAGGGTCCTCGGGCTCCGCCGCGACATTGTCGGCTGGCACTGCATCGGGCGCAGCGTGTGCCACCGCCGGAACCAGCCAGGCAAGCGCGACCAGCGGTAGTGCAGAAATCGAACGAACCAACATGCAGAGACTCCCTTTCCGCCTCCGCTACCAATGCCGAGCTGATAATGCAAACGCCTCGCATTAGATTCGTCGATCTGGGTTTCCGCGGTGAGCGTTCGCGGCGCGCTCATTCTGACACAGAGCATGTTTGCAGCGTGCTGCGTCGGTTCGCTGCCGTACCGTCTATAATGAAGCCCAGATTTGCAGTGTGTCAGATGTGAGAGTGGGGACGTCGACAATGAGGACTGGGGTTAACGCCATGCTCGGCGGGGCGGCCTGTGCGCTGCTGATCGCAGGCATTGGCACGGCGCATGCGCAAGCCAAGGACGCCGATGGCGCAAGCGGCCTTTCGATCGAAGGAAGCGTCCGTGCTCGAGTCGAGGTGGTCGACGGACAGGTCCGTCCCAACGCGCCGGACAGCGACGCTATGCTCTCGTTCCGCACGCTGATCACCGCCCGCTATGATTTCGGTGGCGTGCATCTCACCGCCGAACTCGACGACGCGCGCAGCTATTTCCAGCACGGCCAGTCGACCGCCGGGACCAGCGAGAGCAACGCGCTCGAACCGCTTCAGGCCTATCTTGGCGTCGATCTCGGTGCAGTGGCCGGGCAGTCAGGGAAGGGCGTCGTCCGCCTTGGTCGCATGACCCTCAATTCGGGTTCGGGCCGCGTGCTCGACCGTCCGGACTGGTCGAACTCGCCCAACAGCTTCCTCGGTGTCGACATCGACTGGACGAGCAAGCGCGGCGATCGACTGCATCTTGTCGCGGTCCGGCCGTTCGACAAGCTNCCNTCGGATCGCGCCGGGATGCACGACAACAAGGTCGAGNTCGACCGCGCCAATCCGGGCCTGCACTTCTGGGGTGGATCCTACACCCGCGCCAAGGCGGTGGTCGGGGCCAATGCTGAAGTCTACGGCTTCTGGCTGGGCGAGCGCGATCGCGCCGGACGCCCCACGCGCGACCGCGAACTGTTCACCAGCGGCCTGCGGATCAACCGCTCGGCGGCCAAGGGCAAGTTCGACTTCGACGTCGAGGGAATCCTGCAGCGCGGGACGATGCGCGCGACCACATCGGCCGCCGACGTAACCGATCGCAAGGTGCGCGCGGGCAGCGCGCATGTCGAAATCGGCTACACCTTTGCGTCCGGCTGGACACCGCGCATCGCCGGCCTGTTGGAATATGCCAGCGGCGACACCAGCGCGCCCAGCGTCACGCGCTTCGACCCGTTGTTCGGCGGGCGGCGTGGCGATTTCGGTCCGATCAGCCTCTACGGTCCGGTCAGCCGCGCCAATGTGATCAGCCCGGGCATCCTGATCGATGCCAAGCCGGCCAAGGGCTGGGACGTCATGGTGAAGGGGCAGAAATTGTGGCTCGCCTCCGCGACCGACAGCTTTGCCGCGACCTCGGTCCGCGACGCCGCCGGCGCATCGGGGCGCGATGCGGGCTTTCAGTTTGAGGGGCGCGTTCGCAACTGGCTGATCCCGAAGAAGCTCCGGCTGGAATTCGGCGCTGCGTTACTGGCCAAGGGCGATTTCCTGACTGACGCGCCGAATGCGCCGCATACCGGCGACATGCGCTTTGCCTATCTCGGGGTTTCGACCTTCTTCTGACCGCAGTGCATGTGAGGGCATGAAAAAGGCCGCCGTCCGGGTTCCGGGCGGCGGCCTTTTCTTGTCCGGGCCATGGCGGCCCGGACGCACGGCAAGGTGATTAGTCCTTGTTCAGGTAATCGCCGGCGGCTTCGTCGCTGCCGTCACCCGACACTTCGACCTTCTCCAGCGCATCGCTGGTGACCATCGCGTCGACGGGATCCTGCGCCAGCTCGGCTGCACGCTCTTCGGCGGCCGAGTTCGGTGCGATCAGCGCTTCCTGCAGCTTGCGCTGCTGGGCGCGGAGCGCGGCGTCGCGGCTGGTGGCCGCGATGCGCATGCGGCCCATGCCCGCGCCGGTACCGGCGGGGATGAGACGGCCGACGATCACGTTTTCCTTCAGGCCGATCAGCGTGTCCTGCTTGCCCTGGACCGCCGCCTCGGTGAGGACGCGGGTGGTCTCCTGGAACGACGCCGCCGAGATGAAGCTGCGGGTCTGCAGCGACGCCTTGGTGATGCCGAGCAGGATCGGCTTGCCCTGTGCGGGGGCCTGGCCGGGCTCGAGCTTGCTGTTGACGTCGTCCATCTCGTCGCGATCGACCTGTTCGCCCGCCAGCAGCGTGGTGTCGCCGCCGTCGGTGATCTCAACCTTTTGCAGCATCTGGCGAACGATCACCTCGATGTGCTTGTCGTTGATCTTCACGCCCTGGAGTCGATAGACTTCCTGGATTTCCGCGACGAGATATTCTGCCAGCGGCTCGATGCCGAGCACCTCCAGAATGTCGTGCGGATCGGGCGAGCCGCCGATCAGGTTGTCGCCACGCTTGACGTAGTCGCCTTCCTGAACGTCGATCACCTTCGACTTNGGCACCAGATANTCGACGACCTCGCCGCCATCCTCGGGCTGGATGCCGATCTTGCGCTTCGCCTTATAGTCCTTGCCGAACACNACGCGGCCCGAGACCTTNGCGATGATNGCNTTTTCCTTGGGCTTNCGNGCTTCGAACAGCTCGGCGACGCGCGGCAGACCGCCGGTGATGTCGCGGGTCTTGGCGCTTTCGCGGCTGACGCGCGCCAGGACGTCGCCGCCCTGGACGGTCGCGCCGTCCTCGACCGAGATCACCGCACCCGGCGCCAGCATGTAGCGCGCGGCCTCACCCTCGCTGTCCCCGGTCAGGGTCAGGCGCGGACGCAGGTCCTCCTTCTTGGCTGCAGCACCGCGGTTCTCGATGACGACGCGCTGGGCGATGCCCGTCGCTTCGTCGACCTGCTCGGTCAGCGTCTTGCCGTCGATCAGGTCCTGATACTTCACGGTACCGCCGGTTTCCGTGATCACCGGCATGGTGAACGGATCCCACTCGGCCATACGGTCGCCCTTGGCCACGACATGGCCGTCATCGAACATCACGTACGCACCGTACGGGATGCGATGCACCGCCAGCTCGCGCCCGTCCATGTCGAGGATGGCAAGCTCCGCCGAGCGCGAAGTCACCACCCGGCGACCCCGCTGATCGACGATGATGCGGACGTCGCGGAACTCGACCTTGCCGTCCACGGGGGCTTCGAGGTTCGACTGCTCGTTGAGCTGTGCCGCGCCGCCGATGTGGAAGGTACGCATGGTGAGCTGGGTGCCCGGCTCGCCGATCGACTGCGCCGCGATCACGCCGACCGCCTCGCCGATGTTCACCGGCGTACCGCGGGCGAGATCACGCCCGTAGCACTTGGCGCACACGCCGATCTTGGCCTCGCACACCAGCGGGCTGCGGATCTTCATGCCCTGGATGCCGAGTGCTTCGATCTGCGCGATCATCGCCTCGTCAAGCAGCGTGCCGGTGGCGATCGCCACTTCGCCCGTCTTGGGATCGACGACGTCCTCGGCCGTGGTACGGCCCAGGATACGCTCGCCAAGCGACGCGATGGTCGAGCCGCCCTGCACGATCGCCTTCATCTCCAGCGCGCGCTCGGTGCCGCAATCCTCCTCCATGACGACGCAGTCCTGCGACACGTCGACAAGGCGGCGGGTGAGGTAGCCCGAGTTCGCGGTCTTCAACGCCGTGTCCGCAAGGCCCTTGCGGGCGCCGTGGGTCGAGTTGAAGTATTCAAGGACGGTCAGACCTTCCTTGAAGTTCGAGATGATCGGCGTTTCGATGATCTCGCCCGACGGCTTGGCCATCAGGCCGCGCATGCCGGCGAGCTGCTTGATCTGTGCCGCCGAACCGCGGGCACCCGAGTGCGCCATCATGTAGATCGCGTTGGCGGGCTTCTCACGGCCGGTCTCAGGGTCGGTCTTGACCGCCTTGATCTCGTCCATCATCGCTGCCGCCACCTGGTCGCCGCAACGGCTCCAGGCGTCGATCACCTTGTTGTACTTTTCCTGCTGGGTGATCAGGCCGTCCTGATACTGCTGCTCGTAATCCTTCACGAGGGCACGGGTCTCGTCGACCAGCGCATCCTTCGAGTCCGGGATGATCATGTCGTCCTTGCCGAACGAGATGCCCGCCTTGAATGCGTGACGGAAGCCCAGCGCCATGATCGCGTCGGCGAACAGCACGGTCTCCTTCTGGCCGGTGTGACGATAGACCTCGTCGATCACGTCGCCCACGTCCTTCTTAGTCAGAAGGCGGTTGACGACATCGAACGGCACCTTGTGGCTCTTCGGCAGACACTCGCCGAGCAGCATGCGGCCCGGGGTGGTCTCGAAGCGCTTCATGTACGTGTTGCCGTCCTCATCCGTCTGCGGGACGCGGCTGGTGATCTTGGTGTGAAGCGTCACGGCACCGGCGAACAGCGCCTGGTGCACCTCGGCCATGTCGCCCAGGATCATCCCCTGGCCCGGCTCGTTCTCCTTCTCCATCGAGATGTAGTAGAGACCGAGAACCATGTCCTGCGACGGCACGATGATCGGCTTGCCGTTCGCGGGTGACAGGATGTTGTTGGTCGACATCATCAGGACACGCGCTTCCAGCTGAGCCTCGAGGCTCAGCGGAACGTGGACGGCCATCTGGTCACCGTCGAAGTCGGCGTTGAACGCCGAGCAGACCAGCGGGTGAAGCTGGATCGCCTTGCCCTCGATCAGCACCGGCTCGAACGCCTGGATGCCCAGGCGGTGGAGCGTCGGTGCGCGGTTCAGCAGAACCGGGTGCTCGCGGATCACCTCGTCCAGGATGTCCCAGACTTCNTTGCGNTCCTTCTCGACCCACTTCTTNGCCTGCTTCAGGGTCATCGAGAGACCCTTGGCNTCGAGNCGGGCGTAGATGAACGGCTTGAACAGNTCGAGCGCCATCTTCTTNGGCAGGCCGCACTGGTGCAGCTTGAGNTCNGGNCCGGTCACGATGACCGAACGGCCCGAATAGTCGACGCGCTTGCCGAGCAGGTTCTGGCGGAAGCGGCCCTGCTTGCCCTTGAGCATGTCGGACAGCGACTTGAGCGGACGCTTGTTCGCNCCNGTGATCNNNCGGCCGCGGCGGCCATTGTCGAACAGCGCNTCGACCGNTTCCTGCAGCATGCGCTTTTCGTTGCGNACGATGATGTCNGGCGCGCGCAGNTCCATCAGGCGCTTGAGGCGGTTGTTGCGGTTGATNACGCGGCGATANAGNTCGTTGAGATCCGANGTCGCNAAGCGGCCGCCGTCGAGCGGCACCAGCGGGCGCAGNTCGGGCGGGATGACCGGNACGACNTCGAGGATCATCCACTCCGGACGATTGCCGGAATCGATGAACGATTCCACGACCTTCAGGCGCTTGATGATCTTCTTGGGCTTCAGCTCCGACTTGGTCGTCGCCAGCTCTTCCAGAAGCTCCTTGCGCTCACCCTCGAGGTCGAGGTCCATGAGCATGATCTTGACCGCCTCGGCGCCGATGCCGGCCGAGAAGGCGTCCTCGCCATACTCGTCCTGCGCGTCGAGCAGCTCGTCCTCGGTGAGGAGCTGAAACTTCTCGAGCGGGGTCAGGCCTGGCTCGGTGACGATGTACGATTCGAAGTACAGCACGCGCTCGAGCTGCTTGAGCTGCATGTCGAGCAGCAGGCCGATGCGCGAGGGCAGGCTCTTGAGGAACCAGATATGCGCGACCGGCGCGGCCAGCTCGATATGGCCCATGCGCTCGCGGCGGACCTTCGAGACCGTGACCTCGACGCCGCACTTCTCGCAGACAATGCCCTTGTACTTCATGCGCTTGTACTTGCCGCACAGGCACTCATAGTCCTTGATCGGACCGAAGATGCGCGCGCAGAACAGGCCGTCACGCTCGGGCTTGAACGTGCGATAGTTGATCGTTTCGGGCTTCTTGATCTCGCCGAACGACCACGAACGGATGCGGTCAGGCGACGCAATGCCGATCTGGATCTGGTCGAAGGTCTCCGGCTTGGCCACCGGGTTCGCGAAGTTGGTCAGTTCGTTCATATTCTTTCGTCCCTCTAGAGGGTCAAATTCGTCGGGGCGGGGAAGGGGAGGGCGCCGCGCATCGCACGACGCCCAATCCCGTTACTCCGCCGCCTCGGCCAGATCGTCGCCGTCGTCCATCGACTTGAGTTCGACGTTCAGACCCAGCGAGCGCATTTCCTTGACGAGCACGTTGAAGCTCTCGGGGATGCCGGCCTCGAACGTGTCGTCACCCTTGACGATCGCCTCATAGACCTTGGTGCGGCCGACCACGTCGTCGGACTTCACCGTCAGCATTTCCTGCAGCGTGTAGGCAGCGCCGTACGCCTGCAGGGCCCAGACCTCCATTTCGCCGAAACGCTGGCCGCCGAACTGCGCCTTGCCGCCCAGCGGCTGCTGGGTGACGAGGCTGTACGGGCCGATGGAGCGCGCGTGGATCTTGTCGTCGACCAGGTGGTGCAGCTTGAGCACGTACTTGTACCCAACGGTCACCTTGCGGTCGAACGCGTCACCGGTGCGGCCGTCGAACAGCGTCACCTGACCGCTCTCGTCGAGCCCGGCCAGCTTCAACATCGCCGACACGTCCGCCTCGACCGCACCGTCGAACACCGGGGTGCCCATCGGAACGCCGGCGCGGACATTCTCCGCCAGATCGACGAGCGACGCGGTATCGCGGCTCTTGATCTGATCGGCATAGTTGTCGCCATAGACTTCGAGCAGCAGTTCCTTGACCGCTTCGGGGGCTTCGCCGGCCTGCGGGTTCGGATTGGCTTCGCGCCATGCGTCCAGCGCCTCGCCGATCTTCTTGCCCAGGCCGCGCGCGGCCCAGCCAAGATGCGTCTCGAAAATCTGCCCGACGTTCATGCGCGACGGCACGCCCAGCGGGTTGAGCACGAAGTCGACCGGAGTGCCGTCCTCGAGGAACGGCATGTCCTCCTGCGGCAGGATGCGGCTGATGATGCCCTTGTTGCCGTGACGGCCGGCCATCTTGTCGCCCGGCTGCAGCTTGCGCTTCACCGCGACGAACACCTTGACCATCTTGAGCACGCCCGGAGCGAGTTCGTCGCCGCGTTCGAGCTTTTCCTTACGGTCTTCGAACTTCTCTTCGATGAACTTGACCGCTTCGTCATACTGCGACTTGACCGCTTCGAGCTGCGCCTGGCGGCCGTCGTCGGCCACGGCGAACTTGAACCAGTCGTGGCGATCGATGTCCTCGAGCAGCTCTTCGCTGATCTCGGTGCCCTTCTTGACGCCCTTGGGCGCCGCCGATGCGGTCTGGCCGATCAGCATGTCGCGCAGGCGGTTGTAGGTCGCCCGGTTGAGAATGGCGCGTTCGTCGTTCGAATCCTTGCGGAGCCGTTCGAT
>FUFK010746423.1_pt1 | contig 10999 bp, 5 predicted proteins | sample 1021851 | NCBI WGS metagenome assembly FUFK01 (sample SAMEA51879418, study PRJEB19060) | metagenome
GCAATAATACTTGTATAAAATTCTTGTCAACTGGTTCTTCACCAGCACACGGTTATCGAATTGCTTACCACAGTACAACCAATTATGCATTTAATTCACCTTCCATAACTTTTGATAAAATAGCCACCAATGGCAATTTTTCTAATCACGTTGCTGCTATAAGTGATACTGGTTTGCATCTTCCAGATAACATGAAACTGCATGTAGGTGGTACTACTGGTGCTAGTGGAGCTACTGGAGACCTACAGATTTATCATGCTTCTAGTGATAATAATAGTTATATTGTAGAGGGTGGTACTGGAAGTTTGATGATACAAGGTGATATCATTAATATTGGTAATGTAGGTTCTTCAAAATATTATATAAGATGCTTTGAGGATGGTGCAGTTCAACTTAGATACGGTAATAATTTAACTAAATTAGCAACTACAGCAACAGGTATTGAAGTAACAGGAGAAGTCGCAGCATCACAAGATTATCCAAACTTCCGACCAACTATAGATTTTAATTTCGCAGCAGAGAAAAAGTTAGATCCAAGAATTACTTATCAAAGAACAGGGCCTGCATCATTTGTAAATGAATTTGGTAAAGTTGTAATAGTTGGTGATAATGCTCCAAGATTTGATCACGATCCAATAACAAGAGAGTGTAAAGGATTATTGATTGAAGAGAGTCGAACTAACATTCACCCATACAGTCAAGATCTTTCAAATTGGACAGTTGAAAGTGGAGGTAGTGTTACTGCAAATACTCATATTTCGCCAGCTGGAGATCAGACCGCAGATAGTTTAAATGGTACTCAGGCTGGATCTAGTGCTTATAGAACTTTTTCATTAACAAGTGGCACTGCTTATACATTTACAGTTTTTCTTAAGTATGTAAGTGGGAATACAAATATTCAAATTCAGATTGGTGATGCTCCATTTACTAGATCATATACAACATTTAATACATCCACTGGTGCTCTAGTATCTACTAGTGGTGGAACACAAACGGTGAATGATGTAGTTGCATTTCCTAATGGTTGGTATCGTGTTTCGATAACAAGAACTCCAACATCAACTGCTAGTGGTTTTATGGATATAAATCACACAAGTAGCACTGCTAGTACTGTTGCTGTCTGGGGTGCTCAAATTGAAGCAGGTTCTTTCGCAACTTCTTATATTCCGACCACTGATGCAACAAATGTAACTCGTGGCGAAGATGTTGTAAGAATTATGGATGATGACTTCACTGATATTTTCGGAACAGAGTTTGAAAACTTCTCAGTGGTAGCAGACTTTGATAATAGTAATTCTTTTGATGGAAATAATGCATCAATTATTGAATGGTGGTCGGATGATAACAATTATGAAAATAGAATACAAATCATGAAAGATAATTCATCACCATACCATATCGAAACCAGAGCTATTAGTGGTAATAGTGGAATATTTGCTAATGGTAATTTAAGTGCAAGTAGTAAGGCAGCAACAAACAGATTTGCAACTTCTTGGAGTGTAGATTATTCTACAAATAGTGGAGCAAGTAGAAGATGGGCATTTTCCTTTAGTGGTGAAGATGTTGATGTTGTTGGTGATGATTCATCAACTGCAGTTCCAACATTCACAAGGTTCGGTATTGGATGTAGTCCTCGTCTTCTTAACTTAACAAGGGGAGTTTTATTATTTAAGAGACTCATGGTATATAATCAAACTTTGAGTGATAATCAATTACGAACTCTATCAGCATAATAAATACCACAGGAGATATACTAAACAATGCCTAATNTAGTCGGAATCGGAAATAGTCAAGTACCAACNAATGCNATGTTGGGTGGATTGGCCTACCAAGATTCTGTTGGTGAAATTGTTATTGATAAAATAAAAGCAAGAATAACACCACCTATTAATAGCGGTGGTGGTAAAGTAAGAGATATATTTGTGTATGATACTCGTATGGACTCTGATGGTGGAGCATGGAGAAAAAGAACACAGCATACGTCTTGGTATAATGAAGCACCTTCACAATATAGAGGACATCGTAAAGAATTTCCTGCTGTTGCAGTGATAGTTGCGATATATGATACTTTGAATAGAGTTGTAATATATGATGGTGATGATCCAAATATGTCAATGTGGATGATTTTTGAGAGAGATAGTTCTCAAGATCCTTACTTAGACGCATCATCACCAGGTGCAAATCACATTGGAAATTATGAACCATATCATGTATGTGCACTGAATGGAGAGATATATGTGGCAACTCAGAGACCATCTGGACATTTAAACTCTCTCAATGCTGGTTTAAGACAGTTTAGATTTATTCATGATGATTGCATCGCAAGAACATCTGGTGGTGCAGCATGGAAATTTAATACACAGATTGCAGAAAGACAAACAGTGTCGATGGATTACTACCGAATTTATGGCCCAAACAGGCAGTGGTCAGGTGGTTTGATAAGTTCTAATGCATTATCAGTTGATGCAATTGCTCTGCCAGGTGCACCAATTGATCCATATTCTAAACTACCATATCCAACAATTGCAGTTGGTCAGGAGAGTGGTGTAACAATTATAAAAGATAATGGAAGCACTGCTGATTTAGGATATACATCTACAAATGATAATAATCGTCAAATTATTTTGACAAAGAACGGTAAGGTTCATTATGGTGCAAGATCTTATGGAGGTAATAATGGTGGTCAGCAAGGTGGTAACTTCTACATATTCTCATATACAAATCCAACTCAAGATTTTGATGATCAACCCGACATAGAATATGGTTATGCTGTGCCAGGAGGAACTAATAAAAGTAATGAGGCAAATAATAATGGACTTCATAGAATTTCTAATTCTCAACCAAGTAAAGATAATGGTGCTGGATATGCAGGAAGAAATAGATTTGTTGGTTTAACTAGAATTTGTAATAATGAATTTGCATTTGGAACTGCGGACTATGGTGAATCTGGATTTTGGCGTGTGATTGAAGAGGAGACTCCAAATCACGACACTAAACCAGCACCAATGACGGTTAGTATTGGAAGTACTCACAACACAGGATGGTGTAAAGGTAATGTTAGATTAGCTGCCTGTTCTAGCACGGATTCCACAGACGCAACTGCAACTAATTTAATTACAAATGGAACCTTTGATAGTAATACAAATGGATGGACTGCATCTAATGCGACCTTAAGTGTATCAAGTGGTAAGATGAGAATTCTAACAAGTAGTCAAGGATATGCGTACACTTCTGTAACTACTGTTCCATATCAAGCATATGTTCTTACATTTGATATACCAACAGATGGTAATGCGAGTGCATGGATACAAGTTGGTTCATCAGGTCATGGGAACTCTGGTTTAGATTTAATAAATGCGAATCCAGTTGGTGAATCTAGTTATGCATATCGTGCTGCTGGATTTAATTTTGTTGCTACGACCACTACAACATATATTACATTTAAGGTTTCTACTTCTGGTAGTAATAAGGATATCTACATTGATAATGTTGTATTACAAGTAGGAGAAAAAGATCACTCCCCTTGGCAAAATAATCTTGCAATTAAAGGAACAGTTCCAAAAAGTCCTGTTGCAACTGGTGCAGAATTGATGGCATACGGGCCATTTAGTTCATCTAATCTTCTTTATGTTCCAGATAATACTTCCAGTTATAGTAACTATAATGATTTTTCAGATATTGGAACAAAAGATTTTAGTGTAACTGGATGGTTTTATCCAACAGATGCAACACCAAGTGGTGATAATGATTTCTTTGCTCTCACAGACGCTGGCCCAACCACTGCAATCTTTTTGCAAGTAAGAACAGATGCTAAACTGAGATTTTACACCAGAGATGCAAATGGAGAAACTCTTTGCGACTCTCACGCAATTTTAAAAAACAATCATTGGTATCATTTTGTGGCAATAAGAACTCAACATGGTACTCACATTTATATTAATGGAGAATATAATACAGATAATGTAAGTAATTTTGTTGCTCGTGATGTTGGTTCAGCAGATTCATTATTCATTGGTGGTAGATTCCAAACAAATCAAAACTTTGCCACAACCACAAAGGTTGCATTGATTAGACTGTGTATGGGAACTCCATCAGAACATGAAATTAAAAGAATGTATAATGATGAAAAACAACTCTTTGTTGAAAATGCAAAGTGTACAATATATGGTAATTCAGATAATGTGAGAGGAATTGATTATGATGAAGGAACTGGTTTATTGCACGTTGGAACATCAGCAGGTCGGAGTGATTTCAGTGGTCTAACCAGAATAAATAATACAACAACACCTGTTACTACAGCAATTGCTGCTGCAAATGGACTTATAGTGGAAGAATAACATGGTAATCAGAGTAAGCAAACCCGAAATAAATTTAAGAGATAAGTTATCTCAACTCGAACTTCCAGTTGGATCTTATGGATCATCTTTGATGAGGTCTGATGATAAAATGGAAGCAGCAAGAATAGTTGGTGTTGGTCGAAAAAATATGATTCGTAATGGAAATTTTATTATTAATCAAAAACCACCTACTTTCACTAACATATCATCTGGTCATATATTTGATGGATGGTATGCACACGATAGCACTAATGGTTCAATCGCTGCTACAATTGCAGAAGCAACTCCATATCCACCTGAGTGCTCAAAATATCTTCAAATTCAATGCACTGGTACAGATACTAACCTTTCAAGTAATCAGTATGTTTCTCTCGCTTGTAGTATTGAAGGTTTCTACTTTGAACAAGCAAAGTGGGGAACGAGACACGCAAAAGATCTTACATTAAGTTTTTATCATAGACACACTCGACCAGGTGTATATTCTGGATGTTTTAGAAACGTTGCTGCAAATATAAATTATGTTTTTGAATATACTCAGGAGCAAGGAGATACTTGGGAATTGGCAGAATGTATAATCATTGGAGAACAAACAAGTTCTTGGCCAACAGGTAATGGTAAAGCACTTAATCTAAATTGGTCTTTAGCAGACGAGACTAGTGTTGCTGATACTCCTGGTAAATGGTTCTCTGGGCAGTATTATCACGGTTCAACCAGACAAATTAATTTTATGTCGAGCACTAGTAATTATTTTAGAATCACTGCTGTTCAATTGGAGGTTGGAAAAAGTAAAACACCATTTGATGATATTGGATACCAAGCAATGCAAGATTGGTGTGAAAGATACTATGAAATACATTGGCAGAATACTAACACAAATAACCCTGCTGGATCTCACAATGATGGTTATAATGCTTTATGTTCGGGAGGTGTTTCTGGATCAAAGGCATATTTCCCGTTCAAATATAGAACTCAAAAACGTGCTAGTCCTACGATTTCATATGGTGGTAAATTTAGAATATCTGGTGGTGGAGGTGCAGGTAATAACAAAACTCCTGATGAATTTTATTCACCAAGTATTGATGGATGTAGAATTAGACTTCCTCAGTCAGGAGGAAGTAACGGAGATGGATGTTGGTTAGAATTTGATGGTGCTAATTCATCATCTGGATATCTTTCAATCGATTGCCAATTATGACAATGTATAAAATTATTAATGACTATCAGATAAGAAAGGGTAATAGTTTTATCCCAAGGGATCCTGAGAATATGGATTATCTGCAATTTGTTGATGATATCTATACAAATGGAATTGGAATTGTAGAGGGTGCTGATTATGTTGGTGTTGTTTCTTATACTGATGCTCGTAGAGCAGAATATCCACCAATCGAAGATCAGTTAGATAAAATCTATCACAGTGGTATTGATGCATGGAAAGCAGACATTAAAGTCATCAAAGATAAGTATCCAAAAACTCAGGTTGGTATTACCTCAATCGCACCACTACCTGATTGGATAAACACAGCACTCTTTGAAAAACAAAAAGAAAAATATGTGGAAGCAGTTGCAAGACTTGAAAGATATGAACTTGCGAATGGTGTGAAAAATGAAAATGGAGAGTATATAATTGAACCATTACCACTCGTGGTGACAGGTGTCAATCAAATCAATGTGAGAAATCCATTAATTGTTCGAGATGAAGAAGAGAGAAAGGCAGCACAAGAGGTTATCAACAAGACTCCGCAAGCAGTGATTGATTCAATAAATACTTAAAAAGTTAGAACATCATGCCATATCTTGGTCAACGTCCATCTAAAGGAGATGAAAATAATTTTAAAATACTTGACGATATATCATCATATACGTTAACTTTTGATGGTTCAGATTCGAGTGTGGTTTCTGCTGCGAATGATACAATAACTTCATTAACTCATAGATTTGTACAAGGACAGAGAGTAACATATAATAAAGGTGGTGGAACTGTAATCGCAGGTCTTTCAGACGGTGTATATTATATTATCAAAGAAGATCATAATACAATTAAATTAGCAACAAGTGCTAGTAACGCAGCAAATGGAATAGCAGTTAATATAACTGGAGTTGGTGGTGGATCTTCCCATACATTAAATGTTGCCTTTGATGGTGTCAATACAAAATTCAAAGCAACTCATACAAACGGACAGAAAGCGAAGATAACGAGGTCAGCACAGTTAGTCATATCAATCAATGGTGTTATACAACAACCCCACGATACTGCAACACCAAGCACAGGATTCGGATTTGATTTAGATGGAACAATAGTATTATCACAAGCACCTGTTGCGGGTGATATTTACTGGGCACACGTATTAACAAACAATAATGTTACCTTTGACATATCAGACAATGATGTAGATAATTTTACAGGAAACGGAAGCACAGTATCATTTAATTTATCAAAAACTCCACCAGATAATCGTAATGTATTGGTCACAATAGATGGTGTAGTTCAATATCCAAATGATCCTGATGGAACAGTCAGAGCATACACAGTAGTTGAGAATGTGCTAACATTTACAACTGCACCTGACGCAAATGTTGAGATACAGGTAAGGCATATTGGTTTTGCAGGAGCAACGAGTGGTGGAGGTGGAGTCACTAATTTCTATGGTCGAACTGGATCCGTAGTATTAAAGAACACTGATAACATAGTTGCAAATAATGCTGAATTTGCAGGTAATCTGACTGTTCAAGGAACAATGACAACTCTTGACACAAAAGTCACAGAGGTTGATCAATTAGAAGTCGCAGCAAATAATACAACAGTTGGTGTTGCAATTACACAGAGTGGAACTGGAGATATTCTAAACTTATATGATGGTTCTAGTGAGGTATTCACTGTCATTGATGGTGGAATTACAAAACTTACAAAGGGTTTACAAATATTTCCAGCAACAAATAATTTATATTCAATAGATGGTACATTATCCTATTATGGTGCTACAAATGCTGTATACTTAAATGGTGCTGGTGCTTCAGGATGGTTGAGATTAAATGCATCAGGAGTTACAAATGATCGCACAGCAATTAATTTGTATGGACAAAATGTGGGTGGTCTTGGAGATCAAATTCGCATAAAGACCGCTTCTGAGGAAAGAATTAAAATTAGTTCAGATGGTAAAATTGGTATCAATACAACAGATACAGGTCATCTAATCACTGTTCTTGCACAATCAGCAAGCAGTACAATTGCAAGATTTAAAGCAGTTAATAAAAACTCTAATTTTGATATTCATACCGATGCAAGTTCTCATGGTCAGGCATATGTAAGAAATAATATTGGAGCAATAAAGGTTGCATTAAATTCAAACGGTGATTCATACTTTACTGGTGGTAGTGTTGGTATCGGAACTGAAAATCCCTTTTATACCACATCATTAGACGTTTTTGATTCAAGTAGTGGTACAGATGAAGATATATTTTCTGTTAGATCAAAAACTGGAGCATTTGCAGTTCAGTGTTCTGATAAAAATGCAGCAAATCCTGAATGGAGGTTAAGAACATTTGCTTTAGAAGATTTAGTATTTTCACCAGGCGGAACTGGTGCTGCTGGTGAAAAAGTTCGCATCAAAGCGGCTGATGGTAAAGTTGGTATCGGAACTAATAATCCATCAGGAAAACTTGATGTTAGAGGAGATGTTTATTTTGGTAGTGATATTTACTTAACTGATGACTCAGGAGGATATGAAAAAGTTGAAGTTAACATTAATGATATTAGATTTGAAAGTAAGCATCTTCACAGTGAGTTTGGTGTTTGGACTAGATCAACATCTATAAGCGATAGAAAAAATGGAATAGAAGGTGATGGTGATGAACTTCTATTATACAGTAACTCCACAGAAAAAGTTCGCATCGACTCAGATGGCCGTGTTGGTATCGGAACTGATAATCCTATTTCAGGAAAACTTCAAGTTCAGGATGGTGGTATTGCTGTAAGGGGTGCTGCAACTCCCAACATTAACTTTAGTCCAACTGATGGTGGTAGTGGAAATGCAGATATTTCTTATGATGGTAATGACTTAAAAATAATTTCAAATAGTAGTGGTGCAAACGTAAGGATTGGTGCATATAGTAAACTTAATCATATTGTAGTTAAAGCAAACGGTCATATTGGTATTCATACAGACAACCCTTCCAATTCAACACATTTAACAATAGCTGGTACATCAAATTATGAAGCAGGAATTCATTATCAACAATCAAATGTGTCCTTGTATAGATTTATGACTGAGGGTGGCACTGGCCACGTATACTATGATTCTTATGGAATAAATTCTGGAAATGATGGTGATCATGTCTTTAGAACAAAAGTATCTACGGGTGCCCAAGAGAGACTTCGCATCGCAAATGATGGACAAGCGACTTTTGATGTAGGAGCACCTAATTCTTCAAATAAAGTAATCGGTAGATTTCAATCACAATCAACAAGAGCATTGGATATTGTTTGGCATGATAGTGGTTCATTGATGGGATTTAATACACCAGGCAATCACTCTTATATTTTCAAATGTAATAATTCAGAAAAACTTCGCATCACATCAAGTGGTATAATAGGTGTAAATAATGCAAATCCAAATCTTGGTGGTGGAGGAGATGGAATTCATATAGCTTCATCAGGGGTTGCTGAACTTCATTTAACAGGTAGTCAAGGAAGTGCTTCTACTGATGGATTGCAAATCCAAATGAATGGAACTAGTGCGAATATTATAAACAGAGAAAGTGGTATTATTAGATTTTATACTGGTGGTGCATCATCAGGTAATGAAAGACTTCGCATCACATCAGGTGGTCAAATTCTTCTCGGAGGAACTACCTCACCAAACACATTTAATGGTGTCGGTGGTGTAAGTAATCTTGTGGTTGCTGGTTCAACAGCAGACACTGACATAACAGATAACTCAGGTGCATCTCTAACTATCTCCAATACAGATGGTACTGCAAATAACACTGCTGGTCTTCATTTTGCAAGAGAAGACACTGATGGTGCTCCTCACTATTCTGGTGCATCTGTAGTTGCTCAGTTCTTAGAAACAATGAACACTGGGCATTATCCGAAAGCAGATTTAGTATTTTTAACATCAACTGCAAATAATAATGCACCAAGTGAAAAAATGCGTCTCAAGGCAACTGGTCGTGTTGGTATTAATGTTGTATCACCAACAGCAAAACTTGACGTTAGTGCTCCATATAATGAAATAGGTGCAAAAATTTCTGGTGGTGCCACAGGATACTCTAATGGACTAGAGGTTTATAATGCAAATGGATCTTTAACATTTGCTGTAAACACTGACGATATTAAACTTGGCACTGGAACAAGAACACTTTATTACCAAAGAAGTTTAGCTGCTGCGATTAATAGCACCACTGAAATTGTAAGATTTCAAAGAAGTAATGGTGCACACTCTATGAGAGTATCGATTGTTGTTTCTAGTAGTGGTTTTTCTTGTTCTAAAGTTTATGAAATTACCTCATCATACAACCAGACTTCTAGTGAATGGAGAGTTGTTCGCCCTATATCGTCAACAGGTAGGTATGATGCTAACTTTGAACTTTTATATTATACATCTAACACTGTTACAGAACTTAAACTTCGTAAAGTAGATTTTGCAACATATGCAGGTGTCGCTGACATAGCAATCAATTACACTGGTTCTACTGCCACTCCCACAACAGTGACATCAAAAACAGGGACTGGAACTGATACAAATGCTTATGATGTTTTAGAAGAAGGATTTGGTCTTCATGATATCAATAATGGTCAGACAGCATTAATATTACCAAAATATCATCCATCATTTTTGGTACATCCTGCAAATGATGCCCAAACAGCTGATGGTTTTGTAACGTACACTTCAGTTACTTATAATAATGGAAATCATTATAAAACAAGTGGTGGTAATGCTGGAAAATTTATTGCACCAGTTTTCGGGAGATATTTTTTCGCAGCAAATTATGTAGGAGGTGCTGGTTCTGAAAATGTTTTTGTTCGATTCTACATTAATGGATCTGTTACTAATAAAGGGAATCATTACTCAGGAGGGGGTAATGCTTGGGGTACTGGTAGTCCATATATGTCTGCTGATTTATCAGGTACTTGTGTTCAATTAGCAAAGGATGATTATGTACAGTTACATTTAACAGCACACAATGGAGGAGGACAAGGACAGGCTGGTTACATGAGATATTTTGGATATTTGGTAGGATAAATAAAATAGTATAATTAAAAAGATATCATGCACACAAGTTATACAGTAGGAATAACCACAGGTGAGTACAAAGCCTTGCAAACTGTTATGGTTAATCCGCAAGAATGGATACAAACTTCAATTACAAATCGTGCCCATCTCGCTACTGTTGATATTCAAAATCAATATATTTCTTACAAAATTGAAAGAGGGGAAGCAATAACTGCAATTGGTTCTACAGCAATAGTTGAAGCAGCCATATCTGAAGGAGTAGTGGGTATATTAACATAGAAAAAACCGCACACTTGACACTTTGTAAAGTGTCATATATAATAGACAAGTAATCAATTTATTAAGAATGACTGACCAAGAAAATCATTTAAAGCAAGTTTTAACTCAACAGAAAACTTTAGTTGACGAGATTAATGCTCTTAATAGTCA
>FUFK010041602.1_pt1 | contig 10998 bp, 12 predicted proteins | sample 1021851 | NCBI WGS metagenome assembly FUFK01 (sample SAMEA51879418, study PRJEB19060) | metagenome
TAGCTCCAGTCATAGACGAAGAACGTGCTATGGATAACATACTTGACAAGTTATTCTTCTTAATGGATGAGTATGCACTTAACAAGTATATATCTGGTTGGCAGTTACGTAACAAGAACTGGTTTGACCAAGTACCTCCCGGTAATATTGACGAAGCATTAGAAACTCTATTGTCTGAGTTTAAACAAGCAGAAAACTCTATACATGCTAGAAACAAAAGATTTACAAAAGAACTTAAGAAGCTCAAGAAAACTAATCCAGAAGCGTTACGTCCTTTAGTTGATGCATTTGCACACACTAATGGTGACGTAGACAGCCTAGCTAAATTATATAAGTGGGCTGCTAACCAGATTACACCTATGGGTCTTATTAAGAGTCCTGATCCTAAGAGCATGAACTTGTTTGCTAGGGGTGCATGGGCTGTAAGATATAATAATGTACTATCTGGGCTGTCTGCATTTAGAGCTGCTGTAGGTAATGGTGCACAGTTAATACTAAAACCTATTACATCACTACTAGGTCACGGTTTCTATGGTTATCAAGATGGCTTTGAAGGGTTTAAACGTACACTATTTTATAATGGTGCTGTGTTTGAGACTAACAGACGTGCTTTGCATGACGCATTTGAAATGATGAAGAAAGCACATAAAGATCCTGAGACTATGATTAGAGCATATCGTAAGGACTTTGTGTTTAAGACTGATAAGACTTGGGAGATTATGGAGGAGATGCGTCCTCTATATGAGAAAGAAGGTAACATTGGTAAATTAATGCAGCTTGATATGGCTATAGGTCTGAAGCAAATGGGTGCACACCCTGCGTTACGCTATGGTATGACAGCTATGGTATTTCCAGATCAGTTTACTGGTGTACACTTAGCACATTATTACTCACGTATAAAAGCGTATGATGATGTATTTAGTGACAAAGGTTTTGCTGACTGGACTGAAATATTAAAAGCAGAAAAAATCCATTATGACAAGATGTTTGATGGTGATGGACTGATACGTGATGATGTTGTAAGACAGTTTGCTGGTGAAATACAGCTAAACCTAGATGATGGTGTAGCGAACTATGTAAACCAAGCAACAACAGCTTATCCTATACTCAAGGACTTTATGATGTTTCCTCGTACTGCGAGTAACTACATGAAGGTAGCTGCATCTTATACACCTATATCTCTCATACCCGGTATTAGTAAGTATAGTAAAACTATATATGCTAAGACTGATGACGAGATAGCAGAGGCTCTAATGGAGCATGGTATAAACATGGCTAACACTCCTTATGCTAGAGTTATCTGGGAAAACTTACGTGCTGAATATACAGGTAGATTAATCTTTAGTGGTATGCTTGTATCTACTTTACAGGCTTATGCAATGTCAGGTGGTATACGTGGTAACGGACACTACAATGCGTCACGTAGAAACAAAGAGCGTACACAAATGGGTTACGAACCTAAGACAATTAGGATGCCTATACCCGGAACTGACAATGATGTCTATGTATCTTACAAAGGCATACCCGGTGTAGAACAGGTACTTGCAATGATGGGTGATGTTGCATACTATGCTAACGACATGGATGAATCATTCTTACAAAGTTTACAAGCTAAACTAAGCTGGACTATTGCTGCTACATTNCTAAACGAAACACCACTACAAGGTCTAGAACCTCTTATTGCTTTTATTAANGGNGATATGAGTGGACTATATCGTAAGATAGGTCAGAGTACATTTAGTTTAATACCATCTAGTGCTACTATTGGTGTACTAAATAAAGCTATTGATTCTACATTAAAAGATATAGCAACTGACGATGTAGGCGGATACATAAAAGCAAGAATACCTTTCTTGTCTAGCACAATGCCAGAGCAAATTGACATCTGGACTGGTACTCCTGTGAACGATATTGACAATCCATTCTTACGTTTTTTAAATGCACTTAGTCCTCTAGGTGTAAGTGGTACAAACGAGCCTTGGAGAGATCAATTACGTCAGATAGGATACAATGGTTTGTCTATGCTTAAGAAAGATTCGACAGGATCTTACGAGTATGAACCAGCAGAAAGAGAACTAATATATAAATACATCGGAGAAGAGCAGATGTGGAGACAACTTGAGCGTATATTTAAGAGCAAGAAGTTTCAAGATGACATAGCTTTACTACGAGAACATAGAAAAGGTGGTAAGAATAGTGACCTAATTACATTAGATACAGAAGACTTACCTATCTTCACTGCGATTGATAACATTGTAAAAAATGCACAAAAGAGAGCAGAAATCAGATTGCTACGTGAACAACCCAACATAGCAAACGTTATATTACATCAGCAGAACGCTAACTTCTTGATGCAACAGGGAGATGTAGAAGGTGCTGTAGATGTAAGTAACAAAGTAAAAGCCACCGAGAAAATACTTAACATGAGGAAATAGCAACAATGAGTGCTGTTATACAAAACGAATACACAGGCAACGGGAGTACAACTCAGTACTCCTTTACATTCCCATATCTTAAGGCGTCGGACATTAAAGCTAGTATCGATGCAGTGGAAACTACGGCATTTACTTTGCCTAATGCAACCACACTACAATTTAATACTGCTCCTACAAACGGAGCCAAAATCAAAATATTTAGAGAAACCAGTGTTGACAACTTAACAGCAACATTTTATGCTGGATCAGCTATCAAGTCAGAAGACCTTAACGACAACTTTACACAAAACTTGTATAAAACACAAGAGGTGGGAGCTCGTGCGATAAGTGCCCTAGGTGGTACGATGACTGGTAACCTGACTTTAGATACACAGGCAGATCTAGTATTTGAAGGTTCAACTGCTAACGATCATGAAACAACTATTAAAGTTGTAGATCCTACAGCAGATCGTACAATTACATTTCCTAACGTAACAGGTACTGTTGTCACTACAGGTGACACTGGTACTGTTGCTACAGGCATGATTGCAAACGATGCAGTTACAAATGCTAAAATAGCAGACGATCAAATAGATTCAGAACACTATGTCGACGGATCAATAGATACACAACATATAGCTAACGCACAAGTTACAACTGCTAAAATAGCTGACAGCAATGTAACTACAGGAAAGCTAGCAGCAGACGCAGTTACAGCTGCTAAACTTGCAGACAATGCAGTGGTAACAGCTAACATTGTAGATGCAAACGTAACTACAGCTAAACTTGCAGCAGATGCAGTCAACGGTACAAAGATAGCTGACAACAGTATAGACTCTGAACACTATGTAGATGGATCTATAGATGCTGCACACCTAGCTAGTAATTCTGTTACTAATGCTAAGATGGCAGATGATTCTGTTGGAACTGCTGAACTACAAGATAGTAGTGTAGATACTGCTAGACTCGCTGACAACTCTGTAACACTTGCTAAGATGACTGACAACTCTGTTGGTACATCTGAGATAGTTGATGCAGCAGTTACAACAGCTAAGATAGCAAACGATGCTGTTACAATGGCAAAGCTTGCTGGTGGTACATTACCTACAGATATTACTGTAGCAAGTGCTAACTTAGTAGACGGTACAGTTGCTACAGCTGATATAGCTGACAACGCAATTACATCTGGAAAAATAGCAGCTGGAGCAGTTGATTCTTCAGACATAGGTAATGGTGTTATAGATACTGTTCATATAGGTAGTTCTCAGATTACAACTGCTAAAATAGCTGATAGTAATATAACTACAGCTAAAATTACAGATGCTAACGTAACGACAGCCAAGATAGCTAATGATGCTATTACTATAGGTAAGATAGGTTGTGAGCAAACAACTATATCTGATAGCGACTCTCACATTCCAACATCTGGAGCTGTGGTAGACTATGTTGCTGCACAGATAGCACCTCTTGGTGGTCTCGAAGTGATAGCAGACGAAGTGTCTTTTCCTAATACACAACCATCATCAGGTGTAGTTATATCTATATCTAACACAGGTGGTGTGGTAGTTGATGCTAACGGACAAAGTACAACTGGTAGAACAGTTGGTGGTAGCACAGTTACTATCAATGGATTCCCTACTAGCTTGCGTAGTAAGACCATGGCAGATACTTTAGGTCTGATGGTAAGTTCTACTGGATCAGGTCAGGTATATAACTATCATAAACTATTAGCTAAAGAAGCTGACGTAGAACAATTAAGTAATGACATAAATGATTTCGCATCAAGATATAGAGTTGGTTCNNCGAACCCTACAAGTTCTCTTGATAACGGTGATTTATTCTTTAATACTGGCACAGGTAAAATGCTTGTATATAATGGAACAAATACCGCATGGGAAGAAGTACAATCTATAGGTAACTTTTTTATATCTACATTTAGTGAAGCATTTGATGGTAGCAGAACACAATTTACTTTATCTAATGCACCAACGAATGTACAACAGGTATTACTCTCCTTAAATGGTGTAATACAGAAACCCGGTACAGCCTTTACATTATCAGGCTCAACAGTAACACTTGCTTCAGCTCCAGCATCAGGTACAGATTACTTTGCTGTTGTTCTGGGTAGTACTGTAAACATAGGTACACCAAGTAACAATACAGTAAGTACAGCCATATTACAAGACGATTCAGTTACTTCAGCTAAGATTGCTGCGAGTAATGTTACAGCAACTGAACTTGGTGCTAATGCAGTTATAACTTCTAAGATTGCAGACGATGCAGTAACTACAGCTAAGATTCTAGACTCTAATGTTAGCACTTCAAAAATTACAGGCTTTGCTGTAACTTCAGCTAAAATTGCAAACCAAGCTGTAAGTACAGCTAAGATTGAAGATGACGCAGTGACTGCTGCAAAGCTCGCTAACACGTCTGTAACAGCTGGTAGCTATGGTTCATCAACTTCTATACCTTCTATTACTGTCGATGCACAGGGTAGAATTACAGCAGCATCTGGTAACTCTGTTAACACAGATCTAGTTGGTGACACATCACCACAGCTAGGCGGTACATTAGACAGTAATGGTCATGTTATTTCAGTTAAAGATAGTTCGAGTGCGGGTACAAACCTAAATAGAATAAAAGTTGGTACTGGCGATGACCTTCATATTTGGCATAATAGTGGCACAAATAATACTAATATAACTGCTTATAGTGGAAATCTTTATATACAAGGTAATAATGGAAGTGGTACTGCTCAAAATCAAATAGCTATACAATCAAATGCGGCTGTTGAATTAAATTATCAAGGCAATACAAAGTTTAGAACAAAAACTGATGGGTTTGAATCATTTGGAGGTCAATATACTTTTTACGGTCCCGAAGGTGGAGGAACTCAATTACTTTTATACGCTGACGAAGGTGATGACCTAAATGACAGATGGCGTGTAATGGCTGGTGGTTCTAATGATTTTGAAATAGGTACTTTAGCAGACGGTTCTTGGGATACTAGCATTAAGGCTTATGGTGATGGAGCCACAGAACTTTATCACGATGGCGGAAGAAAGTTCACTACAACTGCTAGTGGCTGTGATGTCATGGGTAGAAGTATAGATTGTCAACTTAACTTTAATAATTCATCTAACAGTACTCGATACGGAGGTATTTACGGATACAACGAAAGTGGTACAGACTTAATGTCATTTTTAAAATCTGATGGTAACTACTCTTTTGTTGTTCTTGATACTGGTGTAGTTAGAACTTACGGAACTGTTAGACCTAATGTAACAAACGGCTCGTATGATTTAGGTACTTCTTCACATCGTTGGGGAAATATTTACACCAATGACCTTCACTTATCTAACGAAGGACATACAAACGATATTGACGGTTCATGGGGTAACTGGACAATACAGGAAGGAGAATCAGACTTGTTCTTAAAAAATAACCGTTCTGGTAAAAAGTATAAATTTAATTTAACGGAGGTATCATAATGCCTATTCATTATGCAGATGGTAGTAACTCTGATTCTGGTAGAGTAGTACAAGTAATACACAGAACAGACGACTCGTATCATTCTATAACTAGTACTAGCTATCTTGACTTTGCTAATTATTATATAAATATTACTCCAAAAGGAAACGGTAATAAATTAGTTTGTAGTATGACAATTTACATGAATAATAGGGACAATGACCCAGATTCTAGGGTAGCAATGAGGGTACTAGAAGAGTACAGTAGTAGTTCTAGTACTGTTTATTATCCAAATCTAAATGAAGGAGCAAGCTCACATAACTGGATTAGTAAAGCTACGAATAATGGATCTACTGATACTGATATGTGGCAACCGATCACTCTACACTTTTCGAGAGCTCTACCTACTTCTGGCCGTGCTGGAGTTTCTCATAAATTTCAGCTACAGGGTAATACTAGCCCGGGATCTGATTATATTAGAGGATTAGGATTTAGTGCAACAATAATGGAGATAACAGTATGAGAATACGAACAGACGAGGCTATTAGGTCTCTTAAACCAAATGCTTTATTTTCTGTAACGGAAACAGCCAACGGAGAACGAACTGTTAATTGGATTAGTAAGGACATAACTCAACCAACTGATTCCGAACTTGATGCAGAAGTCAAAAGATTACAAGATCTAGAAGCACTAAAATTACTAAGAGAACAACGAAATAATAAATTATCTCAAAGTGATTGGAGAGCTAATTCTGATGTAACCATGTCAGATGACTGGAAAACTTATCGACAAGAGCTCCGTGATATGACAAAAAAATCTAATCCAAAACTTGATACGTATTACAATTTAGATAAAAGTTCAGTTACATGGCCTACGGAGCCTTCATAACATATGACATTAACACAAATAAGCACCGCAGGCGTAAAAGACGATGCGGTGACGTCGGGTAAGATCCCGGCAAACGCTGTGGGGTCTAGCGAGTTAGCAGATAACGCAGTCGATACAGCAGCAATAGCAGACGATGCAGTTACTTCAGCTAAGTTAGCATCATCTTCTGTAGGTTCAGATGCTTTAGGTTCACAAGTTGTAACTACAGCTAACATAGCAAACAGTGCAATTACATCAGCTAAGTTAGCATCATCTTCTGTAGACTCAAATGCTTTAGGTTCACAAGTTGTAGTTGCAGCTAACATAGCAGACCAAGCTGTAACACTAGCAAAACTACCACATGGCACATCATCTAACGATGGTAAGTTCCTACGTGCAAACAACGGAGCAGATCCTAGCTTTGAGACAGTCACAAGTACAACAATAAACAACAACGCAGATAACAGAGTTATTACTGGCTCTGGTACTGCTAATACTTTAAATGGAAACTCTGATTTACTTTGGAATGGATCAAGATTAGATATTGATACAGGTGGTACAGAAGATGCATTAAGAATAGGAAATAGTGCTGGAACAGATACCTTTATTAGATTAGGTTCGATAGGTACTACTGCCGATACTCATGCTGTTATAAAATATGATAAAGATGAAAATTACCTTTCTCTATTGGTATCTGGAGAGTCTCATCGCAATGGTGGTATTTTAATAGCTAATGGAGGAAACGTAGGTATAGGAGTTCAATCCCATGATCCTCTTACAGCACTTCATGTTCAAGGTTCTAACAATGGTGCTTTACGAGATGTTTTTACAATAACTAATCAAAATGGTAGTTCGGGTACTGAAGTTGGGATGGTTTTTGAATGTGGAGCAGACGAAGTTGCAAGAATATCTGCTGCAAATACAGGATCAGATATTGGTCCACTTAAGTTTTATACAGCAAGCTCTCAAGGTGCAAATCCAACTGAAAAAATGCGTTTAGATGCGGTTGGTGGGTTAAGAATAAATGCTACAGGTACTGTTATTGCTGATGAATTATTTTCCGTACAAGAAGATGGCACAGTCCATGAATTATGCGGTTTTAGAGTTAACAACCAAAGTCATACTAAAGACATGATAACTATGGCTCATGTTGCTAATAGTGGTGACAGAATGTTTGTGAGATTTAAACGTACAGGTAGTTTAACCAATATAGGTAGTATTAACACAAACCCTAGCCAAACTGCATTTAATACAAGTTCAGATTATCGACTTAAAGAAAATCAAGTATTAATACCTGATGGAATATCAAGGCTAAAACAATTAAAACCTTATAGATTCAATTTTAAAATTGAGCCAGACAAAACAGTTGATGGATTCTTTGCACATGAAGTGACATCTATAGTTCCAGAAGCTGTATCAGGTGTGAAAGATGCAATGGAGGTAGAAACATATTATGAAGAAGGCGATACTCTTCCAGAAGGTAAATCAGTAGGAGATCCAAAAACATATTCAACCACTATAATTGACCCACAAGGTCTAGATTATGCAAAATTTACACCTTTACTAACTGCTGCATTACAGGAAGAAATTGCTAAAAGAGAAGCTTTAGAAGCTAGAGTTGCAGCATTAGAAGCCGCATAATGGAAATACCCAGCATAGTAATCCCACCAGTAAAAAATATAGAAACAATATCTATACCATTACCTACTGCTGACGTACCAAGTTATGTNCCCTTGGTTGTACCTCCTAGTGATTTACAAGAACCAGAAGGTACAAAACCTGTGGAAACTGTGGACCCACCTAAACCAACTTTACCACCTCCTTTTCCACCTTACCCTTTACCATCGACTGAGGTGCTAGTTCCTACAGTGATTACAGCTGTTACAGCCGTAGCAGCTACAACTGTAGCTACACCTATTATACAAGATATTAAAGAAAGAATAACAAAGTTCTTAAATAATAAGATAAAGAAATGGAAAGAAAACCGGAAGAAAAAAAGGGACTCTTTACAAAGCTCAAAGAAAACATAGATGACCATGAAGAGCAGATGCAGATACTAGGTGCAATGGTGCGTCTAGGCGTTGTAATCTGGTCAGGATTTATCATCACCTTAAATTATGTTGAATTACCTATGGTCAAGAAGTCAAATACTTCAGCCGATATCACGTTTGTTGCTTCTGTGTTTACTGGAGCACTTGCGACCTTCGGACTAACTACAGGTAATGGTAAAAAAGAAAAAGAAAAACCAAAGACATGAAGAAACTAATTCTTCTCTTAGCATTGTTATCACCCGCAGTTGCAAGAGCTAATACTGTCACACCCCAGTTTACTACAGGGTCGATGAACAGTACAACTACAACAACCCAAACGATAACTGAGGTCGAGCAACGTCAGGTTTTCGGTGCTGCCGTCAACACATGGAGCGGTAGTAATGTATCAGCAGCAGCTAGTGCTGGTATTGCTGGTGGAGACGCAGTATTTACTGTAACTGATACCACATTACCTTGGAACTTAGAAGTTACAACTCGTGCTGCTGGCGTCGTAGAACAATGGGATACTACAAGAAACTATACAATAAACTCTACTACTACATCGCTGTCTGTCTTCTCACAGTAGGACCAGCGTTTGCAGAAGGAGATACAAATAATAGCTCAAACCCTGTAGCTGCGGCTACGGGTAATGTGACAAACCAAGCCGTACAGTTTCAGAACAACGGCTCGATGTCACGTCAGAATTANGGTCCTAGTATATCATGTAATGGATCTACTATGACATTTAGTCCATTTTATATGGGCAATCATACAAAACCTTGGGAAGTCGGAGAAGATGCAAGTATGTCTCCTAGTAGTTATACTTTATCTGAAAACTGGGGTTTCCAAGTTAACTTTATGGTTCCTCTAGACAAGCGTGGTCTTGAGCAATGCAGACGTATTGCCAAGCGTCAAGAGGAGAAGATGCAGTTAGATTACGAACTTGTACGAGCACTAAAATGTGCAGAGCTACAACGTCAAGGTTTTACCATAAGACCTAATACACGTGTAGCTCACCTATGTCAGGACATCGTACCTATACAATCTTTACTACCACCTAAACCAGATAAAAAGAAATTTAAGTTTTTCTAATGAGTACATTATCAAGAATTATAGCAGAACGAGCAGCTTTAGCAGAAAAAGCTGAAATTGAAGCTAGAAGAAAGCCTAAGAAAAAGGCTGCAAAGCGAGACGAGAACGGACGCTTTGTTAAGAAAGAAATCACTACACCCGGAGAAGAATAATGTTTGCATTAATCAAACCATTAGTTCTAACAGGACTAAAAAGCGACAAGTTTAAGAAGTTTGTAGTTGAACTGCTAGAAAAGCTAGTAGAATCTACAGATAATGAGCTTGATGACAGAGCACTACAAATCGTTAAAAAAGGATTAGACATCGAATGACAGATACCACAAGGGTAATACCTAAGAAAGCGGCAGAAGAAAGTTTTAACGAGCTGCATTACCTAGTCACCCAAGAATTTTTAAGATTAATAAAATGTGGCGAAGCTAAGACAGCAGATCTTAAAGCCGCATGTGATTGGCTAAAGACTAATGACATTACAGGTGTTGCCCTTGAGGGTAGTCCCTTAGATAGATTAGCTTCAGTCATACCAAAAATAGATCCAACATTAGTACAATCTAGATTATATGGCAAGAACCGGTCCGGCACTTAGCCCCAATCCCGGTAGAACAGCTAGGTTCTATCGACGAAATAAGAAGTCACGACTCAAGCATAGGCGTGACAATAGGCGGATAAATAACACACCCGCTAAAAGGGCATACAGACGTGAGCTGATGAAGATACGTAGAAAGCGTAGACCCGGCAAACAGACCGATATGTCTCATAGAGGAGGCAAGATAGTTGCTGAATCTCGTAAAACTAACCGTGGAAGAGGCGGATCTAAAAGACGTTAATGACACCATTACTACCAACACCTGATTACTATTTACACAATTTAATAACCATGACAAGTTCAGATTCTAAACGGCTCTGGAGAAGGGCTATCAAAGAGCACTTTAATTGTCAATGTGTTTATTGCGGAGAATTTCATGAATTACACAACCTTACAATCGACCATGTACGACCTAAATGCAAAGGTGGTACAGANACAACNGCGAATGTTGTACCCTCGTGTCGACGATGCAATCAGGACAAAGGTAGTAGAGAATGGCAAGACTGGATGAGGTCGACATTCGGTATTACAGATAGAGAACA
>FUFK010040058.1_pt1 | contig 10997 bp, 4 predicted proteins | sample 1021851 | NCBI WGS metagenome assembly FUFK01 (sample SAMEA51879418, study PRJEB19060) | metagenome
CTGTATAAGTAGAACCTACTTGAGTTCCATTAAGGAATAATTTTGTGCTACCACCACTTCTAGCAACAGCAACGTGATACCATGTACCAGTTGATAATGTTCCACCTGTTGCTTGAGATGTATTACCTACGCCAAAATGCAAGGCAGTACCACTTAAGTATACAGTAGGTGCTGTATCTGTAGCAGATGCGTTTCTAAAATCAAATATGTATTGTGTGCCAGTAACTGAGGATGGTCTAATAAAACACTCTGCTGCCCAGTTTGTAGTTCCAAATCCAAAGTCAGTTGATGTTGGATATGTTAAATTATCAGATGTTCCGTCTAATTCTAATGATGCTGTGCCAAATTTCTTTTGTGCTGTATCTAATTTTGCGTCTCCACCAACAACTCCAGTTTTTGCTACAGGAACACCAGTAACAAACTCTCCAGTTCCCTTACCATTGATAAGAAGGTATGTTCCATCGTTAGTTGTAACTGTTCCGTATGCAGTTGCTTTTTTGTAAGTAACGTTACCAGATGCTATAGTTCCAGATGCTGAATCGGTTAGTTCAAATGTGTCAGTAGCTACGTTTGCAATAGTGTAATAATTATCTGTAGCACCACCACTAATAAAGTCAGCATAAACTACATCACCATTGGACATACCGTGTGCAGCTCTAGTCACTGTAACTGTTGTGCCACTTCTAGCATATGTTCCAGATTTAAAACTATCTTCTAATTGATAAATTATTTCTGAGGTAGAGAATGTTCCTGATACACCAGATAATTTTAATCTTGTTTGACCAGAACCAGAACGACCTGTTGCTCCTTGAACACCTTTTATACCTTCTGCTGCAAAATATATAAATGAATTTAACCACTCAACACGAACACCGTTAGTTAGTAAGAGACCAACTGAGTTTGGTACGATAAATGTGACTTCGTTAAAGAGGATAGCAGACTCTATACCAGATGCTGCAAACAACGCTCCATCTAATTTTGCACCTCTACCCGCATCACCTTGAGCAAATCCATAGGGATCTGTGCCAGATGTGACACTACCCTTTGTTAAAACTGTTACTCTTTCAAGGTATGGACTTCTATCTGAATCTAATGAACTAGCACAAACAAAACCATATCCTGTATCATTACCACTATTATAGAAAAAATCTTTGACTGTTAAGTCTGAAATATGAACATCGCCATTAAGAATAAATGCGTTAAGATCGTTCGTTCCAGAAGTAGGAGTTATTTGAGTTGATCTTAAATTTGCACCTTTAAGTGTTACACCATCAGGAACTGTTAATGGAAATACTTCTTGAAATGTACCCGCAGCAACATGAACAGTGTCCCCAGAAGTTGCTACACTAAGAGCTTTCTCAATTGTAAGGAATGGAGTATCTGGATGTTTTCCGTTTGCTCCACTACTTGCTAATGTATTTGCGTTTGATCCAGTAGATGCAACATAATAAGTATTGCCAGGACCATTCGTGATGTCGGTTGCAAACATCGCTGCTGTAACCTCACCCGTAGCGGGTTTTTGGTTAGCAACCTCTACAATAGTCTGCCCATTTCTTACAAAGATCTTTCGATCTGCAACGTTTACCGCAACTTCTCCATCGGCTAGATTAGAAGTTGTCGGGACTACTGCTGCTGTCGTCGATCTCTTTAGTTTGATTCTCGTTGCTTCCGCTGCCATTTAAAGAATTCTCAATTGGTTGGGTTTCTTTTATACTATTTAACTGACTTTGCAAGTCGGAAACTTGTGCTTCTAGCATTACATTTGTCAGTGTCAAATCAGAAATTTTTTTCTGTAATGTTGCAATAACGATTTGTACATTCATAAGTCAATAAGTTTTTAGAACAGTTTCTAGAACGTTCCACCGTCGATAGTGTTAGTCCAGACAGGCACACCACCTGATGTAACTGTAAGGATTTGGAAAGAGGTAGTTGCATCACTACCAGATCCAGGTGTTGTCATGTTTGCTTCTGCAGTTACCTGTAGAGCACCCGCAGCGTTACCATAGAGGATTCCATATTGAGTAAATGTACTAGCACCAGTACCACCAAACGGAACCGCAAGGTCAGTATCTAATTCTAGATCACCTAAAACAACTGTACCACGTTGTCCAGTAACACCAAACACAGTGTTGTTATCTGTTGCATTTTCAATAAATGTCCATGCACCAGCTCCATCGGCACCACCTGTGCGATCATAACCGAAGAAACCAAATTTAGCAGCACCACCGTCATAGTAATGCACTTTTACACCACGATCAAGAGCGTCATCTGCAGATCTGGTTACTGTTAATGTAGTGCCAGCTGCAATAGTAGCATTAGTTGCTTGAGATAATGTTAATGTCTTTGTATTGACGTTAATACTGGAGATTGTTGTTGAGCCAGGTATACCAGACGCAGCAGTGATCGCATCTCCTGCAGTGAGTCCAGTTACTTTGTCAACCACAATTGTAGTTGATCCTGATGCTGTAGAACCTTCGGATGTCAACACAGTTGTTGGATCTCCCAATTCTATCGTAGGATCGTTAACAGACATTGATGCACTATTAACAGTTGTTGTGGTACCATCAATCTGNAAGTCACCTTTGATGATAACTAGACCTTCAGCATCTCCTCCAGCTGGAAATGGGTCAATTATCATTTCTGTTCCAGATGTGGTAGAAATGATATTACCATCTAACTTTAACTGGTCGATACTAAATTCACCAGTTTGAGATGTGGTTCCAGCTATAGTTGTGGTTCCATTGAAAGTTACACCATTCTGGAAAGTAGTTGTGGCGTTGACTGTTAGAGAGTCTCCAGCTGCTGTTCCAAGAGTAGTGTTGTCATCTACATTTAAGTCTTTGATGTATGCTGTTTTAGCAATACCAACACCACCATCAAACGTAACACTAGCGGTGTCAACGTTAGATGCATCTGTATCATCAGCAAAGTTGACTTGGACGCCAGTTCCATAGTTCCAGTCTGCACCTTCTACTTGAATCTTGTCAGAGGTTGTCTCGTCATATCTAATAGAAGCATCCTTTGTATTACCAAAGTTTAGTTTCATATCATCAGCGATACGCAAGTCAGGGGTTCCTGCTACACGCTTGATATCTAAAACTGCATCAGAGTCATTAAATGAAAATTCTACATCTCCTGTAGTTCCAAACTCTAGTTCCTGACCATCTTCAACTACTATCTTACCTGTGCCATTTGCACGGAGGATAAGGTCAGTATCTGTAGTAGAGGTTGTAATAACGTTTGCATTTAAGTCAATGTCATCAACTTTCCATTGATCGACTTTTGAATTGCTATCTACAATAGCAACAGAACTCGCTGTAAGAGTTCCATGNACATGATCNANCATGTCNNTNAANTATCTACCACCTACAANNTGTGCAGCACCATTGTTNTCTCCAACAAATAGTCTGTCTCCTGCGTTTNCNTGAGTTCCGTTTGCTCCTGTNGTAATGGCGAGTTCACCAAANGTAATANTNCCAGGTGCGGTTGAACCAGTACTCCTTTTAATTAGAATATTGGATGCCATTAGAAGCTACCCCCATTTACTGTGATGTTATTTAATACGTTTGATGCAACAAATTTAGTTGCTGCTGAGTCATATACAAGCACGGAACCTTCTACTAGTCCTCCTTGTGATGTGTCTGTTAAGTCAACATCAGACATACCTCCAAGTGAACCACCACCGCCACCAGCTGCGACTCTAGTTACTTTTGGGACTGATTGATCCCCAAATCTTAATCTTGCCATTTAAAGTGTTACCCCCTCAAGAACGCTTACAGATCCTTCTAACACTCTAGTCTTTTGACCAGTCGTTGAAGTTATTACAACATCATATACGTATCTCCCTGCCTTCATTGCAGTAGTAACTGCGTTACTTAGAGATAATTGGATTTGTCCAGAAGTAGCAGGAGACAATATTGCTCCAGTTACAGTTGTGGACGTGCTGCTTGTATAGTGTTTCTTTATCTTGCATGCAACTGTATATCCAGTTAGGTCAAACAAAGTGCCATTGTCATTCTCGATTGTAAAGTCGGTAATGAAATCAGAACCTTGATATATTAATAGATTGGATACAGCAGAAGCCATTAGACAAAAGTTTTCCTATAATATTTAGCTTAACTTTATTTATCCTCTTTCTGAACTAAACTTTTCACTAATCGCTTGAGTTCTGAAACTTCATCCTGCAGTTCCTGCAAAGAACGTTCCTTTCTCTTTGCATTCTCTCTCGCTTTTATATAAGCATCATATTGTGTAGTATCTGTGTTAAGTATAGCGTTAGACACAGGATCCCTGCCAAGGGTTGTGTGACCTTCGACAGGGATCAATTCAATCTCTTCTTCCATTATGCTAGAGCAATTCCTCTTAAATCTTTGACTCTTGGTATATATGGTTGATTATGATTAAGTAAACTAACTTTAATTTGGAATCCATCAAACTCATCTACATCCTCTATAGTGTATTCATAATCTGTAAATGTTACCAAATCATTTTGTGGAACCAACTCACCGTTATCTGGTCTTCCTGTGGTGTTAAAGAACTGGAATGGTAGTTCATCTAAACTATCAACATAACCAACAGGTATTAACTTATACATGACCACAATTTTAGATTCAGCCCATGTGTTTGCAGAAAGCATTACTTTCAATCCAGTCGCACTCTTTTCAAGTTTAGCAACCTTAGTAATATAATTTGCTGCACACTCAGTTCCAACACCCGCAGTTGGTTCAATATTATTAATTATGTTGGCAGTTGTAATCATGTCACATCTAGTCAAGTCAACTACAGGAGATAAATGTGTAACCTCTGAATCCAAGTTTAATTCAACAGTAAGTGACTTAACACTATTCATTCTATTAATTTCATTAATTTGGTTTGCAACTATCTTAGTGGCAGGGAAGTAATTTTCTTCTCCAATAGTGATGTCTTGGAAATCACTATCTTTAACAAAAGATGTCTCCGCACTAAATCCAGATGGGAAAGGTCCGCAAGAAGTACCACTGGTACCTTGAACTCTAGCAACCATACTGGTTTTAGGTTCTAATTGACTTTGTATCTGTGGTGAGAGAACATCCCATGGAATATTCTGTGATGCAGTAATGTTAGAACCACCACCAGATATACCAGTTGTAGCATTGACACCACTAATTTGTAAATTATAACTGTGTGGACTGTTTATGGATACGATACCACTACTGTGTGTTTTATTAATTTTAGTAAGAGGTATGCCATCAAAGTTATAGCACTGAACAGTAGCACCTAAAGCATGCACTTTACCTGTTGCTGATCCTGTAGTTCCATTATGATTTCTACCATTTGTAGCAAAGGTTATTACATTTGTTGTTGTGTTAATAGCACTATATGCAATAATTTCATCACCACTACCATCTTCTTCTGTGCCAAGTATCTTGATAAAGCCAGGATTACTGTTACTTACAGCACTACCACCTATGGTTGTATGGAATAAGTCAACAACACCATCTGTAACGGTTACAGAAACGCCATCAGCAGCTAAGTTACTGCTAATTATCTGTCCATCTGCTAGTTCAGATGTTACACCACTAATTTGAAGATAGTTGAGTGGGGACTGCATACCATGATTACTATGGAATACTCTAATCAAATCACTACCCGCAGTTGTCACTAATGGATTTGTTCTTAGATTGAGTGATCCACCATTACTATCACCAAGTTCACCGTTCTCTAGAATAAGTCTAGAAGGTGCTGCTGTAGATGGAAGTGTAAATTCTGCTCTGTAAATCTTGAACATTAAATCCTCATACTGAGAAGGAGTCCAAGTAGACGCATTTTGAGACTTAAATAAGACACCAATGTAAGGTTGCTCAGATATTTTCTCTCCAAGATGAGCAGCATCAATAGCATCGTTACCTAGTAATGATATGAATACTTTATACTGATTGGAATCAGAGGTTAATACCATACAATGCTCTGTTCTGTATGGTATGAATACAGGTGCTTTGAATGTAAATGTTGTGGGTTTGGATGCATCAGTTGATGTAAATACGTCCTCTGCTTGTTTAACTACCTTAGAGAAAGGTAACACTGTCTGTGTTGGGTTACCATTTACCACAGTTCTAAGGTCTAATGCAACAGGAATCTCTTCATCCTTAGTAAAGAAGTATAAATCAATTTTAGTTAAGAATACTCCACCCTCTAAAGTTGAATCTTCTATTAAGAATGTTTGTGCAAGTGGATCTGCCCATCTTGTCTCTTCTGTTTGTGTCTCAGTAACACTAACCACAGTTCTTGAGTCAAACTGATCTTCAGATGTTATCTTAGCATTTCTAACAGAGATAATTGTTTCTTGTGTGGTTTGTAGAATACCAGATGCACTAAATTCTGCTTCACCACTAGAATCTGATACTCCCACAACCTTACTATTGCTAGAAGAATCACTGAGTCTAAACAATTTTGTACCAGTCTTGAACTTAAGGTTACCTTCTACATTAGGTGCATCTATAAAGAATGAACCCCTAAGATTACCTTTCTTATCAGTAATCATGTCTTTACTAGACACTTTTGCTACAGCACCACTAGTTTCACCAACTAAGTAATCATTAAGTTTCGGTGAACCATAGTAATTACCTTTAACTTGATCTGCAAGTGACTTAGTATCAATATTAATAAAACTTAAGTTGGATGTATAATCAGTTGTTGTGCTTATGTCAGTGCCATCAAGAGGATTGATTGCATTATTTTCGTTAGGAGCTGATACTCTTGCCTTAAATCTAAATTTACCGTTTCCTTTCTTAACATAAACTGTCTCACCTATTTGGAATGGAATATTATTTGTTTGTGCGTCAGTAGATGGATCCTTGATAACACCAAGTATTTTGGGTGTGATAAGTTTCTTGGGTATGGCAATACCGTCAAAGAATGCAAAGAATTTAGTTCTTGGTTTTAGTTTTTGACATACAAACTCAATGTTTCTAGAACGCATAAACTGTATATGCTCAACTGATACAACCTTACTACCCAGTGACTGTTGCTCAATCACAGGAGTAACTCTATATCTTACACCTGTCCTACTTTGTTTAGTTGTAGTTGTAGTTGTTGTATTGATGGTTCTACGTTGTTGTCTTCTACCCTTTCCGCCAGGATCACGCCATGAACCTACTTGCTGATTAACATCAGTTCCAGTCCATGTAGTTTTCCATGAGTTCCAATGTATAGGAGAGAATCCATTTTGATCTGCATTATATTCTCTAACTGTGGTTAAGAAATTACCTTCTACAACAGGACCTTGGATCGGATTAAGTGACTTAGTATCTACCCAGTTATCTGACTCAGGATATAATTCAATATCACCAGTATATGTGAATACGTTAAATGGGTTAACGTTTTCCACAGCTGACGCATATGGTTGGTCAATCAATACAGTAGATGAGTATGGTAGTGTTACTATATCATCTGTTTGTTGCACATTTTGTGACGCTGTGCTGTATTGTAGAGGAACCTGAGTAGTGTAGTGAGCAGGACGCATTTGTCCTCTTTCAAAATCAGTAGACACTCTATAATCAGGGTGCAATGTATCTGCAGTAGAAAGACTTGCAAAGTTATCTACAATAAATCCATTTTTAAATCTACTGAGACCACTTGTATCTCTTATCTCCATGTTTGCAGTGTCGCTCTCAAGTAGTGACAACTGTGTGTAATATTCAAGAGTCTTAATTCTATCTTCTAAGACCTGTATGTCTCTAAATGTATATCTTTTAAAGTTTGTCTCTTCAATAGTAACATCTTCATCTACGTTGAACACATAAGGTACATATGAGACAGTTGCAAGAAGCATTGCATCTTCTATATCTTCTGGAGGTTGAGGTCTAGGACTAGGTGCACCTTTAACAATAGAAAATACACTATCTTTGCTAAGGAACAATTTATCAACACGAGGTAAATAATACTGAACACTTAATGTCGTAGTATCACTAATGCCAGGTATTCCTACTTGGTTGTTTGTAAATGCTCTGTAAGCATAATCAAAATACCTTGTAGAATTTAATGTAAATGGTGAAGATTGAGTTCCACTACCACTAATTGCTTGTGGAACCATTGGACGAAAATCAATTACATCTCGCAATTCAGTTCCCTCATAGGAAGGAATAATTTTATACTCATCATCTGCATAGGAGTCAACAGTATATGGATTAATTCCATTAGATGTAAAGAATCTATCAAATATAACAAGTAGTTTATGTGTCGGTGCTGAGAATCCTGATTTTCTTATAATTCTAGAGTAATCATAGAACTGATCTCTTTGACCATTATCTAAATCATATGTGCCAGTAATATTTGTAGATCCTGCGTTGATACCACCTGTTTGTATTTTAAGTGTAGCATTTGGTGCTGTGATAGTCTCGCCATCAGTAAACACATCATCTTCTACTGGAATAAAGTATATAATATTACTTGCGTAAGATACAATTCTTGCTCTTGAACCAGAACTATCACCAGTTATTATGTCATCTACAGCTATACTTCCTATCAAGTTTGTATATTGTAAGTTTGGAATTACAGGATCTGAAGAGTCTGTAGACTCAAATATTGCTTTAATTTTAAATACGTCAGCACAACCAAGAGATATTGACTTATCTTCTACTCTAGTACCATAACCACCAGTTACTTGATTCAATCCGTTGGATGTTCCAAGAGAGTCATCAATCTTCAACACCTTCATTCTTTCTGTGGTTTTTGGTTTACCAGATCTATCAGCACTTGTTACAGTTCCTATAACATCAATACTGGTTACACCAGACATACCTTGTAACGATAAATCTTCTGTATTTGCTGTGTCACCACTAATGGTAAATCCGTTGTTAGCAGACATTATATCACCCGCACCTGTTCCACCAGTGACTACAACTATGAAGTCATCATTGTTTAGACCATTGACCCACTTGAGACCAGATCCTGCAGTAGCAGTAGCATTACCACCACTGACGCTAATACCACTTACTGAAACTCTAAAACGCCCTGATGGGTTTATAGTATCATTATTAGTTGTATTTTTAACTGCTGCATATCCAATAGGTGTAAGTAATTGCTTTTTATCACCATCTTTTAATTCTGGACGAGTTCTAATTATAGAACCATTAATTACCCCATTGGCAAGTGTAGTAGATCCTAAACGAGTGACACCAAAATTGAAGTTGTCTGTTACAACTGTAACTTTTGCCTTATGTGATGCTCCGTTATTTGAGAACTCTACAATATCTCCTATCTTTAATTGAGATCTAAAGTTAGACACAGTAGATGTAACTGTAGCAGATCCACTAGAATGACCAGATAGAATAGGACCTGAGCCAGGTAATGCCACTCTAACATCTAATACTGCATCGGCAGTTCCACCGCCAGTAGTAAATTTGTATTGTTTTGCATCACCAAAACCAAATGTTCTAACGCCAGTGCTAGTAAGTGTTCCAAAAGTCGCACCACTTGAATTGTTAAATTTCAATACTTCACCAGCTACAAATGTACCATTAACAGTATTCAAATATTGTGTAACTCCACTACCACCAGAATACAATCCTGTTGCACCACTAGTAACTCCTACAATAAAATCTCCTACTGAAGGACTTCCTGTAACACTACCTGTTAATGTAAACTCAACTAAAAAATCAACGTCAATTAGATTTGCACGATATACTGTAGATGTATCTCCTGCAATATTACCAGATTCAAATGCAAAGTTGGCAACTTTTGCAGTTCCAATAGTTATTCCAGCTGCTGTGCCAGGTGTTGCTGTTAAGTCACTCTTTAAATCAATTGTTTCGTATAATCTAGGTGCTTCAAAGAGATTTGTCATAAGGACAAAGTTACCAAAGTCAGAGGTAACTGTCTTATTCATTTCTGTAGCAAATGTTCTTGGTTTATCTACATCTTTATATGTTGTAGATAACCTCTCAGTTCTGTAACCCTGAACATAGGCACATCCTGAAGATAATTGTAGAGAAATGTTAGACTCGGATGGAGCAGAGCCAGCAGATGTTGTGTCTGATGCCGAATATACACCACCATTGAATCCATCATCTAAATTTTCTTTTGCATCTATCTTAAACTTTTTAACATAGTAGTTACCAGATTCTTCTTTAGTTCTAGTTGCAAGAATGTCATTGATAAAACCTAGATCACTACGTTCTACTTTTTTCTCAATTTTTCCTTCGCTAGTTCTAAGTAGTTCTATAAAATCAGCAGAGTTGGGTGCTGTAGTCAACTTTTTAACTAAAGTTAATGATATCTTAAATCTATCTGCACCAGGTGCTGAGAAGTTTGTGCTACCTATAGCATTATCATATAAACTTGCGTCTTCATCAGCAGTTACAATTCTCTCTTCTACCTTTAAACCTACTTTGTAAGTTGGATCTGTTCCATACTGATCTAATATAATAGTCTGTTCTGCAACGTTGACAAAATATCCTCTTGTGAAGAATACTCCTGTACCTACACTAGCAGTAGAACCTCTAGAGTTTGCAGATGAGTTAAGCAACTGTGCAAGTGGTGTTCCAGCTGCAATAGTTGTTGATAGATATGTAATATCACTCTCGCAAGTAAAGGTTTCTCCTGCAGAAAACGTGCTTGTCTCGTTATCTTCTGCTTTTTGTAAGTAATTTAGATAAAATGTGATATTACTTCTTGTTGATGTAGCAGCACTTATTGAAAACAATATACGTGCACGAACACCAGAGGTAGATCCTTTAATAATTTTACCATCAAGTGCTGTTCTATAATTTTCTACGTCTAAGTTAAGGTAATTATTTTGAATCAAGATACATGGCACATCCTTGTTCAATGTAATACCACCAGGCACCACCATAGAACCTTCTTTATACACACCTTGACCAAACGTGTCTATCTGGTCTTGTAATAAAGATTGCAGTGTGGTAAGTTCCCTAGCTTGTACAGGAAAGCCAGGTTTAAATAATACTTTCAGAAACCCTTTACTTTTATCGAAGTCATCGAAGTAAGGAGCTATATTGAGG
>FUFK010062080.1_pt1 | contig 10997 bp, 9 predicted proteins | sample 1021851 | NCBI WGS metagenome assembly FUFK01 (sample SAMEA51879418, study PRJEB19060) | metagenome
TCATAATCTGTAGAAACAGTTTCAGGATTGCAATTTATCATTATTGTTTCAAATCCTGCTTCTTTCAAAGAAAAGCTAGCCTGACAACAGCAGTAATCAAACTCAATACCTTGACCAATTCTATTTGGCCCACCACCTAAAATTATTATTTTCTTTTTATTACTTGGCTCAGCTTCGCATTCAGTTTTAATAGAGAAATTTCTTTGATACGTNGAATACATATAAGGTGTGAAAGATTTGAATTCAGCNGCACAGGTNTCAACTTTCTTNAAAACAGGNATAACTTTTANCCCTTTTCTTCTTGATTTGANAATNGNTTCTTTTTGACCAGTTAATTGNGANATCTTTTTGTCAGAAAANCCTATTGATTTTATTNTATTAAATTCCTCAAAAGNTTTNGGCAGTCCTTTTGAATTTAATNTTTTTTCTTCATCAACTATTTCCTTAATTTGATTTAAAAACCANGGATCTACNTTTGATAATTTATATATGACATTTAAAGATATTTTTTTTCTAAAAGCCTCAGCGACTAATAATAATTTATTTGGAATATTGATTTTTAAATTTTTTAAGATTTCTTTTTTTGAATATTTAAAAATATTATCTAATCCTGATAAGCCGGTTTCAAGTGAAACTAAAGCTTTTTGAAAAGATTCTTTAAAGTTTCTCCCAATTGCCATTGCTTCACCAACAGATCTCATTGAAGTTCCTAAAATTGCTTCAGTGTCAGAAAATTTTTCAAACGTGAACCTAGGGATTTTTGTAACAACATAATCAATTGTTGGTTCAAAAGAAGCTGGTGTTACTTTTGTTATCTCATTTTGTAGTTCATCTAGAGTATAACCAACTGCTAATTTTGCGGCTACTTTTGCAATGGGAAATCCTGTTGCTTTAGAAGCTAATGCAGATGATCTTGATACTCTGGGGTTCATTTCAATAATTACCATTCTTCCATTTTTTGGATTTATGGCAAATTGAACATTTGAACCTCCTGTTTCAACACCAATTTTTCTTAAGCAAGCAATTGATGCATTTCTCATTACTTGATACTCTTTATCTGTCAATGTTAATGCTGGAGCTATAGTAACAGAGTCACCCGTATGAGTTCCCATTGGATCAACATTTTCTATTGAACAGATAATTATACAATTATCATTTCTATCTCTGACAACCTCCATCTCAAATTCTTTCCAACCATCTAAACATTCTTCAACTAGCACCTGATTTTGAGGAGACTCGTTCATTCCTTCTTTAACAATCTTAAAAAAATCTTTTTTTGTTCTTGCAATTCCTCCACCTAATCCACCCAATGTAAATGAAGGTCTTATAATTGCAGGAAGACCAATTTTGGTTAAACATTTTTTTGCGTTTGAAAATTTATTCAAAACCTCAGACTTTGGTAAATCAATAGCAATATCAGACATATTCTTTCTAAATTTTTTTCTATCCTCAGCATTAGCTATTGCCTTAGAGTTTGCTCCGATAAGTTCAATTTTATACTTTTTAAGCAAACCAATTTTTTCTGCATTAATTGCTAGATTTAATGCTGTCTGACCCCCCATTGTAGGTAGAATGGCATCAGGTCTTTCTTTTTTGATTACTTCCTCTAGTACTTCCAAAGATATTGGTTCGATATAAGTTTTATCAGCAACACCAGGATCAGTCATTATAGTTGCAGGATTTGAGTTAATTAATATTACTTTATAACCTTCATCCTTTAACGCTTTGCAAGCCTGTGTTCCCGAATAATCAAATTCACAGGCNTGACCAATAATAATAGGACCAGCTCCAATAACTAAAATTTTTTTAATGTCTCTTCTTTTTGGCATATTTTTTTATGTCTTTAATAAAATTACTAAATAAATATTTACTATCTTGCGGTCCAGGATTAGCTTCAGGATGATATTGGACTGAGAAAACTGGTTTATTTTTTAATCTTATTCCTTCTATAGAATTATCAAATAATGACAGATGCGTTATTTCTGTATTTTTTTTTAAGCTTTCTTTAACAACCTCAAATCCATGATTTTGACTTGTAATTTCAACTTTCTTTGTAATTAAATTTTTAACTGGATGATTTGCGCCCCTATGCCCTAATTTCATTTTTTTTGTTTTTGCATTTAATGCTAAAGCTAATATTTGATGACCCAAACATATTCCAAATAAAGGAATATTTTTTTTAATTAAATTTTTTACTACTTTAATCGCATACTTTCCTGTTGCAGCAGGATCTCCAGGACCGTTCGATAAAAAAATTCCATGAGGTTTTAGATTAAGTATTTTATTTGCATTTTCTTTGCAGGAAACGACTTTAACTTCACAGTCAAAGTCAGAGAAATATCTAAGTATATTTTTTTTAATTCCATAATCTATTGCAACAACTCTAAATTTTTTCTTTTTATTTTTTTCATAACCCTTATTTTTTTTCCAAGTTTTATATCCTTTCCAAATATACGTTTTATTAGTTGTGACCTCTTGAGCNAGATCCATTCCNTTTAAACCNGGCCATTTNANTGATTTATTTATTAGTTTATTNATATTAAATTTACCATTTTTANTNTTTGATATNGTTCCTTTTGGAGCNCCNNTATCTCTTATAAAATTTGTTAAACTTCTNGTATCNAGACCAGTTATGCCTACNATTTTATTTTTTTTAAGCCATTTATCTAAATTTTGAAGAGANCTNTAATTAGAAGGANTTGTTATNTCTGAATTAAAAATAACTCCTCTNGTCCATATTTTATCAGACTCTATGTCTTCNTTATTAGNNCCNACNTTNCCAATNTGAGGAAATGTAAAATTTATTATNTGTCCNGCATANGATGGNTCAGATATGATTTCTTGATAACCAGTTAATGANGTATTAAAGCATACNTCTCCAGTTGCCTCTCCTANATNTCCNAGNCCAATNCCNTTANANACTGATTTATTTTCAAGANCTAAAATAGCTNTNTTAAANTTNNAGAGATGTGANGTTTTGTTTTTTCGTTTTAAAGTCAATTACAACTCATNAGTTAAAGGTTAATACAATAAAACGTATTTATCCGCAACAGATCTATAATAATTTTTTAAAAATACAATTTTTTCTTTTGAACAATTTTGTCTATGAAGTACATTCTAATATGTCCTTAAGAGATAAAATAGATAACGATTACAAAAATGCTTTAAAATCAAAAGATAAAAATAAGATATCAACTTATAGGTTAATTTTATCTGGAGTTAAGGACTTAGATATTAACAACAGATCTGGCCCAAATAAAAAGGAGACAGACGATGAGGATATAAAAAAACTCTTAAAAAAAATGATCAAACAAAGATCCGAATCAATTGAAATATATAAAAAAAATGACAGGTCAGATTTATTAGAAATTGAACAAGGGGAGCTTGATGTTTTATCCGAATATTTACCTAAGCAATTATCTGAGGCAGATACAAAAAAGATATGTGAAGAAATTATAAAAAGTTCTGGAGCCTCTTCAATAAAGGATATGGGTAAAGTCATGGGTGAATTGAAAAAAAANCATGCTGATACAATTGATTTTTCGAAGGCAGGTCAGATTATTAAAAATTTACTTAATAGTTAATGAAATATCCAAAAGAATATTTAGACGAAATTAAAACTAGATTAAAAGTTTCAACAGTTGTTTCTAAAACTGTTAAACTTAAAAAAAGAGGTAAGGAGTTCGTTGGTTTATCGCCTTTTAAAACAGAGAAAACTCCATCATTTACAGTTAATGATGAAAAAGAATTTTACCATTGTTTTAGCACAAGTGAGCACGGAAATATTTTTGATTTTGTAATGAAAACCCAAAACCTTAGATTTGTTGAAGCAGTCAAAATGCTTTCAAATCTTGCAGGTATGCAACCCTATACATTTTCAAAACAAGATGAGGAACGGGAGAAAAAATGGAAACTATATAAATCTATATGTAATAATTTTTCTGAATTTTATAAAAATGAATTATTCAAAAATAAGAATTCAATTAATGCAAAAAATTATCTCAAATCAAGAGGACTATCTGGTGTTGAGGTGAAAAACTTTAATCTTGGCTTTGTTACAGAGGATTTAGATTATTATGAAATCCTAAAAAAGGATTTTGATGAAGAAATTATCAAAGATACAGGTTTGTATTACTTTGATGAGAAGAAAAAAAAATATATATCAAGATTTAGAAACAGAATAATTTTTCCAATAAATAACATATCAGGAAATATAATAGGTTTTGGAGGAAGAATTGTAGACGATAATAAAAATTTAGCTAAATATATTAATTCACCTGAGACACCTTTTTTCAAGAAAGGATCAAATTTATATAATCTTGATAAAGCAAGAAAGTTATCAAACAAATTAGAAGATGTTTATTTGGTAGAGGGTTATATGGATGTTATTGGCTTATCAAAAAATGGCATAGAAAATACTGTTGCAAACTTAGGAACCGCTTTGACAAATAAACAGATACAAATTTTAAATCAATTTTACAATCATATAATTATATGTTTTGATGGTGATCAAAGTGGCTATAAAGCTGCATTAAGAGCTGCAGAGAGCATTATAGATGAGTTAAAACCTGATAAAAAAATTTCTTTTTTACTATTAAAAGATAATTTAGATCCTGACAATTATGTAAATAAATTTGGTAAAGAGAAATTTTTAGAAATTTCAAACCAGGAATCTATACCTATACATAAATTTATTTTTGAACATTATATGAGTCAAACAACCGAAAGTCCTAGTTCAAGAGCAATTTTCGAAAAAAAACTAAGAGAGATTGCGTCAAATATTAAAGATGGTTTCGTAAAAAAGTATACGCTAGAGTATTTTCTTGAGAAAGTTTCAGAATTAACACCAAACATTAATTCAAAAATTAGAAAAAATTATATTAAATCTCCAAAATCTCTTGCTAAGACTAAAAGTTATTACAATGAAACAAAATCATTAAAATCTTTTGAAATTAAAGAATTCTCATTTTTATATACATTGCTTGCAAAACCAAAATTAATTTACGAAAACCTTCACTTAATTGATAATGTAAAATTATATAGTGATGAAAATAAACAATTATTTGTTGAAATTTTAAATCAGTCAGAAAATTTATCAAATCTAGATGTTAAAAAATTAAATGTGGACAAAAATCTTGTTAACAGAGTCATGAATTATGCTTCAGTGAAACATATAATTTCAAAAAATTTAAACAATGACCAAAAAATATTAGAAATTTTTACTGAGATCATTCAAGATCTGAAAAATTATGAGTTAGAACAAAGAATATCTGAATTAGAATCAAAGTTTTCAAAGGATATGAGTGAGAATACTTTTAATGAGATAAAAGAGTTGAAAAAACAACAAAAAATCAATTAAAAATAAAAAAAATCACATAGATTTTTTTGTATTAGACATTATATAGATCCTTCAAACTTTTTATTGTGGAACGAATAATTACTAAATCATTTGCAAGATTAATGGGTCGTGGAATCCATCGTGGCTTTATTACCCATGAAGAATTAAATAAATCCTTAGGAAAAAGAAATTTATCTCAAGAAAATTTAGCACAAGCATTCATACATATACTTGATGAAAATATCATACTTGTAGAGAAAAAATCAGATTACAAGGTTTTAAGAAAAAAAGATACATCTTCCAAAGAAGAGGGTAAATCTTTAGAAAAAAGTGACGATCCTATCAGAATGTATCTTAGAGAGATGGGAGGCGTTGAATTACTTTCTAGAGAGGGAGAGATTGCTATTGCAAAGAGGATTGAAGCTGGAAAGGATGTAATGCTTAATGCATTATCACAAAGTCCAATTACTGCTCAACAGTTTTTTGAATGGAATACAAAGCTTCATAATGATGAAATTTTAGTAAGAGAGATTATTGATATTGATACTAACTACATGGATGATGATGATAATCCTAATAACTCTAAATCAAAAAAGACTGATGATGAACAAAGTCAGGAAGAAAATACAAGTTCGGATGATGATGAGTTTAATCCAACCTTAGCAGCTATGGAAACAGAGATTAAGCCAAAAGTTTTGCAGACTATTCATTCTTTAACAAAAGAGTACAATAAATTAATCAAATATCAAAAAGAGAAATTAGAGTGCGTTTTAAAATCAGAAAAATTTTCGTCATCTAAAGAAACTAATTATAAAAAAATTGTTGAAAATATTTTAGAACAAATTAAATCATTGCAGCTCTCCCCATCCGTGCTCGAAGAATTGGTACAAAAACATTATTCAGAAAACAAAAAAATTATTTCATTAGATGGAAATTTACTGAGACTAGCTCTAGATTCAAAAATATCTAGAGATGAATTTATTAAATTTTATGTTGGTAATGAAATAAATCCAAATTTAAAAGAATTTTTAGGTACCAACGAAGTTTGGAAAAAATTTTTTCAAAAGCACAAAAATGAGTTTAAAGATATCAGAGACAGATTGGTTGAAATAAGTGAAAAGCTGGGAATTTCAGTTACAGATTTTAAAAAACTGGTTAACAGAGTTCAAAAAGGTGAGAAAGAGTCAAGAATTGCAAAAAAAGAAATGGTCGAAGCAAACCTAAGATTGGTAATTTCAATTGCGAAAAAATATACTAACAGAGGTTTACAATTTTTGGATTTGATTCAAGAAGGCAATATCGGTTTAATGAAAGCTGTTGATAAATTTGAATATAGAAGAGGTTATAAATTTTCAACTTATGCAACTTGGTGGATTAGACAGGCCATCACAAGATCTATTGCTGATCAAGCAAGAACAATTAGAATACCAGTACACATGATAGAAACGATAAATAAAATTGTTAGGACCCAGAGACTGATTTTAAGTGAATTTGGAAGAGAAGCTACTCCTGAAGAGTTGGCAAAAAAACTTAGAATGCCTCTAGAAAAGGTAAGAAAAGTTTTAAAAATTTCAAAAGAACCAGTATCACTAGAAAAGCCTGTTGGAGATGAAGAAGATAGTAGCCTTGGAGATTTTATTGAGGATACAAAAGCCTTAGCTCCTTTAGAGCAAGCTATAAAATCAAATTTGAGTGAAGCAACTACAAAAATTTTATCCACTCTCACTCCTAGAGAAGAAAGAGTTTTAAGAATGAGGTTTGGAGTTGGAATGAATACTGATCATACATTAGAAGAAGTTGGACTACAGTTTTCAGTAACAAGAGAAAGAATTAGACAAATAGAGGCAAAAGCTCTAAGAAAACTAAAACACCCAAGTAGATCAAAACAATTAAAAAGTTTTCTAGAAAGTTAGGGCCGTTAGCTCAATAGTAGAGTACTGCATTGACATTGCAGGGGTAGTTGGAGCGTAACCAACACGGCCCACCATTATTAAATTATCTTTAATTGCTTACATAAAAAAAATGGTATAATTAAGTGTGCAATTTTGGGCCTGTAGCTCAGTTGGTTAGAGCAGTACACTCATAATGTATTGGTCCCAGGTTCGAGTCCTGGCGGGCCCACCAAATTGAGCAAAATCAATATTTATTAATTATAGTTTTTCAAAAGTTAATTTAAAATTGTATTATCAATATAAATAAAATGAAGTTTAAAATAAAAATTAAAGCTAAAATATCATACTATGTTTCAATACTAGTCTCTTCTACAATTTTTTTTTACTTTGCCTATAAAGGAATTATTGCATATTTAATTCATCGAGAACTATACGGGGGTGGTTTAGATACGTTAGTACTATTAAGAGCCTCTATTTCTGGGATAATGCTTCTTTTAATACTTTTATTTATTCAGTTTATAAAAATACCTGACTTAAAAAGTCATCGTACAATTTTAAGAGGTATATTTATTGGATGGACAAGTGTATTTATAACACTCATGATAGTTAATATGAGTTCAATTTATTTTATTATATTAACCGGTTTAGTCTCTTTTTTTTCATTAATAACTTTATTGAGTTTAGAGGATCAAATCAAAGAAGAAAAAAATACTCTTACTGAAAAAGAAATTTACCTCCTCCAACAATTGGCAAAAAAAAAGTAGACCTATTTTGAAAAAAATAATATTTTTAATTTTATTTTTAATATGTCAAAGCAAAGTTTTTTCTAAGGAAATGATTTTAGACAAATTAAAAAACCCTAAATTAACAAGCCAATCTCAACAATGGATTTTTATTACAGATCAAGTAATGGGAGGTGTATCTACAGGAAAATTTATTATTGAGAATATTGATGGAGTTAAGTGTTATAGAATGACTGGGGATGTATCCACTAAAAACAATGGTGGATTTATACAAATCAGAGCAAAATTAAGTCCTGAAATTAATAGTAAAGATTATGATGGAGTATATGTAAAAGTTTATGGAAATAAAAAAAATTATAATCTTCATTTAAGAACAGGTTTAACCTTAGCGCCTTGGCAGTATTATAGCTACACTTTTGCTACATCAAAAAATTGGACAGAAATTAGAGCCCCATTTGAACAATTTAAAAAATCTAATTTCTATCAACCAAAAAGTATATTGGGACAAAATATAAAATCAGTTGGTCTAGTTGCAGGTTTCGATGATTTCAAGTCGGATATTTGTTTAAGCGAAATTGGATTTTACTAAGTTATTTAATTAAAAATTCTTCTAGTGTTTTAAATAATGCATTTATATCTCCATCATTATTCTGAATAATTGAGTTAAACTCTTCTTTTTGAGTTCTTGCTAAACTTAATCCCTCTACTATTAAATCTCTGATTAGTGGTCTATCGGGATTTTTTGTATATATCCTCCAATCTATTTTAACTTGTGGTCTTTTTGATGTAGCCTCTAAAATACTATTAACTATAGTATACTTTTCATTAATTTTTTTTTGAGAAACAACATTTATTTTAGGGTTTGTATAATCAACAAGTCTACTAGAAAAGCTTTTTAAAAAATAGCTTCTAAATAGTTTTTGATATTTAGATTTTTGCTCATCATTAATAGATTTCCTATATTTTCCAAGAGTATACATGCCTATACCATTAATATCGACACTGCTTTCTGCAATAGCATTTAATTTTATAATTTTTGACTCAACAGGATCATCGCTCGACAATACTGCTGCTGCTTCATCAACTATTTCATTTATTAATGCACTTGGATCTTTTGCATATAAAATATTATTTAAATTTAATAAAAATAAAAAAATAATTAAATGTTTAATTAACTTCATTTAATTTTGGTTATTGACTATCTAATTCTTCCCAGTCGTCGTCACTAAGTGTTTCAGTTGTTTTGTCAATATTTCTTACTTTTCTATATCTATCTTGCAAATAAAGACTTCTGACTGATGCATAAAGGTCAACAGAACTATTTTCAAGACTATCAAAAGACTCTAAATTTTTTGCTCTAAAATCTATTCCACTTAGTAATCTTGATGTATAATAGTCTGCCTCAGAAAAATATTGTGTATCATTAACTACAGTCACATTGTACCATGCATCTCCACCGATCAAATTAACTACAGAACCAAGAGAGTCTCTTACAGTAGTTGGTCCTAAAACAGGTAAAACAAAATAACAACCTGGACCAGCGCCCCAAACTCCTAGTGTCTGTCCATAATCCTCCTTATCACGTTTTTTTAATCCATAATAAGATGCAACATCGAAAATTCCTGCAATACCTAAAGTTGAATTAATGATAAATCTTGCAGAATTTACCCCTGCATCTTTGAATTGACCCTGAAGAACGTTGTTAGGAATTGTTACAACATTACCCAGATTATTTAATGCATTACTAGTTCCAGATCTTATAGGTTGAGGGAACATTCTATATCCTTTAGCAAGCGGTTTAAAAACAACTTTGTCCAAAGCTTGATTAAATGCAAAAACACCTCTATTAATTTTTTCAAAACAATCGCCAACTTCCTTGTATCCATTATTTTTATTTCCATTTAATTTAAGATTTCCATCATCTCCAGCTATTGCAACATTGCTTGTGGATGAAAATAAAATTACAATTAGAATTGCAAGAAGTTTGTTCATAGAATTAGTATAAGTATATTATAATTAATATTAATATAAAGATAAATTGTCTGAAATTATGCGTAAAAATGTTGAAAAAATGTCAATAAATTACTCCCCAAATTTCGATTTAAAAAAAAGAACTAGGTCAAAGGTGAAGTACTTAATTTTTCATTATACAGGTATGAGATCTGAAAATGCCGCAATAAAGAAACTAACACGCAAAAGCTCAAAAGTAAGTTGTCATTATTTAATAAAAAAAAATGGAGCAATAATAAAAATTGTTCCAGATTTATATATTGCATGGCATGCTGGAATTTCGTCATGGAAAAAAGATAAATCTCTTAATTCAAATTCTATAGGAATAGAGATTTCCAACCCAGGACATGATTATAAATATGAGAACTTTAGTCTAAAACAGATTACCTCGATTATCAACTTGTCAAAAAATTTGAAAAGGAAATATAAAATCAAAAAAGAAAATATTTTAGGACATTCTGATATTGCTCCTTTAAGAAAAAAAGATCCTGGCGAAAAATTTCCATGGAAATTGTTAAATAAAAAAAAAATATGTTTATGGCATAATTTAAGTGAAAAAAATTGCAAAAAATTAAGAGGTATAAAAATATACAATAGTGATAATTTTTTTCAGTTATTATTTAAGTTTGGTTATAAATCTACAAATGATAAAAATGAGAAAATCAAAATTTATAAAAATTTTCAGAGAAGATTTAGACCTGAACTAATAAGCAGTAATGTTGATCAAGAATCTTATGCAATTTTAAAATCCTTGATTTAATTGAATTAAAAATAGTTGAAATTTAACAAAAATAGAATAATTCTTTAGATGCCAGATAAATGACTTATCGCTTTAATCTATTAAAGAGGAAAGTCCGGGCTCTACAAAGACACAGTGCCAGTTAACAGCTGGCGGGGGAGACCCTAGGGATAGTGCCACAGAAAATAAACCGCCTTATCAAGGCAAGGGTGAAAAGGTGTGGTAAGAGCACACCGGCTAAGTTGGTAACAGCTAGCGCATGGAAAACCCCACTG
>FUFK010732508.1_pt1 | contig 10997 bp, 7 predicted proteins | sample 1021851 | NCBI WGS metagenome assembly FUFK01 (sample SAMEA51879418, study PRJEB19060) | metagenome
AGGAGGAGAAAGCTTTGCAACCAACGCACAAATTTTAGCGTCTCAAGGTAAATTGAAAGAACCAGATAAAAGAATGATTACTTTACCAGACGGCAGGGTGTTGCCTTATGAAGAATATAAAAAACAAAACACTGATGAGAGTAAAGCTAGAGCGCTTGGAACACAGTATAGCATATTAACAGGTTTTGTTGATGATATGAAATCAAGATTACCAGATACTAAGACATTTGCAGTTGGTCAAGGTTTTGCTTTTGTAGAGGGATTATCCGACCAGTTTTCTCAAATAGCTGAAAGTATTGGTAATAAAAGTGATTTAGATTTAGACGATGACAAATTTAATACATACATGGAAAATAAAGGATTTACAAAATTTGCATCTAATTTTGCTACTATGAAAGGCTCAGTAATTAACTTAGGTTACGCCCTAGCAAAAATAGCGGAGCCAGACAATCCAAGATTATCAGAAGGTGATATTATAAGACAATTAAATAGAATTAATTTTGGATCCTCAAGAAAAGTGTTTTCTGATTCTTTAGATCAAATTTTAAAAGAAGAGGGAATAAGAGCTAGAGCTGAAATAAAAGGATTGGGTTTTAAAGATGCAGATAAATTTTTTAATTTAGAAGCAGATGAAGTTACTAAAAAAACAGAATCAGAACTTGGTGTTGAGATACCAGAGTATAAATTTATTAATGGTGTATTACATATAAAAAAAGGTAATAAATTTGAACCAGTAAAGGCTAAGTAATGGCTAAAATTAAAGTAGAGGGATTAGGTATTTTTGAGATAGAAGGAGATGTTCCCACTGGTGAAGAAATTAAAGCCATTGAAGATCTTTTAGAAACTCAATTAACAGACTCTATTTTAAGCATAGAAGAGTACAAAGAACAAAATCCTGATGCTGCAAATATACCTGATTTAAAATTAGCAGAGCAATTATTTGCAAAAAATTTTGAAGGCAAGATAGATGAGACAACATTTTACGAAAAAGCCTTTCCTAAAATTACTGCAAAAAAACCTAAAAGAGATTTTGTAGAACCTCTTCCTGAAGCAGCGGCTGATTACCTAGCAACAAGAGGTATTAATTATGATGTTACAGAAGATAAATCATTTAAACCTACAACAGCAGAGATAGCTGAAAGATCTAACGTGTCAATTAAAGATCCTGCAGACTATAAGGCAAGAATGGTTGGATCGTTTGGTTATAACGAAACAGAAAAACAACTTGGAATTAAAAAAGTTTTATCAGAATTACATGGTTCAGAAATAGATGTTAGAATAGGACCCAATACAGGAGAATTAGAATACCTTAATCCAAAAACTAATACATATGCATTAGTTGATAAGCCTGGCCTTGAAATCGCAGATTTTGCAGATCTACAAGGAGATGCATTAATTATTGGCGCAGACATTGTTGCAACTATAGTAGGGACTGGATTAAGTTTTGCAGGAGGTGCGGGACCAGCGGCACCTTATTTTGGTATATCTGCAGGAGCAATTGCAGCAGCTGCTGGTGAATTTTATAAATTAAAAAAAGGACAAGAATATGGAATTAATCAAGGTTTAACTAATGATCAATTAGTTAAAGAAGGTTTTAAAACAGGTGCGTTTTCTTTAGGTGCTGGTACTTCAGGAATAGTTCTAGGTTATATATTTAAGGGTGTTAATAACATGCTTAATGGTAGAAGTTTTCATTTTAAAAATACAGATATATTACAAGAAGAAAAAGTTTTAGAAGCAAATCAAATTGAAAAACAAATTAATCAAGCTTTAGAGGATGCAGGTGAGAGTGCAAGATTAAAATTTAGTTTATCTAAAGCTGCAGACGATCCTGATTTATTAAGCGTGCAAGGCTCTTTAGAAAAATCAAAAAAATTTGACATGGTTGGTGAGTTTAGAGAGTTTAATAGAGACAATGCAGAAGCTTTAAATACATATTTTGGTATTACTAAAAAAAGTTTTGGCACTAGTAATAATACAACATTTGACAGTGGTAAACTTATTAAGAAAGTTATAGAAAAAAGACAAGAAAAACCTATTCAAGATATTATAAAAAAGCAAGAGAACGCAGAGGAGTTATTAGACAAATCAATATTTAAATTACCAACAGGTAATGAAAAAATAACTGGTGTAGAATTTAGATCAGTTTTGGCTCAATTAGGTGACAATTATAAAAACCTTGTAGACGATGCTGCAAAAAAATTAGATGAAGCAGCGGGCACAAAACTTATAGGCACTGATAAAATATCTGAAGCTTTAAAAACATTATCTATAAAAGATCAAAAAAGTTTAATAGAAGTTTCTAAATTAGAGGGTGTTTTTAAACCAGGTGTTTATAAAACTTTATTAGAACCAGACAACAAAGTTTTAATTAGTGATGTAAGAGAAACCATTTCTGCTATAGGAAAATTAATTAGAGATAAGTTTCAAAATAAAACAACTGGAGAAACAGTAGAGACAGGTAAACTTTTAAAAATACAATCTTCTTTTTTTGAACAATTAAGAAAAGATGCAGGAGAAGGATACATGAATGAGTTACAAGGTTTTAACACCTTGGTTAGACAAAACAAAGAACTATTAGATAATGATCTTATGTCTAAATTAACTAAAATAGAGGTTGGTAAAAAATTTAAAATTGCTGAAGAAGATATATTTTCAACTACGTTCAAAAGAGGCACAGGTTCTGCCAAAGCAGCAAAAGAAACTTACGATGTTATATCTAACTCTCCTGATGCCATGTTAGCCTATAAAAATTCTATTTTTGATTTTTATAAAAGGGAAGTTTTTAAAGATGGTGTGCCTAACGTAACAAATCATAAATTGTTTATGAAAGCATATGATGCACCTTTAAGACAATTTTTTAACAAAACTGAATATAGAAAAATAGCAAAGATAGGTGGTTTAAAAGAATACATAGANAAACAAAACAAATTATTTGCAAATACAGAAAAAGAATTAGCAAAAACTTTTGAAGGAAAGATATTAAACACAAGCCCTCAAGAGGTTTTTAATAAAATATACAAGATAAATAATATAGGTGAGATTAAAGAATTAAAAAGTATTTTAGCAAAAAATCCTGAAGCTTTAAAAAAATTTCAAAGAGATGTGATAACGGATATTAATGAAAGAATTACGACTCAGTCTGACTACTTAGGCATAAAAATAATAGATGCAAAAAAATTAGATACTTTATTAAATGGCGCGGGTGGAGAAAGAGGTTATAGAGCTGCTTTAAAAGAAGCACTTGGTGAAAAGTATGTAAATAATTTAGATATTTTAAATAAAGCTTTAAAAATTGAGAGTAGAAAATCGCCAGGTCTGGGACTAGAGGGAATAGTTGGAAATGCTTTTACAGATATAATTAGAGCACAAGTTGGTCAATTCACTAAAGCAGGTAGAATATTTACTGCTGGTAGAAGATTATTTAGAACAGCCGCTAATAGAATGATAGCAAACGCNATAAAAAANCCAAAAGATTTAGAGCTATTGGTTAGTTTAAGAAAATATACTACGTTTTCCAAAGCAACAGCAGCCATTCTTGCTAAATTAGGTGGTAGTATATTTTTAGACTCTGAAGAAGAGATAAGAACACCTGTGGTTGAAGACCAAGTAAGCAGTCTACTTAAAGAAGGTGAAGGAGCAGACGATGGAGCTGAAGTTGTGCAACTAGCATCTGCCCCTGTAGAAAATACTGCACCATTAGTGGTGCCGAGTGTAAACCCTAACCTACTAGCTCAAGCACCAACAGGAGTGGCTAGCTTACAGTCAGGTTTGACACCTTTAGAGTCTGCTTTACTAGAGCCTGAAGAACAAGCAATCAGACTTAGATCGAGAGGACTAGCATAATGTCCAACGAAACTTTAAGATCACTAATAGTAACAGACCCTAGTTTACTAGATGAAAGCATAGACGTATCTGGTTTAAGAACAAAAACAGATACTGACCCAAGACTACTTGCATCAATTGCAGACTTTCCAGGTATATCATATGACCCTACAAGCTTCGATTATCTATCAGACTTAAATGAGTTGTTTGCTTATGGTTTACCTTTAGTAGATACACAAGCAGCAACACCACCTGCTACTGGAACACCAGACTCAGGCAGCGGGTCTCAAGTGACTGTGCCAGGAGGCATAAACACTCTTGTAACACCTAGAAACACAGCAGAAGACCAAAGATTAATAGATGCAGGTATCGGNNTNCANNNAGNNCCAGGTGATCCTGTNGTAGCACCAGGTGAGATACCTCGTACACAAGATGAGCTAGATGAATTTAATTTAAGACCTGTAAACACAGATTTTAGAAACCAACAATTAGTAGATCAAGGTATAGGACTTAGAATAGGAGAAACAGGTCCTGTGTTTGCACCAGGTGAAATACCTGTTACACAGGCACAATTAGATGCAGAGAATAGAATACCTGTAACACCTGTTTCACCTTCAAACCAGCCAATTGATCCAACAGGCATGTTACCACAAACAAGAGATAGTGTAATTCTTCCAAGACAAACTTCTTTACAGGATGAGCTAGGAATAAAAGGAGACATAGGAGTTGAAGGTGAGGATCCAGGTAGATTTACCGCCACTCCTCCTACTGGAGATGTGTTTGCAGCTGGAGACTTTACTGATGTTGCAGGAACTTTAGCTGATCCAAGAGAAAAATTAGATATCATAACAGCAGAAGATGCAGCTGATCCTGATGGTCTTTTAGCAAAATTAGGTATAACAGGTTTCAACGCTCAAGAGGCAGCTGTAAAAGCAGCTATCAATACAGCGATAGGTAAACCAGTTACCTTGTTAATAGACGCTTTAAAAGAAATCGTACCACCACAAGACCCAAGACAAACAGCTTTGAATGAACTTTATCCAGATAGAACTAGTGCAGGCACCATCGCTTCAGGATTAATGAAAGGGTATAATCCTGTATCAGGTGGTTTTTTAAACACAATAACAGGTGGCAAACTTGGTGAACCTACAAAATTTGGATTACAAGAGGCGTATCAAGATAGAATTGATACTGTTAGGGAAACACTTTCAAGGCAATACGGTTTTACAAAAGAGGAGTTAGATCAAATAGAATCAGGCGATATTACACCATCAATGAACGTAAAAGGCTACAGTAAAGCATTAGGTAAAACAACTAACAACATACAAAAATTAGCAGATTTAGCTGCAGGAAAAAAAGCAGAGCAGTTAGCTCTTCGTGGTGCAACAAGTTTAGTTACAGGGGACATAGATGCTGATCCAACGGGTGACGCTAGTATTGCAGAAACATTGGCAGCACGAGATAGATTAGGTTTAATTGATGATATAGGTGTCGAAGGTGAAGATGAAGATAGATTTATAGATAGTGTTGGTGGCGGAGTAGATCAAGGAGCTGTTGACTTAGGTGTCATGGATACTACTGCACCAGATATAGTCAATGTTCAAGAGGTTAAAGAAGCTATAGAAAGAGCAGAAGCTGAAAAACAATACTTAGATGATCTAGAAGAAATAGGAGAGGGGACTTTAGATCCATCACCAGGAGATACTGTTTTAGGTTTTGGTGAACAACTTAGAGATGATGACCCTGCACCTAGTTTTGATCCAGGACAAGGATTTGTTGATCAAGGTGGTGAAGGAGAGTTTGGTGGTACACCTGCAAAAACTTCACAAGGTGTAACAACCGCACAGTTTCAAGCGTTTAGAGATACTGGTGGCGGTGATGATAAAGGCGGCGGTGATAAAGGTGGTTGTGTAATCGCAACTCATGCTGTTAACTCTGGTGCATTTACAAAAGATACAAAAAGAGAAGCTGTTCGTTGGTGTGTTAAAAATTTACACAGAACATGGTGGGGTGAATCTATAAGAAGAGGATACAGATACTATGGTCAAAAAGCAATTGACGAAGGTAAAGCTAAAAACCACTATCAAGAATTTAAAGATTATGTTGCATTTGGTACAGGCAAAAGAAGAACATTAAAGACTGCATGGACTTTTGTTTACAGAACAGTTCAATTTTTTATTAAAGGATTGTTCAATGCCAAGAGATAACGCACTACAAAGAATAGAATCGCACGAGAAGCTTTGCAGAATAATGCAAAAGCAGACCTACGATCGCATGCAACAGCTACAGGGACAGATAACTAGAATAGAAAGAATACTGCTTGTATCCATGGGGGCTGTCATGTCTGGTATGGGCGGTGTAATTGTGGTGTTATTACAGAAACTTTAAATCCAAGCTTTTAATTCTTCACCCATAACTTGACTTGCGATATTAACTTTCTTACGCAAAGCTTTCACAATTCTTTCATCAACTGTATCTTCACAAATAATATCAATGTATGTCATAGGTTTCTCCTGACCTATACGATCTATCCTAGCCTCTGATTGTTGTCGTTTCTCAAGATCATAGCCGTTAGAATAATAGATCATGTTACTAGCTGCTGTAAGTGTAATACCATATCCACCAGTTTGTGGTGTGCCTATAAAAAATCTACATGTATCATCTTCTTGAAATCTTTTTATGTTTTGTTGTCTGTCCTCTTGCGGTGTTAAACCATAGTAATCTACAAAACAATTTTCTCCAAAATTTTTAACAACTGCTTTTATAATTTGTCTGACATCGCTTTGCCAATGCGCCCATATTACAACCTTACCCTCTATTTCATTAAGAACATTTATTAATTCATCTAAACGATTACTTTTAATATCTTGTGTAGTGCCATCATCAGCTTTAAAATGACCACATGTAATTTGTTGTAATCGCATCAACTGTGTTAATGCATTTGCGGTTGTCGTCATCTTGCCATTCATGATAGCGAGTGCCTCTTTTTTCATTTGTTCGTACACTTTAAACTGATCTGGTGTGAGTTGAACAATACGTTTCATAAAAGTTTTTTTAGGTAAATCTAAACAATCGTCTTTTAACACTCGATCAGAAAAGGGTTTTAATTTATCAGATAGTTCACCTAAATTTTTATAGCCGACAGGTATCTCAACAGACCTACCACCAAAATTTATTTTTCTCATGACTGCGTATCTAGTTCTAAACGAGTAAAAAGATTGATGATCTAGTAACCATGGATCTAGAAACTCACATTGTTTGTACAAATCTAAGGGTGATTTAGTGACTGGTGAACCTGTTAATATTCTTTTGTATTGTGCATATTTTCCTAACGCCACTATGTTTTTAGTTCTTTTAGCTGTTGGATTTTTTATAGTTGTAGACTCATCTATAGCCATCATAGTTCTGTGTGAATTTAAAAACCTAGCTGCAAAGTCCACGCCTTTTTTGGTTGATAAAGACTCAACATTCATAATTAATATATGTAAATCTGTATCTGTTTTAAATAAAGTATCTAAATATTTTTGTTGTTGTTTTGTAATATTAGCCTGCCACAGCACCATATTTTTTTCTATATGATCTGGTAGATGTGTGGGTATTTCAGAGCTATACCAGTTTTTGTACACACCTTTTGGTGCCACAATTAAGACACCATTTATCTTACCTTTGTCATAAAGCATGGCGGTATTATCTATTAATACCTTTGATTTACCTGTACCCATCTCCATAAAATAAGCAAAACATTTCTTATCCCATGACATTTCTAATGCCCTAAGTTGATGTTTATATGGCGTTGTTTTAAATTTATAATCCATAATTTTTCTCCTGTATGGCTTGACATATAATCTATGATGAATTATATGTCAACACATGAAAGAAAGTATAGTATACATAATACAGGAAGTACCAGGAACCAGAGAAGGCAACCCTAGAATAAATATTATGGGTGCAGCTAAATATGGTCAGTTTAAATTTTTACTACCTGAGTCTTCTCAAATAATTTTTTCTCCAGGGCCGTTAGTTTTTAAACTAAGATCTTTGTTAAAAAATTATACTGAAAATGATTATCTTCTTCTTACAGGTGATCCTGCGATAATTGGTGTTGCATGTTCTATAGTTTCTGACATAACAAATGGTAAATATAATTTACTAAAGTGGGATAAACAAGAAAGAACTTATTATCCTATAACAATTAACTTATACGAGAAAGGTAATACAGATGAGTAACTTACAAAAGATGTTCATAGAGGATGCACCTCAACAAGTGAACGATTTAAAAAATCCAGACTCTTTGTCTAATCATGTTATTGATTTACAAAGATTAGAGGATGAAATTAAAAAAGATGAAGAAAGGTTGTCTGCTAAAAAGGCAGAGGCAGATAAACTATCTCAACAAGTAATACCAGAAATAATGGAGTCTATGAACTTGAAAACTATGAAGTTAAAAGATGGCTCTGCTATTGAGGTAAAAGAAATTTTTAGCGCCACTATTCCTGTAGCGAAAAAAGAGGGCGCATTTAACTGGCTTCGAAAAAACGGTCATGGTGATTTGATTAAAAATGAAATCATAGTTTCCTTTGGTCGTAACGAAGATAACAAGGCGCGTGAATACGCTAACCTTGCCGAGAGTAGTGGGTATCANCCTGAGCAAAAACTTAAGGTGGAACCCATGACTCTCAAAGCGTTGTACAGAGAGCAGGTCGAAAAAAATCTAGATCTACCCTCTGAACATTTTAACTTGTTTAAAGGAAACAAAACAAAAATAACGAGGAGCAAATAAATATGACACAAGAAACAAGAGACGTTGTGAAAAAGCAAAGTGGTCAAGTAGCGACTTTGGACTTTGTCAAAGACTCAGGCATGGGGCTTGAGAATATAGACAAAGAAGATTTGGCGCTACCTTTTTTGAAGCTGTTACAATCAGGTTCATATGAGACTAAAAAGAAACATGCGAAATATGTGGATGGCGCAGAGCCTGGTATGTTTTATAATACAGTTACAAAGAAACTGTATGATGGTGAAAAAGGTATAGAAGTTGTACCTGTTTACTACAAGATGACATACCCTGAGTGGGCACCTTTTGAAAAAGCAGAGGGTAGGCCTATTCATCCAGATAGAGGACCAGAGATCATGTCACAAACAAAGCAAAATGATAGAAACAAAGATATGTTAGAAAATGGTAATGAAATTATCAAAACTGCTAACCACTTTGTAATCATTTTAGGTGATAAGCCAGAAAAAGCTTTGATGACTATGAAGACTACTCAGTTAAAAACTAGTAGGCAATGGAACTCCCTGATAGAAAACGAGTTTGAAAACGATCCGTCCACTGGAAAGTCGGTGCCTGCACCAAGATTTTCTAGAATTTATAGATTAAACTCAGTTGAAAACTCAGGAAGTTTCTCTTGGCATGGATATAGCGTAAATCTATTAAGAAAGGTAGATAACGCACCACTCTATCAAATGGCTAGAGAGTTCTATAGTTCATTAAAAAAGAGCCAACTTAACGCTGAGAGTTCTTCACAGGACTCTAACTACTAATTCTTTCTTAAGAGAAAGATAGGGGTGACAAAGGGAGACTGGAGTCACCCCACCCGGGATCTTATGGTTGATGATTTTATAGAACTGTTTACAGGATACCAAGGTGATTTTGGTATAGCGGACATGTCATCGGCACAGTTAGATGAAGAGAAAAACAAACTTAAACCTAACTACGAGTGGGCAGGTCGACCAATCACACAAGGTGACTACAAAGATCACATACAAGGTAAGATATCCATAGGTATACAACCATGCAGACTAGATAAAACAGCAAGCTTTGGCTGCATAGATATTGATCCAAAAAATTATTCTACATTTAAAATAGAAAACTATTTAGCATTATTTCAACAGTACAAACTACCTTTGATACCGTTGTTATCAAAGAGCGGTGGATTACATTGTTATTTATTTTTAAAAGAACCAATACCAGCAATAGATTTAATATCAGCACTAAAATCTTTTCTACTACCTCTTGGGCTAGATCCCACGACAGAGGTTTTTCCTAAACAGAAAGAACTAAAGGAAGATGACAAAGGCGACACAAAACCAGGCAACTTTATAAACCTACCCTACTACAACAACGGACACACACATCGATACGCTGTAGACAAAGACAACAATAAACTAGATCTACAAAAATTTATAGAGTTTGCTAATCAAAATAAAATAGGCAAAGATGATTTAGAAAAATTAGTAACAGAGACATACAAGAATATATTAGTTGGAACTAGTGAGGAGTTTGAAGATGGTCCACCATGTTTAGCGTTATGTTCAAAAAGAAAGTTAGATGATGGTAGAGATAGGTTCATGTACAATTACATGGTCTTTGCTAAAAAGAAATACAAAGACAAATGGCCAGATCATGTTGCAAAAGCAAACTATAATTATTTAGAAGACCCATGGGATAAAGCTAAGTTAGATACTAAGCTAACTGCATGGAAGAAAGATACAGCAGGTCATACGTGTTACGAAGATCCAATACAAAGCAAATGCATGCGTAGTCTTTGTTACTCTAGACCGTTTGGTGTTAAATCTGATAGTATTAGTATGTTCCCTGACATTACAGACTTTGAGATTATTATGTATGCAGAGCCTGAGTACAGGTTTAATGTGGCATTGCCAGATGGCACAAAGGCTGGAGTGATAGCAGGTAACAGGCGACTGATAACAAAGCAGACAGAACTATTGGATTTAATATGGGAGCAAACTGGTATCTACCATGAGCCACTAAAAGCAAAAGACTTTAGAGCAAAGCTNACGGAGATTAGAAAGAACTCTGTTAAGATATCACCGCCAGCAGGGACACAGATAGAGGATAGATTAAGAGAGGAGTTGTTTCAATATTGTGTTAATGGGCCAAGAGCTAAACAAAGAGTGCAGATTAATAGTGGATCTTGTCTTACAGAGGAGGGCTATCATTACTTTAGGTTTAACTCTTTTATAGATCATTTGGGTTCTAGTTGGAAAATACCAGAGGAAAGAATAGCACAAAAATTAAAAGATAAATGTGATGTAGAGTTTAATCACTCGCTAAATGTGGATGGCAAGACTTTTAAAGTATGCAGAGTCAAGCAACTGCACGTAGATAAAATAGAATACAAACCAGTAGAAAGAAAAGGAGATAACTATTA
>FUFK010056893.1_pt1 | contig 10996 bp, 9 predicted proteins | sample 1021851 | NCBI WGS metagenome assembly FUFK01 (sample SAMEA51879418, study PRJEB19060) | metagenome
CAATACTGGACTGTGGTTATGGGATTAAAAATGATGTCAGGTTCAATCGTTCATCGTTTTGCGTTTGTTATGATGTCTATGGTTCCACCAATCTTAATTATAATTGTTTTACAGAAACATTTTATTAAAGGAGTTTTTCAAGATAAATGAAAATAAAACCACTTCAAATTGTTGCTCATATTATTTTAATAATAGGAGTTTTGTTAATGGTTCTCCCAATTTGGATTTCTTTTGCAAGTTCCACACATGAAAATGTATCTATACTTACAGAAGGTATGAGGTTTACTTTGGGTGATCAATTTTCAAGAAACTATAATGAAGTTTTAAATGAAAAAGGTGGTTGGTCTGAGGAAGTAACCGCTGCAAAAATGTTTATTAACAGTTTTATAATGGCTTTAGGAATTGCTACACTTAAAGTAGCTATTTCAGCAATGTCTGCATACGCTTTAGTTTATTATAGATTTAAATTAGCAGTACCAATTTTTTGGTTGATCTTCATTACTCTACTAGTTCCTTTGGAGGTGAGAATATTTCCAAGCTATAAAATAGTATCTGATTTAGGTTTGACCAACTCGTATACAGGCCTTATTCTTCCATTAGTTGCCTCAGCAACGGCAACTTTTTTCTTCAGACAATTTTACAAAACAATTCCAGATGAACTATTGGAGTCTGCAAAATTAGATGGAGCAAATGCTTGGAGTTTTTTCATTGATTTCTTAGTTCCACTATCAAAAACTATGATAGCTGCAATGTTTATATTTATGTTTGTTTATGGATATAGCCAATATTTATGGCCATTGATTATGACTACTGCAGAAGAATATTGGACTGTTGTAATGGGTATGAAAATTATTTACACAGAGAGTTATGAAGGAGTTGCACTACCAAGAACTGCAGAAAGATTTGCGTATATTATTTTGTCTATGATCCCTCCAGTATTAGTGGTGGTATTTTTACAAAAATGGTTCATAAAAGGATTAATTCAAACGGAGAAATAAATGAGTTTTTTAGATTTAAAAAATGTAACTAAGATTTACCCTAACGGCACAAAAGCAGTACATGAAACTTCATTAAGTGTTGATGAAGGAGAGTTCATGGTTTTTGTAGGACCAAGTGGATGTGGAAAATCAACGCTGTTAAGAATGGTTGCAGGGTTAGAGGACATAACCGAAGGTGATATTAATCTTGATGGACAATTAATAAATGAAGTTGATCCATCTGAAAGAGATGTAGCAATGGTATTTCAGAACTATGCATTGTATCCACATATGAATGTTTATAACAATCTAGCTTATGGTTTAAAAAACAGAGGAATTGATAAAGAAACAATTGAGCAAAAAGTTAATGATGCTGCTAAACTTTTGCAAATTTCAGATTTTTTACAAAGAAAACCATCAATGTTATCTGGTGGTCAAAGGCAAAGAGTTGCTATGGGTAGAGCGATTGTCAGAAACCCTAAAATATTCTTATTTGACGAGCCTCTTTCAAACTTAGATGCAAAATTAAGAATTCAAATGAGACTTGAAATCAAAAAACTTCAGCAGAAAGTTGGAGTAACAAGTATATTTGTTACNCACGATCAAGTTGAGGCCATGACACTTGCAGATAGATTGGCTGTTATAAATGATGGAATTATAGAACAACTTGGAACTCCTATTGAAATTTATAATAATCCAAAATCTTTATTTGTTGCTGGCTTTATTGGCTCTCCACAAATGAATTTTTTAGATGCTAATTTAAATAACAAAACGCTTTCAGCTGAAAATTTTGAAATAAAAAATATAGACAGTGATTATAATGGTGAGGTTACTTTAGGAATAAGACCAGAGCATTTAATAGTATCTGAAAATGGTTTAATAAATTTAAAAGTAGAATTGGTAGAACAGCTAGGTTCAGATAATCTTGTTTATGGACAAATAAAAAATATAAAAGATTTTTGTTATAGATCTCCAGGAAACCAAACAATCAAAAGAGGCGACACTCTAAGTTTGAATATTGAAGAAAATAAATATTATATCTTTGATAAAAGNACTGGCAAAAGAGTAAACTAAATTTGATTTTAGCAAAACCAAATCATATAAAAATTTATGGTCANAGNGGAGCNAGAGGCGATNTACCAGAAAATACACTAGATAGTTTTAAATATTTATTTGATAACAATATTAATGCCTANGAAACAGATATTTTNATTTCAAAAGATCTTGTACCAGTTATAGCTCATGATTTTAGATTAGATCCAAGCAGAACAAAAGATAATGAAGGAAATTGGATAGAGGATGAAAATTTAAAAATATTTGATTTAACTTATGAAGAACTTTCAAAGTTTGATGTAGGTTCAGTGAATAAATTATCCAGATATGGAAGAAGATTTATCAATCAAAAAAAATTAGAAAATCAAAAAATACCAAAACTTTCTGAATTGTTAGAAATGTCTAAAAAAAACAAATCTGAAAATTTATTAATAAATTTAGAAATTAAATCTACGCCAGATGAAGAAAATTTGACACCAGAACCAGAAGATACAGTAAAATTAGTTATGAACGATATAAATGAATCATTTTTAAAAGATAAAATAATAGTTTCTTCATTTGACTGGAGAACTTTAACAGTAATCAAAAATAACTATCCAGAAATTCCGAGAGCTTACTTAACTCAACATTTAACTGGAATTAAAATTAATCAAACCATTTACAACAGATCTCCATGGTTGAGTTTTTTACCATATTATGAAGACCATGAATTACCGGGAATTATAAAGTCACAAGGTGGAAAAGCTTGGCATCCATATCGAAAAGATATTACAAAAAAATTAGTTGATATTTCTCACCAAGAAGATTTGCCAGTTAATGTGTGGACCGTAAACAAAGAGTACGACATGTTAAAAATGATTGAATATGGTGTAGATGGCATCATGACAGATTATCCAATAAGGTTGAAAGAACTTTGTGATAAAGAAAATATAAACTGGTTCTAGTTTATTTTGATGGACTTAAATATAGTTAATAATGAGGAAAAGTTTTTAGCAGGTAAACTTGAAGGTTATACTTTAAAAGGTGCTGAAAATAAATTTGATGACAAAGGAAATCCTTTATTATTTCCAGGCTGCACAATAATTTGCAATATTCCTCTTAATACTGATTTATCTAATGAAATTATTAATTATCAAAAAAAAATAGAAAATTTTAATCCTAAAAAAACTTATTTCTATTTACCTCCTTCTAGTTTTCATATGACATTATTTGATTGTTGTAATTTAAATACAAAAAACACTAAATATTGGCCATCAAATATAGATCCTAATATGGATTATAAAAATATAGCTATTGAGTTAAATAAAAGAATTAAAGACTATATTTTTCCTGAGGAATTAAACTTAAAATTAAAAATGTTTTTTGGTGGTTACAGTATTGTTTTAGAACCATTTTCTGAAAAGGACGAAAAAATATTAAGAAATTGTAGAGATGAACTAAGCAGTTTGTTGAAAATTCAATTTGAAAATCATCAAAGATACACTTTCCATATTACTTTAGCGTATATATTAAGAGAACTTAATCAAACTGAAATAAAAAATTTAATTGAATTTAATAAAAAATTATTTTTTGACTTTAGTAAAAGATTTCCAAAANTAACTCTTGAAAAACCTGAAATGTGCACTTTTGAAGATATGCTAGAATTTAAAAGTATTAATTCTTCCAACCAGTAACTGTTTTTACTTCAAGATATTCTGTGAGGCCCCATACTCCACCTTCTCTTCCATTTCCTGATTGTCTATATCCCCCAAACGGGGTGCCTGCGTCAGCTGCATTACCATTTATATAAACACAACCTGATCTCAATTTTTTTGCAACTCTATGAGCTTTTTCTCTGTCATCAGTTTGTAAATAATTTCCTAAACCATATGAAGTGTCATTAACAATGTTTACTGCTTCATCTTCAGTTTCAAATGGAATAATAGATAGAACTGGACCAAAAATTTCTTCTTTTGCTATTCTCATCTCATTTGTAACATTTGTGAAAATTGTGGGTTTAATAAAATAGCCCTTATTTAATCCATTAGGTAGTTCTGGACCTCCTGCAGCTAACGTTGCTCCTTCTTTAATTCCACTTTCAATTAAATTTATAATTTTATCATACTGAGTTTTTGAAATTACAGGTCCAATGTGATCTCCTTTTTTAGAGGCTTGATCAACTCCTATTTTGTTTGCTTCATCAACTGCTTCATCCACAGCTCTTTGGTAAATAGATTTTTCAACAAGCATTCTTGTAGGTGCATCACAGGATTGACCTGAATTACTCATTACATTTCTGATACCATCTCGAACTGCATTTTTATAACTGTCTGCAAAAACTATATTTCCACCTTTGCCTCCAAGTTCTAAACAAACTCTTTTAATTGTTTCAGCTGCATTTTTTGAAATTAATCTCCCAGCTCTTGTTGATCCTGTAAAAGAAACCATATCAATATCATGATGACTTGAAATTTGAGTTCCAACGCCCACACCATCTCCGTTCACTAAATTAAAAACCCCTTTAGGGAATCCAACTTCATCAATCATTTCTGCAAATAACATTGCTGATATTGGTGCTATTTCAGATGGTTTTAAAATCATTGTACATCCTGTTGCAAATGCAGGAACTACCTTTAAGGCTATTTGATTTATAGGCCAGTTCCACGGAGTTATTAATCCACAAACACCAATTGGCTCATAATAAATATGGTTGTTTGATTTTTCATCAAAATGTTCATCAAATTCAAATTCTTTAAGTCTAATTATAAAATCTTCCAAGTGAGCTTGTCCAGATGCAGTTTGCACATCTGTAGCCCAATCCATTGGTGCTCCCATTTCTAATGAGATAGCTTCAGCCATTTCACCAAANCTTCTTTTGTAAATAGCTAATAATTTTTCAAGNAAATCTAATCTTTCTTCTTTAGTGGTTTCTTTAAAGCTCTCAAATGCAGTTTTTGCNGCTTTTACAGCATTATCTGTATCATCCTTTGAACCTAACGAAATAATTGCACAAGGATCTTCATTACATGGGTTAATTACTTCGAAGTCGTTTTTTTTAACTGGATCAACCCATCCACCATTTATATAAAATTTTCTTTTATCTAACATTTAATAATCTTAGCATATTTATTAAATTTCATAGCCTTTTTCTTCTGGTTCATTATCCACAAGCTCATCAGGAAAACCTTCAGCTCTAAAATTAATTTTATTTAAATCCTCCATTCTTTTTACAATCATGGAAGACCATGCTCTTGAACCATATTTTTTTTGTCCATCTTTAAATATCTCAACTATCTTTGGAGAAATCTCTAAAGGAGCATTTAATTTCTTAGCCAGACTATCAAATAAACCAGTATCTTTTAAAACAAGATCCATTGTGAAATTGATATTATAAGAGCCATTTAAAATAACCTGACTTTCTGTTTCATGTACAAAAGAATTTCCAGATGAAACTGCTATACCTTTAAATGCTTTAGTTAGATCTAAATTTGATTTTTTCGCAACAGTCCATGCTTCACCTAAAGCTACTAAATGAACTGATGCTAAATAATTTGTTATGACTTTAAGAACTGATGCACTACCTAATTCACCAGTATGTAANACTTTTCTNCCCATTACAGTTAATGCAGGCAATATTTTNTCAAAAGCTTTTCTTTCTCCACCTACAAATATAGCAATATTACCTGTAGCAGCTCTATGACAACCACCACTTACAGGCCCATCTAGTGGGATAGCTTTTTTTGATATTACCTTATTCCCAAGTCTTTTAACTTCATTTTCATCTGTTGTACTCATTTCTAACCAAATTTTATTTTCTGACAAACCATTTAGAACTCCATCTTCATTTTCCATAACTTCTGCAGAAACTTCAGGCGAAGGAAGAGAAGTAATTATTAGATCTGATTTTTCTGCTAATTCTTTAGGAGATTTTGCAATTTTAGCACCTAGCTTTTTAAATTCATTTGTTAAACTTTNATCNATTTCTCTAACAGTAACATCAAAATTATTTCTTATTAANCTNCCAGCTAGTTTACNGCCTANATTTCCTAAACCAATAAAACCTATTTTCATTTTATTTCCTCTTCTTTTTTATTTTTTGTAAATACAATTAAAATTACACCTACTATTATTATTGCACCTCCTATAAATAATTCTTGTGTTGGTTTTTCACCTAAAAGAAAAATTGCAGCTAATAATCCTGTTGGGGGTATACCCATCGTAACGATAGGAAGCACTTTATAAAGTGGATTATTTTTTAAAACATAATAGAAACAACCATAAGTAATTGGTTGCATGATGAAACCAATATAAATTGCAATGATCCAGTGATCAATNTTNGCATTTGTTAAATAATTAATTGTATTTCCATCAATTATTGNAGAAANCATTATTAAAATTGGNCCAGAGAANAATGCTAACCANGCAACTANAGCNAAAGGATTTATTTCTTTACTTAAAGGTTTAACCATAACTTGTCCAAGAGCCCATATAGCAGANCCTAAAATTGTAAGNCCAATTCCAATAAANTTTCCATCNAAGTTAGGAGATCCAGTTAAAATATAAACACCAACAAAAGCGATAGCTATACCAATCAAAGCTCTAATAGTTGGTTTTTCTTTAAGCATGAAGTAAGCAAAAATAACTCCAAACGGAACTTCCATCTGAACCAAAAGAACTGCTGAAGATGCATCAATTAAATCTAAACCAGTATATGTAATACTATATTGCAACGAATTAGCCACTAATGACGCAACAAATATTCTTTTCAAATATCCTTTTGGAATTGGAAACCACCAAATTAATAATGATGCAGCAAATGTAAATCTGATACCCATTAAAAGAACAGGAGGAAAAGATTCAAATGCTGGTTTAGCAATTACAAAACCGAACCCTAAAAAAATAGGCACAAGGGATGCTACGAAAGTATCTTTTATATTCATGCCTATTTTAATATTAATGATTATTAAAGAACTTATGATATATTCACTTTTTAANNTATGAATTCAACAAAAATAGATCCTAAGTTTATCGGCCAAGCTAACCCTAGAGTTGGTTTAATTGCTCTTGCTAGTGATTTTATGATTGAAAAAGATTTTATAAATGTGATTAAAAATAAGAAAATCGATTTCTTTGTTAATCGTATTGAGTGTTACAACCCTCTCACGAAAGAAAACTTGATTAAAATGTCTAATAAAATCACTGACGTTACAAAAGATATTTTACCTGATCAAGACTTGGATTGTGTAGTTTATGGATGCACATCAGGAACTATTGCTGCTGGTCATGATTCAATTGAAGAAAAAGTTAAAGTTGCTAAACCAATGGCAGATGTATCAACACCAAGCACTGCTGCTATTAAAGCATTAAAGAAATTCAATATTAAGAAAGTTTCAATATTTACCCCTTATAGCAAAAAATTAAATGACGATGTTTTAGATTATTTTAAAAGTGAAGGTTTTGAAGTTACATCAAATTCTTATTTTGATATTCAAGATGATTATGACATTGGAAAAGTTGATCAAGATTATTTGTATGAAGTATTATCAAAAATAGATTTGAATGGAGCTGATGCTTTATTTGTTTCATGCACAGCTTTACCAGTTCTAGAAATTATTGATAAATTAGAAAAAAAATTAAATACGACAGTTTTATCTAGCAATCAGGCGTTAATTTGGGATACCCTTGTAAAAATAAAAAAAAATAATTCAGTTGAAGGGTTTGGAAAATTATTCCAAGTAAATTAATGTCATTTAGTAAAGAAGAATATAGACAAAGGTTAAAAAAAGTTCAGAAAATGATGCAGGAAAAAGGCATCGAACTTTTAATTTCACATGATACAAATAATATGAATTATTTAACAGGCTATGATGCGTGGTCTTTCTATTATGCTCAATGTGCTATTGTTCATGTAAATGCTAATGAGCCTTTATGTTTTGTAAGAGCACAGGATGCTGGGGGTGCGTATATAACAACTTACTTAAAAAACGAAAATATTATTGTTTACGATGAAAACTACATTCATACATGGCCAAAACATCCTTATGATTATTTAGTTGAAATCATTAAAGAGCGTAAGTGGGATAAACTAAATATAGGGGTTGAAATGGATGCCCATTATTTTACCGCATTCTGTTATGAAAAAATTAAACAGGGATTACCAAACGCACAAATAAAGGATAGTGATCGTTTGGTTAATTGGGCAAGATTGGTTAAATCTGATGCTGAGATTGGTTTTATGAAATCTGCTGCAAAAATATCTGAAAAAGGAATGAAAACTGCAATGGAAGTAATTAAACCAGGTGTTAGACAATGTGATGCTGTAGGTGAAATTCAAAAAACATTATTTTATGGCACAGAGGAATATGGTGGTGAGTATTCTAGTATAGCAACTTTACTACCAACAGGAAAAGGAACCTCAGCTTCACATTTAACAGCAACTCAAGAAAAATTTGTCGAAGGAGAGGCTACAATTATTGAACTATCTGGAGTTTATAAGAGGTATCATGCTCCAATGGCCAGAACAGTTCTTCTTGGAAAACCTAATCAGCTAAAAATTGATACAATGAACAAAACCATCGAGGCACTAAATGCTGGAATTAGTGCAATCAAACCTGGAAATACCGCAGATGATGTTGCTCAATCTTTTTGGAAAATTTTAGATAAATATGGAATAGAAAAAAAATCTAGAACAGGTTATTCGATTGGAATCGGATATCCTCCTGACTGGGGTGAGCACACTCTTAATATATATAAAGGAGATATGACAGTGCTTGAGCCCAATGTTTGTTTTCACATGATAGCAGTGATGCAGTTTGGTGATTGGGGTGTTGAGGCATCTGAAGCAATTAGAGTTACTGAAAATGGATCAGAACTATTTTGTAATTTTCCAAAAGAGCTTCATATTAAGAGTTAATTAGCTATTGAAATCTATTTACACAAATGTTTTATATTCACCTTTATGTCTAAAAATCCAGAATTCGTTAAATTCGATAAAGTAGATAAAAGTTATGACGGTAAAGTTCTTGTCGTCAAAGATCTTCAATTAGATATTGCTGAGGGCGAGTTTATAACCATGCTTGGTCCATCTGGATCAGGTAAGACAACATGTTTAATGATGTTAGCTGGATTTGAAACACCCACTCATGGTGAGATATTATTAGACGGAAATATAATTTCAAATATTCCTCCTCATAAAAGAGGAATTGGAATGGTATTTCAAAACTATGCATTATTCCCACATATGACAGTTTATGAAAACTTAGCTTTTCCTTTAAGAGTAAGAAAAGTTGAGAAAGACGAAATTGATAAAAAAGTTGATAAGGCTTTGTCGATGGTTTCATTAAACGGATTTGAAACTAGAATGCCAGCCCAACTTTCAGGTGGTCAACAACAAAGGGTTGCTGTAGCAAGAGCTTTAGTATTTGACCCAGCAGTTGTTTTAATGGACGAACCTTTAGGAGCGCTAGATAAAAATTTGAGAGAAAGTATGCAATATGAAATTAAACATATTCACGAAAGTATTGGGGTAACAGTTGTTTATGTAACTCATGATCAAAGTGAAGCTTTGACAATGTCTAATAGAATTGCAGTTTTCAATGATGGAAAAGTTCAACAATTATCAGACCCAGCTGAATTATATGAAAAACCTGTAAATTCGTTTGTCGCTGAATTTATTGGTGAGAATAATACTTTTAATGGAGAAGTTACAGATATAGATAAAGATAAATGTAAAGTTAAACTGGCGAATTCAGAAATATTGGCCAATCCTATTTCAGTTAAATCCAAAGGAGAAAAAACTACAGTTTCATTAAGACCCGANAGGGCACTAATAAATCCAAAAGATAAAATGGATAATATGTTTACTGGAAAGATAGAGGAAGTTATCTATCATGGCGACCATACAAGAGTGAGATTAAATCTTTTAGGTAGCTCAGAATTTATTTTAAAAGTTCCAAATAGNACGTCCAATCTAGAGCTAAAAGTAAGTCAAGATATTAAAATTGGATGGAACAGCTTAGATGCTAGGGCTTTAGACCCAAAATAAATATATTATTATTGTAAAGACAAAAAAGAGCTGTTGACTTAAGTTGGTCTATTTGTTGTANTTTTGTTTATATAAATTAATTTATATCAACGTTTAAACGGAGGAATAATGAAGAAAATAAGTAAATTATTACTAGCTCTTTCTTTTGCTCTATCTATAACTTCATCAGCATTTGCAGTAACGGTTGCATCTTGGGGTGGAGCTTATACAGAGTCTCAGAAGTTAGGGTATGGTGATCCAACTGCTAAAGCACTAGGAGTAGAAATCAACTGGGTTGACTATTCTGGTGGTTTATCAGAAATCAAAGCACAAAAAGAAGCGGGTGCTATTACTTGGGATATCATAGANTTATTTGCATTCGATACNATTAACGGATGTGATGAAGGTTTATTTGTTAAATTTGATTTTGACAAAGACTTCCCAGCTGCACCAGATGGAACTCCTGCAAGTGAAGATTTCTTCACANNNATGCCNAGTGAATGTGCNGTAGGNAACATNTTATATTCTTGGAACTATGCTTTTGANACAAGAGCATTTGNTGGTAAAGAGCCTANAANAATTAAGGANTTCTTTAACACNAAAANATTCCCAGGAAAAAGAGCAATCTANANNAGNGCTTTAACNAATNTAGAAATNGCTTTAGCTGCNGATGGNGTGAAGTTAGGTGACGGCGGAACTAGAGTTTANAGAAAACTTNTAGNAGACGGTGGAATCGACAGAGCNTTAAANAAAATTANAAAANTATGTACAGATCCAAANGGTGGATGTGTATTCTGGTCTGCAGGTGCTCAACCACCTGAATTACTAGTTGCTGGTGAAGTTGTTATGGCAACTGGTTGGAACGGAAGATTCTTTAATGCTGAAGTTGGTGAAGGTGCTCCAATTAAACAAGTATGGGATGGTCAAGGTCTTGACTACGAATACTTTGCTTTAGTTAAGGGTG
>FUFK010754605.1_pt1 | contig 10995 bp, 22 predicted proteins | sample 1021851 | NCBI WGS metagenome assembly FUFK01 (sample SAMEA51879418, study PRJEB19060) | metagenome
GTGTTTACAATCCTTGGCAAAAAGAGCCTAATATAGATGATGTTATAAATTCACTAAATAGTGCGGTTAAGAACAAATGAAAACGAAACAAAAGAAATTACAATCATCAAGTAAGTACAATGAGTATGATATAGATGGAGATGGCATTGTTTCTGATGCAGAGCTTTCTAATATGAAAGAGATCAAGGAAACAGAAACAGCCCTTCGCAAAAACCTTGCTCAACTAAGAATGGCAAGGTATACTTTAATAGCTATGGGATTATTTACTTTTATGATGTTTATGCCTTTTATTAGTATAGAAAGAATTAATGCACTTGCAGAAATTTCTTCACTTTTCTACATTTCAGGCGCAGGCATCGTGGGTGCATACATGGGTACAACAGCTTGGATGAATAAAAAGTAATGGGCGGATTAAAAAAACCACAAAGGAGTTTAAAGGCTTGGGGTAAACAGAAGTGGCGAACCAAAAGTGGTAAACCTAGTACACAAGGGCCAAAAGCAACAGGNGAGCGTTACTTACCTGAAAAAGCAATTAAGGCTCTTTCGCCCTCTGAATATGCCCGTTCTACGGCTGCTAAACGAAAAGCAACTAGAGCAGGTAAACAAGTATCTAAACAGCCCAAAAAGATTGCAAGAAAGACGAGAGCTTATAGAAAGGTCAAATAAATGGCAGTAGTAGTACCAGATCTACCAGACTTGTTTGAAGAGGCTTATCTTAGAGCAGGCTCTGAAATGAGAACTGGTAATGATTTAAGAAATATAAGAAGAAGTTTTAACATTCTTACTATGGAATGGCAAAACAGAGGTCTTAATTTATGGACAATAACATCAGGAACATTGTCTTTAAGCTCTGGAACCGCAACATATACAATGCCATCAGATACAGTTGATTTACTTGAGCATACGATAAGGACAGGGACAGGAACGAGTCAGGTAGATACAAATCTTACAAGAATAAGTGTTTCAACATTTGCTCAGATATCCTCAAAGAACACACAAGGTAAACCAACACAAATATTTGTACAAAGATTAGCAGGTTCAGTGACAGTAACAATGTATCCAGTTCCGGATAATCAAGACACATATACTCTATCTTTCTTTCGAGTTGTGGGAATTGATGGGATGTCATCGGGAATAGATGGGACAACAACATCATTTATACCACCAAGGTTTGTTCCTTGTTTGGTATCAGGATTGGCTTACTATGTAGCCATGAAGGACCCTGAGTTAGCGTCAAGGGTCACAGCGTTGAAACAAGAGTATGAGTTTCAATTTGAGCTTGCAGCAGGCGAAGATACTGAAAGTGCCTCTGCTAGATTTGTACCCTATAACACATTTTATGGAGCGTAAAAATGCCACAATACAAAATCAAAAGCGGTGATACATTATCACAAATAGCAAAAAACAAGGGATTTACATTAAAGCAATTAAAAGCTGCAAATCCTAAAATAACAGATATGAACAAAATAAGAGCTGGTGCAACATTACAATTGCCTTATGCAGCAACTAGCTTAATGAGCAGAAAGAAAGATGTAGGGACATCAAAAAGAGGCCCTTATTCTGGTATGACCAAAACACAAATGTCTAAGATGGCAGGAAAGGCAACAAAGAAAACACCAACTAAAGTTGCAATGCCAAAGAAAAGACCAGCAATGTCGGTAAAGCCACCACAGAAAAAGAAGTTAGCTGGTGCAGCTGGTAGAATAGCAAGAAGAAAAGCAAGGAGAGCCTAATGCCTATTAAGATTGTTGCTAAGAAAAAGCCAAAAAAAGATCCTTTTAGAGCTGATAAAACACAGTCTTTAAATAAAGATTTTAGCAAAAGAACTGCAAAAGCTAATCAAGAGGCTATGAAAAATGTAAAAAAGAAAGCTGGTGGCGGTAAAATGAAGTCTAAAAATATGGATAGTTTATTAGCTAGGCTTCAAAAAATTGGTCCAGACGACAGATATACAAGTCAAAAACAAAAAGATGAAATAGACTTTATAATGGGTCAAATAGCCAAAATGACACCTGTTAAAAAGAAAGCTGAAGGTGGTTCTTTAAAACCAGTGCCAGAAGGAAACAAAGGCAAGGGTCTTAGTAAATTACCCACAGCAGTTCGTAACAAAATGGGCTTCATGAAAAAAGGCGGTAAGGTTATGAAGATGCGTGGTGGTGGAATGGCTGATAGAGGTATAAGTTTTAGAATGAGATAAAAGTTAACGGTAACTTATAGTGTCGAGATTAATATGTAATTTGCCTGCAATAAACTTGTGGGTAAGAAAAGAATACTTAAGAGACCATGAAGATGGTCATGGTGAGTTTGTAAAAGGTGTTTGGATATCTTGTAAGTCTTTACCGGGTAGAGCTTTTTACTTTGAGACATACTTACCAGAATACGGCGCAATGTTTGATAAGTTACCGATAAGTGCTTTTGTTAGTGAGCCTAAAACACCTAATCCTGATTTGCCTTTATATAATTTACAGTTTTGGAATTGTATGGACTACAATGTAACATGCATACAAAAACAATTTATAGGGTCTATGAGTTACGAGGTGTATACGAGAGATGCAGGCTCAGTCAAAGGATCTTATGTTGCAACACTAGATAATTATCATGGTGATATAGATACAGTTGATTTCAGCACTAGCGAGATACCAGAAGAGCATAAGTCGCATAATATTATAGAATTAGAAAACGGGCAGTATTGTTTATATCCAAATAACAGAACAAGGATATATGATAACAGTTTAACACCCGCAGAACCATTAACACCTGATTTTAAAGTTAGCACATATTATTATCAGGTAGAAAATGAGAATAAATTAGAAAGATTTGGAGATAGTGAAGAATATTTTTATAAATCTAAGAAAGAAAAGAAATGAGTTATTCATCAGGTAGAAATGCATATGGAATATGTGACAAAACAGGATTTAGATACGATTTAAAAGATTTAGTCTTTGAATATAGAAATGGCAGTAAAACTGGATTGCGTGTCGGTATAGATGTAGTTGATCCAGATCATCCGCAAAACTTTATAGGTAGAATGAAGTTTAATGACCCACAGTCTATAAAAGATGCAAGACCAGATAGAGTAGAGCCTGCAACAGAAAGATTATTATTGGTTAATCCATTCACAACCGCTACAGCAGTAGGTGGCAGCACTGTGGTTACAGTGACTGAAAAAGATCATGGGAGATCTACATCTGATGTTGTTAGGTTTAGAAACTGTTTAGGATTTGATGGTTTAACAGCAGCAAACTTTAATTTAGCTACAGGTTATGCTATAACTAAATTAACAGATGATACATATACTATTACTGTTGCTGCAGAATCTACCTCTGGATCAATTACAGGTGGTGGGGTGTTTGCCACAGTAGGACCAGTTACTTTGGAGGCTTAGATGAGCTTTACATTTGCGCAGTTGAAAACAGCAATACAGGATTACACTGATAATTCAGAAACATCTTTTGTAAATCATCTATCTGACTTCATAAAAGCAGCAGAAGAGAGAATATTTAAAAATGTTGATTTAGAAATATTTAGAAAAAATGTTACATCAGCATTAACGACAAGCGATAAGTTTGTAACAATACCAACAGATTACTTAGCATCTTTTTCATTTCAAATTACTACAGCAGGTAGTGAGTCATTCCTTTTACAAAAAGATGTAAACTTCATACAAGAAGCATATGATGCTTCATCTTCTACAGCCAAGCCAAGATTTTACGCACAGTTTGATGCAAATAATTTTATCGTTGGCCCTACCCCAAACTCCAATTATGCAATAGAATTACATTACTATTATAGACCAACTAGCTTAACTGCCGGTGCAGATAGTGGTACAACATGGTTAAGCACTAATGCGCCATTTGCATTATTGTTTGGATCATTAGTAGATGCGTATATTTTTATGAAAGGTGAGCCTGATTTGATACAACAATATGAGAAAAGGTTTATGGATCAATTAACAAGACTTAAAGATTACGGAGAGGCAAGAGAAAATACTGACGCTTACTCTGAGGGTCTACCAAGAGCGCAGAGAACATAGGAGTAGAATATGGCAACAGCAAACGCAGCGACCAATTATTTAGAAAGAAGATTGTTACATTTTATATTTAAAAATAACTCTCTAAGCTTTTCTAGTCCGGGAGACAGTATTTATGTAGGGCTTGCAACAGCAGTAAGTGCAGCGGAAACAGGTTCTTTGACAGAGGCAACCTTCACTAACTATGCAAGACAACAAGTTCCTGCAGGAAGTTGGACAACAATAGGATCTGATTCTACAGATACGCAAACAGCCACAAATACATCTAACATAGAGTTTCCAGCATCTGGTGGAACTAATAATACAATAACACATGTATTTATAGCTGATGCATCTAGCAGTGGTAATATATTATTTGTTGGAGCGTTAGACGCAAGCAAAGCAATAGCAAGTGGTGATATATTTAGAATTAACGCAACTAACTTAACAATAGAGTTAAAGTAATGGCATTAGTATTAAATGACAGAGTAAAAGAAACAACAACCACAACTGGTACTGGCACATTTACATTAGCTGGTGCGGTCACAGGGTTTGAGACTTTTGGCGCTGGTGTTGGTAATTCTAATACAACATATTATGCGGTTACTCTTCCGGGATCAGCAGAGTTTGAAGTAGGATTAGGAACATTAAATAGTGACTCTTCAACATTAGCTAGAACAACAGTAATAAGTAGCTCAAACAGTGATGCCGCAGTTAATTTTAGCTCTGGTACAAAAACTATATTCTGTACAATACCTGCATCAAAGTCAGTGTTTTTAGACGCTAGTGGTAATGTGTCAGTTGGCGCAGATCTATCTGTAGGTGACGATCTTACAGTTGAGGGTGGATTAATTGACCTTAGATCTAATAGTGGTTCCGCATCACAAATTAAATTTTACTGTGAAGTTAGTAATGCTCATGCACAAACATTAACTGCACAACCACACTCTGCCGCTGCATCAAATACATTAAGGCTTCCTGATAGTGGGGACAGTGGCACACAGGATTTAGTTGCTGTAGACACTACACAAACCTTAACAAATAAAACTATCGATGCTTCACAATTATCTGGAACTGTAGCAAATGCAAGATTAGATGCAGAGTTACAAGCATTAGCTGGTTTAACATCAGCCGCAGATAAAGGAATACAATTTACTGGATCTGGAACTGCATCAACATATGATTTAACAGCAGCAGGCAAGGCATTGCTTGATGATGCAGATGCTGCTGCTCAAAGAACAACATTAGGGTTAGGCACAGCCGCAGTTGCAGCTACTGGTATATCAAACACAAATGTACCAGTTTTTACATCAGGTGTAGCTGATAATGATTTTTTGCGTGTAGATGGCACATCAATAGAGGGTAGAAGTGCATCTGAAGTATTAAGTGATATTGGTGGTCAAGCCTCATTAACTTTTGGTATATCAAATACCAATGCAGTCAAGATAGATAGTTCTAGTGTAGCAGATGATGAGTTTGCAAGATTTACTGCAAATGGTTTAGAGAGCAGAAGTGCATCAGAGGTGCTATCTGATATAGGTGCAACAACTGCAACGGCAGCAGCAGATGAGGCAACAGCTTTAGCAATAGCGTTAGGATAATAACATGGCAAATACTTTTAAATTATCAAGCAAAGCAGGAGTAACAAGTGCAGATGTAATCTACACAGTAGCTAGTAGCACAACAACGATAATACTAGGTTTGATATTAGGAAACACAACAACTAGTCAAGTTACTGCAACTGTAACATTAACATCAGATACTGGTAATAGAACAAATGCTAATGATGAAGTGAACCAACCAGTAGAACTTATTACCAATGCACCTATTCCAGCAGGATCATCGCTAGAACTATTAGCTGGTAACAAAGTNGTTTTAGAAGCAACAGATAGCATATCAGTATCTGCAACAGGTGCGACAGATGTTGCCTTATCTTACATGGAGATTACATAATGCCCTTTGTTGGTAAATCACCAGTTACAACTTTTGAAGCTACAACTGCTGTACAAAGATTCAATGGTGATAACTCAGATACTACATTTACATTAAACAGAACTGTAAGTTCAGTACAAGATGTGCTTGTTTCTGTAGATGGTGTTGTACAAGATACATCAGCATATACCATACCAGATGGTACAACTTTGACATTCACGGCTGCACCTAGTTCTGGAACTGCAAATATCTTTGTAAACTTTCTAGCACCACAAACTGGTACAGTTACACCAGCAGATGAGAACAAAGGTAATTTTAAAGCAGGTGGTTTGTTTAGAACTAATGCACAAAACTTAACTGCAAATACTACAATATTAGCCACAGAAAATGCACAAGTTACTGGAACATTTACAATAGATAGTGGCGTTACATTGACAGTGAATAGTGGTGGAAGGTTGGTTATATCGTGAGTACAATCAAGGTAGATACAATAAAAAAAGTAAATGATTCTGTTCCAAAAGCATCTGATTTAGGTTTGAATGTTACAGGAACTGTTTTACAAATCGTTCAAAGCACTGTAAATACTGCATCAACGACAACATCTACAAGTTTTAGTGATGTAGGGTTGTCTGCTTCTATTACGCCTTCATCTACTAGTAATAAAGTTTTAGTTACTGTTGTTCTAGGTAAAATTGGTCAGAGCAATACGAATGGTTCTCAATGGAAAATATTTAGAGATTCAACTGTAGTAATTCAACATTCAGGATCTGGTATCGCTCATGACAATGCAGCCTTTCATGTTGCAAACGCAGTTTATGGAGTATCTAATCCTGAGCGTTTTGTTGATACAGTTGTATTAAACGTCATTGACTCACCAAGCTCAACATCTGCTTTAACTTATAAATTACAATGGAGAGTTGATGGAGGAACAGCATATTTTAATAGATGGGGAACTAATACAGACGCTGGTTCAACTAGCAGTATTACTTTGACGGAGATAGGTGGATGACAGATATAATTAATTCTATACGAGCTATAAACCCCAAAGCAGAGGTAACCGTTCAAGCTGAAGACATAAAAAAAATTACATGGCACAATGGCACAACACCAATATCAGAAGAGGACATACTTGCCAAACAAAAAGAATTACAAACTGCGTATGAAAATAACAAGTATCAAAGAGATAGGGCAGAAGCGTACCCATCCATAGCAGATCAATTAGATGACCTGTATCACAATGGTATAGATGGTTGGAAGAAAACTATCAAAGCAGTTAAAGATAAGTATCCAAAGGATTAGAGATGAGTGAAATAATACTAGACACAATCACAGGCAAGTCCACTGCAACAACCATAACCATTGGCTCAACACCTGTAGTTAGTTCAAGTGCAAACTCTATGACTATTAGAGGTGAGGGAAGCAATCAGACAAGTATTCAGCAAGGGTTGGCTAAAGCATGGTTACAAGCCACAGATTCGGCAGCTTTATCTGATTCTTTGAACATCGCAAGTTCTACAGATGATGGCACTGGTACATACTCTTATACACTCACCAACAGCATGGGCAATAATCAGTGGTCTATGACAACAAATGCTATGGCAGGTGAGATATCGCAAATTAGAAATGTAACTTTGTTAACTAACATTATTAGAAATCATGTATATACTCGTGCCGACAGTTTTACTGCTGCTGACCAAAGACACACCATTACTTTACACGGAGACTTGGCATAATGGCAAACGGAACAATAGCATTTGACACATTACAGACAAGTGGACAGATAACAGGCACAGCTAAGTCTGTTGATACAGATTTTGTTGTTAGTGGTGTGCCTAAACAACGTATAACTTTTACCATGGTAGGAACAATAAATTCGTCTCTAAACACAACGTCTATAACTGATGAAGGCACAGGTATATTTAAAATTACTATGGACAATGCTTTGTCTGATACATCTTTTTCTGTAGCAACATCTGGATCAGCAGACGAGGGAACATATTACAGAGATTTGTATGTCATGGGAGACCAAAATCTCGCCACTAATACGTATGAAGTGCAATGCAATTTATCAGGCAGTAGTTTTTATGATGCAACAAGAGTTGAATGTATTTTAGTAGGAGAACTCGCATGACAATAGAAACACCTGAATTTCAAGGCACACATCTTTGGGATAGATTGTGTTGGGCAAAAGAAAAGCTAGAGCCTTACAGAACAGAGTATTGTGTTGTATGGGAAGACCCAGAAACACCTGATGAACCTGCAAAGGTTACACACCCTGACCCTAATTGGATGGCTTGTGCATTGCAAGGTGGTATATTACCACCAGTTGAAGTATACTGGGAGTTAGCAAAGGATGAAGCAAAGCCAGACTTTGTAAAGCATACAAGAGGTTACTTATTGCACAATACAAAGCCTATTGAGCCAATGACAGAAGAAAGAGCTATAGAGTATTTAATTATGAAAGATATTCCACAAAGAGTGTGGCGAGATTATGATAAAGCAAATAAACCAAGAATGGTTATATGCAGAAAGAATCAACTTCCTAGCACTAGAGTATGGCGAAATGCTTGGAAGATTAACGAAAAACTAACCATACAGAAAGATGAGGTGGCTTAAATGACAACAAACATAGTAGATAAAGATGGTAATACTATTGCAGCATCAGATGCAACTGTGCCATCAGATAGACATTTCAGAAATGCTTGGACATTATCTGGAAAAACAATAACAGAAGATCTAGCTGAATCTAAAAAGATTTTTCAAGATAAAATTAGAGAAGTTAGAAAACCTTTGCTTGATGAAGAAGATGTAGTCTATATGAAAGCATTAGAAGCTGGAGATAGTTCTGCACAAGCAGCTAGTGTTACTAAGAAAACTAATCTTAGAAATGCACCTGCTGCAAGTGCAATTACTAATGCTTCAAGTATATCAGCGCTTAAGGCTGCTTGGGATACAGATTTATTAGGTGATAGTCCATACGCATAGGAGTAGTTAATGGCATTAACAAAAGTAAGAGGAGATGGTGTTCAAGGTATGAGCTTGTTATCTACAAGCACAGCTTTAAAATTAGATGCTAATGGTCATGTAACCAAACCACTACAATCTGCTTTTTTAGTTCGTCCTAGTTCACAACAAGCAGATATACAAAATGCTGCAACTATAGCATTTGGAACAGAAACATTTGACCAAAATGGAGACTTTTCATCAAATACATTTACTGCACCTGTAACTGGTAGATATCAATTTAATGTTAATATGAGAGTTGATAATTTATCTATTACGGGAGCTTGGAACAGAATTGAATTAGTAACCTCTAATACAACTTATGTTACGACTATGTTAGATGCTGCAAAGGCTTTCAGTGAATCACCCGGAGAATTTGCTATGCACGGAATAGTTCTTGCTGATATGGACGCAAATGACACAGCCCATCTTACATGGAATCAAAGTGGTGGTGGAAGTACAGCCGACATAGAAACAGATTCTATGTTCTCAGGTTTTTTAGTAGCATAAAGGAATTATAAAAATGGCAAACCACACAAAGACAATAACATTAACAGATTTACAACAAAAGATTCTGTCTAATGATTTGTATAACGATACAGACAATGCAGGATTAGATGCTTGGATACAAGGTGCTGTAGATGGCAAGATAAACAACTGTTGGAAACGTATGCAACAACAGTGGACTACAAAACTAATGAATGATGAAAGTTTTACAGATAGCATACCATCTAATCAGGCAGACTTTGTTGCACTTGTAACTGCAAGAAGTGATTATCAAACTCGTAAACAAAGAGATGATGCAAATCAGGAGTAACAGATGCCATATATAGGTCGTTCAGAAAATTTTGGTGTAAGAAGTAGGTTTCAGTATCAAGCCACGGCTGGACAAACGAGTTTTAGTGGTTCGGATGCCAACTCACTATCACTAAGTTATACCGATAGTCTGTACATGGATGTATATCAAAATGGTGTATTGTTAGTGCCGGGTGATGACTATACGGCAACAACTGGTACAACTGTTGTATTAGTNCAAGCAGCGAGTTTAAATGACATAGTAGAAATGGTNGTGTATGATACTTTTTCTGTAGCAGATAGTTATACTAAATCAGAAGCAGATACTAGGTATCCATTCAAGGGTAATAATAGTATCATAAGATTAAACGGACAGACAATTAGTGCAGACATTACAATAGACAGTGATGAGAATGGTGTAAGTGCAGGTCCTATAACACAGTCTGCAACAGTTACTGTTAATGGCTACTGGAGTATCGTATGACAAGTCAATTAAATGTAGATACCATTGTAGATAAAGCAGGATCAGGTGGCACGAATGTTAAGATTGCTAACACCTCAACCTATGTGTCTGATGGTGGTGGTGTTACACAAGATACTGTAGATAGTTTGGTCAAAGCAAGATTTAGAGCTAGTGATGCTGCCGTATTAACTGGTTCTTTTAATTTTTCTAGTGGCACAGACAATGGTACAGGTGATTATACATATACTTTCACTAATAATATGAATAATGTTTTTTATTCGCCATCAGGTATTTGTGTTTCAGATGACAGAAACTGTCAATTCTCAAGGTCAAGAGCCACTACAGATTATAGAATAAGACACTACGGACATGATGATGCTTTTGCAGATGTTGATAATGCAGGGATGATAGCAGGAGACTTAGCATAATGGCAAGTGAACTTAAAGTAGATAAATTTACAGGTGTAACCACAGCAGGTTCTATTGATGTTACAGGTGAAGGCAATAGTGCAACAACTAATCTGCAACAAGGGTTGTGTAAAGCATGGTGTATGTTTGATGGGTCAGGAACACCTTCTTTTATTGACAGTTTTAACTTTGGTAGTATAGCAGACGAAGGAACTGGTATTTATAGAATTACTTTTACAGCTAACATGGGTAACGCTACTTATTCCATACAAAGTCACGACCATTCATATGGTAATGGTTGGTCTGATACAGAAACAACTGAAGGTTATGATACTAAAAGACGAAACGAATCAGCTGCCTTTATTGATGTTTCAAATGTTTGGTCA
>FUFK010066580.1_pt1 | contig 10992 bp, 20 predicted proteins | sample 1021851 | NCBI WGS metagenome assembly FUFK01 (sample SAMEA51879418, study PRJEB19060) | metagenome
AGCCATGGTCATGCTGTCAACATAATCATCATGATCCCCATTTGGGAAAGCAGCGCATTCCTCTATCACTTCATCCGCAAAACTCTTTTCTGGCGACCAAACCATGTTTGCTTCAAACAAAGGCGCTACTGTGTGCATTCTTGTTACCTTATCACGTCCTTTGCCCGGTGTATAGTTCATAACTGGAATTCCTGCTCTTCGTAGTTCATCCGTCAATGGCGTACCTGATGCTTTAGCTTCAATAATTACCATATCTGGCTCCCAATATTCATANTCCTCTGAAGCTACAGATTTTAATTCTGGAAAGTTCCATCGTCCTCTTCGAGCATCCATAAGAATAATATGATCTGGACCACCTTCTTCTGGATTAAATACACCCCACGTTGTAATCGCACTATAGTCAGCTGTTTCTTTTTTAGAAAAAGCTGTGTCATAACTCTGCATAATATACTTAACTGGTGGTATTTTTTCCTTTTCCCATCTTTGCCACCATTCTTTTTTAACAATCGCTCCTTCTGTAGCAGTGGGTTGTTGTTGCCATTGAGCATTCCATTTACCCACAGGTAACGATGCTTTAACTTTTAATAAATCATCTTTGTTCCAAAATTCTGGCCATAAAGGTTTATCAGAAGGCATAATTGCAGGAAATTCAATAACCTCCCACGTATCCGACATTGTATCTGAACCTTGTGCCTTGATCAATCGACCTGTTAAATCTTTCATACCCCAACGGGTCATAACAACAATAATCGAACCACCCGGTTGAAGACGTTGCCTCGGACCAGAGGTATACCACTCAAAAGCATTATCAAAAGCAGATTCCGACAAAGCATCTTGTTCGGAGTGCGGATCATCAATAATAAACAAATCCNCACCACGACCTGTGACAGCAGCACCCACCCCCGCGGCGAAATATTCGCCCCCTTTACTTGTTTCCCAGCGGCCCGCTGCCTTACTATCTGCTTTTAAATCAACCTTCGGAAAAACATCTTTATATTTAGGTTCATTTATTAAATCTCTAACTTTTCTACCAAATCGTACCGCAAGTTCTGTGTTATGCGTAGCTTGAATAATTTTTAACTTTGGGTTCCTTCCTAAAAACCAAGCGGGCATCAAATAACTAGCAAACTCTGACTTGCTATGTCTCGGAGGCATATTCACAATTAATCTCTTCAGTTTTCCTTGAGCTATCAACTCTAGCTTTTCAGCAATAACTCTATGATGCCTACCCTCTATAAAATTCTCATAAACATGATGCACAAAAGGCATAAACTTTTCTTGTGCTTTTTCTCGAACTATAAGTCTTGTTTCTGCTTCTTTTAATGAGAGTATCTCTCTCAATACATCTTCAGGTATAGTTTCTAGGTTCATGGACATTGTATCTTAGAATAAACTACCTATTCCCTTACCACTAATTGCATTGCNCAAGATCCTTGCAAAAAAACCTTGNTTTTCTTTTTTCNTTCTTTCTAGAACATTGGCTAAATTTTGAAGAGAATCTTCAGACATATCCGATCCCTGCATCAACATTTCCGCAGGAGTTCTTTCGTTTGTTGCAGAGTATGCTCCATAAATTAATGGAGTTTCTACTGATTTAGATTTTGGAGTAAAATTTGTATTTGAAACAGAAGGAACATAATCTGGTCTATCTACTCCATCTTCAGGTGTAGACATAAAAGTATGTTTACCTACTTTCGTAAATAATTTTTCAGCGTTTTTATATTCATTTTGATTATAATATTCAGGAATATCTACTTGATCTGGNGCATAATAATGAGTAGCACCACGAGTGTTGTCAGAAAATCCACCTTTTAAAAACTCAAGAACCAACTTTTTAGTATATTCATAGTCCTTGTCTCCCGGACCTTTCTTAACTAATTTATTTCCACCCTCACCGGGATTCCAAGCAGAAAAAGCATAAGGTTGTCTCACAATATCTGTAATTGATTTTTTGCCGCTTCTATTAAATCTTTTACTTTTAAGACGATTTAATACTACATTCATCACGGCAATTTTACCGCTATCCGACTCGCCTAAAGCTTCTCCTAAAACCGTTCTTGTTAACTGGTCTACGTCTTTTGGAGTAAAACTAAAACTCATAGAACTATACCCCGGTGTTGCCAGTAGTATCAGTAGTATCAGTAGTGCCAGTGCCTTGAGCATTTTGTAAAAGTTTCATAAGAGCATTTGCATCAGCTTGACTAGGAGTTCCTAATCCTAATAGTTGCCCTGTTGTCAATCCGGGTAAAGGTTCATATAAAGAGGATGAATAGTAAATAGGTTGAGAAGCCGTAATAGATCCTGACCCATCACCCGATAATAAAGAAGCAAGTCCTGTCGGACCTGCATAAGTATTAACTCCACCACTAAGCGGATTAAACGTAGAAACAGAAGGAGGGGAAACTGCCATCTGTCCACCGGGTGTATTTACATAGGTATAAGGCGTTCCGGGAATAATTTGATTCACTAAATTATTACCAGGAGTCATTCCTGTTGAAGTAATATTTTGAGGTACAATCGCATTGTACCCTGTCGGCATAATAGTGGTTATAGTGCTAGTGCCGCCNGTANCTGTACNACCTGNNCCTGTACNACCNGTNCCTGTNCTACCCGTTCCACCTGTATCACCTGTACCTTCTGCTTGATAAGAAAAAGGATCGTATTCTCCTTTATATATTTGCAAAGCTTCAGCCGCCGTAATATTACCGTCACCATCTACGTCATATCTAACATCATAAGGTAAAATTCCCGTAGCCATTTGTAAGGCAATATTACCAAGACCCTGTGAAGCGCTATCAAGATTCATAGGATCAAAACCAGANNNTCCAAAAGGATCTGTATCTTCATCTAATAGGGAGGGTTGTCTAGNNNNTCNNGTAGCTGGNACTAATCTACCGTCNACAACCTNAAAATTTTCTATTCCTCTGTTTTGTATCTGATTGTATTGTTCCGCAGTAAGTTCTATATCATCTTTAGCTCTCCCCATTCCACCANCAGTAGAAAAAATAGAACCTTGTCCTCCATCTACACCCGGTCTATAAAAATACATAGGTGGAGGTCCCGGAGGATAAATGCCTACTTCTCCTGATCCTCCTGAGGGAGGTGTGTCTCTGTCTAGTGGTAAAACCCCTCCACCTGAGGGAGGTCGGTTTCTGTCTAATTGTTGAGGAGGTAAATTATTAATACCCGGTACTCCTTGCTCACCCGGTANAAATGGGGGTGGAGGTGCTGTGTCAATAGGTGTTTCACCTCTACCTCCATCTACAGGTGCTAAATAACTGATTATACCAGAATCGGGTTCCCCTGCTGTTTTTATATAGGTGTTTCCATCTACAGTTACAGTGTCACCAATTTGAGAACCCATAGATGCTTGGTGCANCGTATCAAAAACAGCGCCAGTAGAAGCAGTTTCTTCTGGACCAGCTACTCCCATTAATCTTGCTGCGTTTGTTAAAAGTGAGTTTCCAGAAGCGGGAGGTGGTCGGTTTCTGTCAACAGGTCCTCCTCTATTAAACATTTTCATGGTATTCTCCATTTCTAANTCTCCTACTTGACTTAATAAACTTTCTCCCGGAGCAAAAGGTGTTGACACAATATTCGGACCAGNTCCAGATCGTATTTGTACAGGNGCAGCAAAATTACTCNCCGCTTCTNGAAANTCAATGTTAACAGGAGTAAAAGGTTGTAAAGTCGTATCTGTTTCTGTTTCTGTTTCTGTTTCTTCCTCAGAAGGNTTTTTTCTAGGAGGTCTCCCCCTTGACCTCCCTGGTGGAGACCCCCGATCTCTCTTTTTTGGAGTTACTTCCTGTCCTTCCATTTGTACATAACCGGGGTTTTCAGCGTTAAACGCCAAAGCTCTTTGAGCATTTCCATGAGTCAATGGCTGAAAAATCCCGTTCTCATTCGTATAACCAACAAGAGTAACAGTATAGTTAGGACTAATTTCTACTTTTTTGCCAATTAAATTTTGATTATAAATATCCATATCATGAAGATTAGGATCTAAACCCTCATGACTAGGNCCTCCTACAAAATAATTAGCATTTACATCTTTTCGACCTCTTATGTAATCTCCATAGCCTACTACACCTTCATCACCCATCGAAATGGCTTTTTTGTATGCCGCACTAGTTTGATTATAAGGAGTATCATCATCATCTCCTCCACTGCTCTTAGGTGTAGAAGAGCCATCAGTTGATAATCTTAAAATATTATCGCCAATAGGATAACTGTAGCTTGTAGCACCAAAAAAACTTTTGCCCTCGTTTTCCGCCGCAGCTTGATCTGCTGCACTTGCATAGTCACCGCCTTCCCCAGTGTTCGCAGGACCAAAAGTTTGATTAAAATCGTCTAAAGTTGCTTCGAAAATATTATCTTGATCAAAAAAAGATTTCATTCTCTATCCCCAAATGAATTTATAATTAAAATTTTTCCTTGGACCTAGGATCCCTATCCTTCTGCCCATTCCCAAACATTCTCTCTACCAGACATATTCCTAGATTTTATAGACCCACCCCTATGTAACTCCGAAAGCGCAGAACGAATCGAAGATAATTTTAACGCAGTTCTATCTGCCAATTGACGGGCGGTCCCTGCACCTTTTTGACTTAATTGAATAATTACTTGTTGCTTAATCGTCATGAAAAGCAGTATTACACAAAATTATTTTTAAATCAACCATAACGCAGTGATTAAATAAACAAGAGCTACAAAAATTAAAAAGTAAAATAATATTAACATTGTCGTATAATAACATAATGAAATATATAAATCACATTGAATATTTGATTCTACTTTTCAAGGGCATCGGACCTAAGAAATAAAATTATATCAAATTAAATTTACTGATCTTGGGGCAGGGTGGGTGGGGCGCGGCCCCGGATCTCGTGTCAAGGGGGTGACCCGTCAGTAATTTGACAGAATACCGAGACCGATCCCCAAGTAACACCATAANTGTCAATAATTTGACTATATTANTTATGTTGTATTATGTTGTCNCTGTCTCGTGCTATTCTGTTTTTATAGGATTTCTTCCTATGCTTAATTATGTCAAAGAAAGGATACAAAATGACAGATAAAGAAAAATTAAAGGATCGTATTTCTCATCAGTTAGTACAATTAGCAGACTACACTTTTACAATAAATAGTTTGTTTAATACTAATTCATTACATGAGGACAGAGANTATNTNTTTTGGAGAGTTAAAGGATTACATGACGAAATGAAAAGTTTAGTAAAAATTCTAGATGAACAAGGTTTAATTGAAAAAGATGAACCAAATTATCATGGAGATAAAACTGCTAAACAAAAGATTGATGACTATCTTCAATATAAAACACTTAATCCATCAAAAGGAGTTTAATCATGAAATATAATTACGTAAAAATTGATAATATGCCTGTTTCAATAGAAACAGATTTAAAAAAACTTGGATATATAAGAGATGCCTTAGGATACTTTAAGGACTCTAACGATGTTAACAATCCTATATGTCAATACGATGCAAGAAAATTGTATGACGAAGTTAACGCTATTATCGTTAATATTAATTCACATTTTAAAAATTAAAAAGGTTAATTAACCTAGAGCCAAGTATCTATTTGCTTGGCTCTTTTTTTAGGAGGAAAAAATGAGACAATATAAAATCTGGAATAATATACAATCATGTCTTTATAAAAATACTGCTGGTAAAACTGGCAATAAATCTTATGGAGTAAATGAACATTCAACTAAAATAATGAATGTCGGCACGAGTTCAAAAAATTCTCACAAGTTCGCAGAAATTACACAAACTTGTAAAGAATTAGAAAACGGTGATTTATCTTTTAGGTTATANGTTGATGNNGAAATTATAAAAGAGGGNATNGTNTCAAAAAAAGATAAAACTNTAGAAATTACAAATAATTTACTTTTTGAATATAATGTACTTCATAAAGATATGGATTTAGCAAACTATGTAAAAAAACTAGAGGCAGGAAAAATAAAAATAAATTATTCAGAATAAAAAACTAGAAAGCTTGCAGGAATTTTTCTTGCAAGCTTTTTTAAAAAATTTTAATATTCGAGTTAACCCTACTATTTTTTTTCCTTTCTTTTATAGTAGGGTTTTTTATTTTTTCTTTTATATTTTCCCATATATCCCGAAACCCCGAAGCCCGAAATCCCGAAGTGCCCGAAACCCCGAATTCCGATAGTTCGGAACCTTTATCACCATCAAATAAAAATAGACCATTGTCCTTAGACCTTTTGACCAAGTAAAAAGAAAAGCCACCATTTTTCCAATACGTTGTATTAAAGGATATTTGAAAAGGAGATATTTGTATTGCATTGTGTTTTGTTGTTTTTAATTCCAGCCAAAAGGGTAAATTATCCCATAAAACATGAACATCTGGAATTCCTTTTGTTGTTCTACTTTCAATCCTATAAGTTAAACAATTTTCGGGTAAATTACTTTTTATTTGTTTCCAAAAGTTTTTCTCTGTTGTCATCTTTTATTTCTTTAAACTCACCCTCTATAAATGCTTGAGGATATTGTTTTTGTAATTGAGTTAAACGAGAAATAATATCTTCTCTTGTCATGTCATCTAATGAATGAACGGTTTCCCTTCGATCAATAGTTAAACCACCCAAGGCACAACGGATTTTTTCTGCATTTATTGATGCTGAAAATTGACCAATATCTTCTGCGCCTTTTGATAATTCACTTAATCGTTTTAATTGACCAAGCATTGTTACGCCATATTTTCTTTCTTGTTCTTGTCTTAACTCTTTTATGTATTCTACAACTTGAGGATATTTTTTTCCAGAAAGTAGATGACTAGCTATTGTATTAGCAACCTTTGGAGAAAATCCTGATTTCCTCGCACATTCTGCATTCGAGTAAATACCCTCGACATAATATTTACAAAATTCTCTTTGGCGATTAGTCAACTTACGATCAAGTTTACTTTCAACTTCTTTAGCTATCTTTTGATGCCTTACAGTATTTTTAGTCATGAGTTTTCTTATAACCCATTTCTACAAAAAGCAAAATTATTATTTTCAAAAATGTCTATGCGTCCAAAGAAGTGTTACAAACGTTACAAAAATGAAGAGAAGTGTTACAAACTTTTTTCCTTATTTTATTGGATAAAACATACACTTGTAACACTTGTAACACTTGTAACACTAGATTTGAAACAAAAAAACTTTTTTTCATTTTTCTCTGAGAACTGTTATAAGTGAACTCAATAAAAACTGTATATGTTTACAGGAAAAAATAATATAATTTATTATGTATTATGTTGTTGATTTATTTTTAAAAATGAATTAGAATTTTAGGTATTAAAAGAAATGGAGATTTGTCATGATTAAAGAAAAAACAAAAATTACATTTACACACATTGAAACATTAGGTCATGGATATTTGAAAGTATCTTTATATGATCTAATTGGATTTGGTTTTGATATGGAGAAAGATTTTACTGATTTCTCATATATAGATTTAGATACGCACATGATTTATTTAGAGCAAGATTGTGATCTAACTAAATTTTTAAAAGTTATGTCAGATAAGAATTTTGATGTTAATATCATTAATAATTATAAACCTACTTTTGAACCAAGTGAAAAGATATCCTTTTTCCATTTGGACAAAGTTGATTTTAAGAAAAAGTATTTTAATAGATATTTTGATGGCAGTGTTGAGTGTGAAATAACAGTTAAGGGAGATCATTAAAATGGACATTCAAGAAAAAATAAAAAGGAATATTTATTCTTATTTGAAGAAGAGAAACAAAAGTTTAGATGGATTGCTTTTCAAAAATCCAGAAAACTTTTTTAAAGTTCATGACCATTTGGAACCCTATCATGACAATATTGAATTGGTTGTTTTACATGAGGGTAGTGACGTTAGTAAATTCTTTAATTGGGCATATCGTTGTAATGATGAAATTGAAAGAATGAAGAAAGTATTGAGCAAACTTGATTGTAAGATTTCTCAATACGAGAGTTGGTATTCAGTTATTTATAGGGAGCAAGGATAATGAAAGAAGTAATTTTAAATACAATAGAAAATAAAAAAGATGTAGAACTTATGAGTGACATCATTCAAGAACAACTTTTTGAACAAGGATATGATGTTGATGCTTTTAGTTTTGAAATAAAAGTTTTTTTTAAATCTTGGGAAAATAGGGAGCAAGGATAATGGGCAAAGTAAAAAGTTGGGTTATGGACATGGAAGATGATGTTTGGACAATGGATCGAGAAGAGTGGATCGAGAAACATGGAATTTCTAATGTTGATATTTATGACAGAGTTGAAAAGGAAAAGAATTCTGAATTTAATTTTGTCGCAATGGAGCAAGCTTTTTATAGATTTTTAAAAGGAGAAAAAAGATGAAAAGTAAAAAAGGTTATTTAATTGATCCTAAAAACCAATCAATGACAGAAGTTGAAATTGGTAATTATAAGGATATTCAAAAACATTTGAATTGCAGGGTTTTTTCAAGTGCAGATTATTATTTAAAAAGGGAACCTTTTGATAGATATGGTTCATTGAACGATAGTCTCTATATAGATGACGAGGGATTATTGGTAGANGATGAAGATACCAATTTTTGTTTTACGTTTGGTATTTGTGATCCTATTTATGGAAAAGGTTTAATTATGGGTTTGGATTACAACAATGGTGAAACAACTGATAAACCATTTGTTCCTATGGAGATTTATTCAGATCATATAATTTTTGGGTGGAGTGCNNATAAGCCAAANCCAANANTTGAAATNANACCATTTACNTTGGAGGATTTGAAATGAACGCACATGAAGAACTTTATAAACCATTNATAGGTTTTAGAATTACTGATTTTAAAACTGATGAAATAGAAGATAACCCAAATAANCCATGGCTTATTTTTGAAGTGACAAGNGGANANGAGAAATATNATTTGGTTGTTTCNCAAGATNCAGANGGCAANGGTGGTGGATTTGTATTTATTGAATGCCCAAANACGCATATTATCAAGGGAGCAAAATAATGTATTACGATAATGATGAAGTATTAGAACAATTATTTGAGGAAGAACTTGAAAAATTAAAAAATGATTTGAGTTTAACACTTGAAGAGAAAGAGGGTTTGGCAGAAATCAAGGCATTAGAAAGATTTTATGCCTAGTAAACAATTTAACAGATGGTCAGAATATAATTATTTTGACCATCCAGAAATATGGGTGAAGAAATGACAGTTAATATTACGCATTTATATAAATCGGAAGAAGAAACAGTTTTATATTTACTGACCGATATTCAAANAAATGAAATGACTATTCACAATGAAAAGAGTTTAGTTGTTTATCTTAATAATCGTTATGATGAAATTTTAGAATGCAAAGAATGGAATTGTTATGAAAGTTCGGCAACCATACAAAATGTAAAAACAATAGATGATATTTTTGAAGTATGTAATTTATTCAAGAGATCAGAAATGATACCAAATCAAACGTATCCAACTGAATTTGTTAATATGTATTATGATTTACACATAAGGAGAATATTATGAATGAGCAATGTCCAAGATGCCAGAATGTTGGTAAAATGATTGATGTACATGGTCACTANCAATGTTCAATTTGTGGATCTATTGTAGAAGATTGTTGCAATGGAGAAATCTGCTCACCGAAAAAGCAAAAAACTTTTTTTCTAAGAGTAAGAGCAGATTATGTTGGTTATTTTCAAATTGAGGCAGATACACTTTCCGAGGCTGAAAAGAAAGCAACGGAAAAATTTAATCTTGAAATGAATGATGAAATTGATGGGTCTTTTGATATAGAAGAGTATCAACCCGAAGAGGATAATTATTTATGATTATCCGAAAATACGAATTATGCCCATTATGTTTAGGTGAGGGAATGATAAAGGCAATTCTTCCTTTAGCTGAAAAAACCAATGGTCATGATAAGACGGACGTTTCAATAGAATGTCCGAAATGCCGAGGTGTTGGGGAGATTGAGTATGAGTCCAATACCGAAATTAATTGAAACCAAAACAGGAGAAAATAATGCCTAATTTAGAGTGTGATTTTTGTAATATATTTATTGAAAATGATGGAGAGGGTTCTGCTTTTTGTNATGGNACTGCTTTCAGTAACATTGGAGTTGATGACAGAATAGCTTGTCCAGATTGTATAGATTATTTAAACGAGGGAGAGTGTAATGCCTAATCATTGTACAAACGAAATATACTTTAGTTTTAAAACAGTTGAAGACAAAGACCGTTTTTTAAAAAATGTTAAAGGTAAAGATGATGCTGGAGAGGAGTCTGATTTTACTTTTAATTCTATTATACCTTTGCCGGATAATAAATGGGATTATAATTGGTGTAGGGAAAATTGGGATACTAAATGGGATTGTTATGACTTATGTGTTGAGAGTGAAATAGGAGATGGTTCAGAATCTTTTCAAGTAAGTTTTTTTACTGCATGGTCTCCCCCAACTAATATTTTACGAAAAATACTTGATGATCCAAAATTCTCTAAAGGTTTGGAATATGTCAGATGGTTTTACCGTGATGAAGCAGATATGTTTTGTGGNTATCTTGACGAAGATTGTGGTTTGACAGATGGAAACGTAGAGCAACCTATAAAATTCACAGGAACCTATGATGCTTAGACACGTAGATTTATGTAGTGGGATAGGTGGTTTTAGCTTGGGATTTTCTTGGGCTGAACTATCCAAGACCATCATGTTTTGCGATACCGAAGAATGGTGTCGCAAAATACTCGCAAAGAATTTTCCAAATGTACCAATAGCTAAAGATGTAAAGGAGTTAGCAAATGATCCAGAAAGAAATGTTCCCGACCATGACATCCTCTCATGTGGATACCCGTGCCAACCGTTCTCGGTTGCAGGACTTAGAAAAGGAGAAGAAGATGACAGGCACATCTGGCCGAGCATCTTTAGAATTATTACACAAAAAAGACCCTCTTGGGTCGTTTGCGAAAACGTTTATGGTCACGT
>FUFK010066985.1_pt1 | contig 10992 bp, 13 predicted proteins | sample 1021851 | NCBI WGS metagenome assembly FUFK01 (sample SAMEA51879418, study PRJEB19060) | metagenome
TCAGCACCAATTAATATTGCCTCTGTAATTTCTCCATCATTAAATTCCACAAAAACAGATGAAGCATTTGTTAATATGTGAGTATTNGTTACGATGTGACCTTCTTTTGAAAAAATTACTCCAGAGCCTACAGCATTCCTGGCTCTATTAATTCCTCTGTTGCTTATAAATATATTAACTACAGATGACAGAGCTTTTTCAGCTGCATAGGACAAATCTTCTTGAGAACCCTTTTTATAACCGGTTTCGAATGAAACTATACCAACAAATGCGGCAAATATAATGCCGCTAATGATAAACTTATAATTTCCCATTTCTAAAAAGTATGTATCAAACTATTTTAAAGAAGTTTTCAGAAGATGGCATTCATTTAAATGATGAACAAGACAACTTTCTAAGAATTTTTGAAAAAAANCTTCCTAGAAANAGCTTTTTTGTAAACTTTCTCCAAAAAAAGTCAAAAAAAGGTTGTTATGTGCATGGGGNTGTTGGAAGGGGNAAAACCATGATGCTAAATGCAATATTTAGAGAAATTAANCTTACAAAATGTTCATATCATTTCATTGAGTTCATGAAATTTATTCATAACGAGCTTGATTTAGTCAAAAATACTAAAGATCCATTAGAAAAAATCGCAAAAAGAATAGCTTCAAAGCACAGAGTGCTCTTTATTGATGAGTTTCAAGTTGAGGATGTATCAGATGCAATGATAATCGGCAAACTTTTAAATTTATTATCGAAAATGAATGTTTTCATAATGCTTACATCAAATGCAAAGATAGAAAATCTTTATAAAAATGGACTTCAAAGAGACAAATTTATTAGAGATATTTCACAGTTAGGAAAGAGCTTTGTGGTATATGAATTCATTGGAGATAAGGACTATAGATTAAAGAATATAAATCTAAATTCTTCAAAGAAAAGGGAAGACTTTAGCCAAGGTCAGATCTTTGATTTCATTAAGAAAAACTTTAATTTTATTGGCGACCTTAACAAAGAGCTTGAAATAAATGACAGAACTTTTAGATGCAAAGGTAATACTAAAGACTTTATTTGGTTCTCTTATAAAGAATTCTTTAGGCAGAATTTAGCAATTTCTGATTTTTTAGCTATATGTAAAAATTATGACTGGTTTTTCATTGATGATTTTGAACAAAATGATGATTATGGCAAGGATATTATTAGAAGGTTTATCGGCTTTATTGATGTTGCTTACATTGAAAAAGTAAAAATTAAGTTCTTTATAAATAACGATGACATTCGAAACCTTTATAGTGGTAAAGAGCTTTCATTCTTATGGGATAGAACAATAAGCAGGATTGAAGAAATGAGAGATATTAATGATAAATAAATTATAAAAATTATTGATTAAATAGCTCTTAACCTATAATATTCGTCCACACAAAATTGATATGAAAACGTTTAGCTTAAAAAATACTGAAGTTGTTAGAGATTGGGTTGTATTTGATGCCGCGGATAAAGTTTTGGGTCGTTTTGCTACTAAAATTGCAGACAAGCTTAGAGGTAAAGACAAACCAACATTTACACCCCATGTAGATGGTGGTGATTTTGTAGTGGTAATAAATGCAGACAAGGTAAAAGTTACTGGAAATAAAGCAGAACAAAAGAAATACTATAAACATTCCTTATATCCGGGCGGGCTAAAAGAAAAATCATACAAAGAAGTTCTTGAGAATAATCCCGAGAGAATTATTGAGAATGCAGTGAAGGGAATGTTGCCAAAAAATAAGCTAGGAAAATCAATGATTAAGAAATTAAAGATATATAGTGGATCTGAGCATCCTCATGAATCTCAAAATCCAACTGAATGGAATCCTAAAATATGAGCAGTGAAAGACTTTATGCAACTGGCAGAAGAAAGACATCTTCAGCAAGAATTTACTTATCTCAAGGGGATGGCTCTATAACAGTTAATAATAAAAAACTTGCTGATTACTTCGGAAGAGAAGTTGCACAAATGCTTGTTAAACAACCACTTGAGTTATGTAATCTAATCGATAAAGTTGATATTAATGCAAAAGTCAAAGGTGGAGGAAGTTTTGGCCAAGCAGGGGCAATAAGGCATGGCATATCTAGGGCCCTTCTTTTATATGATGAAGAGCTTAGACCACAGCTTAAGAAAGCAGGCTTTCTTACTAGAGATTCTAGAAAAGTAGAGCGAAAAAAACCTGGTTTGAAGAAGGCAAGAAAGAGCTCTCAATTCTCAAAAAGATAGATATAATTTATTATTAAAATCTACTTCCAATAAGTATGTTTTTGTATTATATTGTGCGTACTTTACTAACATATATAAGGAAGTATATGGGTACAAAAAAAAGAAATACCTTGAAACTAAAGGTATTCCAGTGAATCCAAGATTTGTTGATAGCTTAAATTCATTTGCACTTTTTATCATCATGGGTACCCTAATCTTTACATATGGGTACAATCGTGAATTATATTATTAATNNTTANTAAAAATGACAGAAATTACTGAAAAATANCTTACTCTNAGAGGAGCTAACAANGATATTTATTTCTTTCAAAAAAGAGTTAGTGAAAAGGTTGCAGATATTATTGGTACAAGTTTTGTAAAGATATCACTTAGGACAAAAAATCTCAGTGAAGCTATTTCAACCAGGGATGATCTCTTAGATGCGCTAAATGAACTAGAAAATTGTGACACACTTGAGATTAGTGATAATTCCCGAAGAACAATGGATAGCCTTGGCATTTCACTTTTGAATGAAAATGAACACAAAAATTCTCAAACAACCAACGAACCTGATCAAGGAAGAAGAAAGGTTTTAATTGGTCTTACTGCTGGTGTTGCTGCTGCTGGTGTTGCTTTTGCAGCTACTCCATTTGTAACAACTTGGAATCCAAGCGCTAGAGCTAAAGCAATAGGATCAGCGGTTAAAGTTGATGTTTCAAAAATGATGGTTGGTCAGCAGATACAAGTTTCATGGAGAAAACAGCCTATATTAATTATTAGGCATTCATCATCAGCATTGTCTGGTCTTGCATCAGTGACATCAAAACTTGCTGATCCAAATTCAGACAGCATTGATGAACCTTACAAAAACATTAATGCGACAAGGTCTCTAAGTACGGAATATTCTGTATTATCTGGAGTTTGCACCCATCTGGGCTGCTCCCCTAAATACTATCCCGAAGTTGAACCTAAGCCTTGGGACTCATCCTGGGCAGGTGGTTTCTTTTGCCCTTGTCATGGTTCTATGTTTGATTTAGTAGGGAGAGTTTATAAGGGTGTTCCTGCNCCAACAAATTTAACTGTACCNCCCCATTTTTTTGAAGGGAGTATATTAACAATCGGAGAAGAAGCTTAATGGTTACCAAAGTTCTAAATTGGATTAATTACAGATTACCCATAGTCAACACATTTGAGAGACACCTTTCCAAACACCCGGTACCCAAAAAAGTTAACTTTTGGTATTTATTTGGTGCTTTAGCTTCGATAGTTCTAATTCTCCAAATTGTAACTGGTATATGGTTAATGATGCCGTACTCAAATACTGAGGAGGGGGCCTTTGCATCTATAGAATATATTATGAGAGATGTAGATTATGGATGGATTATTAGATATATGCATACAACTGGAGCATCAATGTTTTTTGCAATAGTTTATCTTCATATGTTTCGTGGCCTTCTATATGGATCGTATAAAAAACCAAAGGAACTTGTTTGGATTTTTGGAGCGACAATCTATTTGGTAATGATGGCCGAGGGATTCTTAGGTTATGTTTTNCCATATGGTCAAATGTCATATTGGGGAGCTCAAGTNATTATTTCNCTATTTGGTGCAATTCCATANATTGGAGAATCACTAGAAGTATGGGTAAGAGGTGATTACTATATTTCAGGAATAACTATTTCAAGATTTTTTGCTCTTCACGTTGTGGCTTTGCCGCTGATATTGATTGCTCTTGTATTCCTTCATCTTGTGGCTCTTCATGAAGTTGGTGCTGGTAACCCGGAAGGAGTTGATATTGAGGAATTTGTTGATGAAGATGGAGTTCCTCTTGATAGCGTACCTTTCTTCCCTTACAAAGTTCTAAGTGCTATGCCTGCAATCGGAGTCTTTGGGTTGGTTTTCTGCATAATTATGTTTTTCTTCCCTGAAGGTGGAGGATATTTTCTTGAATTGGCTAATTTTGAGGAAGCAAATCCTCTTGTAACGCCAGAACACATTGCTCCTGTTTGGTATTATGCCCCTTATTACACAATGTTGAGAGCAGTTCCTGATCCTTTAGGAGGACTAATAGTTATGGCAGCTGCTGTTGCAATAATATTTATTGTTCCATGGCTTGATAGAAGTAATGTTGCATCAATAAGGTATAAAGGCATCTTGAGTAAGATTGCAATAGTTATGTTTGTTGTTAGTTTTATTACTCTTGGATATCTTGGAACTGTTACTGTAACAGAAACCGGAAAGATTATGTCAATAATATGTACTGTAATGTACTTTGCATTTTTTCTTCTAATGCCTATTTATACAAGCATTGAAAAAACATATGAGGTGCCTGAAAGACTGTGATTAAACCATTATTAATAATTAGCTTTTTTTCCTTCTTATTAGTTCCAGTTGTGGATTCAGCTGAGGGAGGACCTTGCAAAGACTACGGAAATTGTGATCAGTTCAAACCAGATTTAAATAATATGGCTTCGCTTCAGAGAGGAGTAGGAACCTTTATGAAATACTGCTATAGCTGTCATTCGCTTAAATACTCTAGATGGGGAAGAGTTGCTAATGATCTCCAAATACCTGAAGACATTTTCTTTGAATATCTCGTCCCAGATAAGGATGCAGGGCCATATGATTTAATGGTTGCACCAATTCATGAATTAGAAATAGATAATGCTCCTCCCGACTTAACATTGGTCGCAAGAAAAAGAACTTCTAGCTGGGTTTATACTTATTTAAGAGCTTTTTATGATGATTCTTCAACAACATATGGATCTAATAATTTAGTTTATCCAGGCGTAAATATGCCCAATATATTGGCGCCAATTCAAGGAAATCAAAAGCTTGGTTGTAAGGAAGTTCCTGTCTTAGCTAAAAATGGTGGTGAAAAAAGAGANGAGTTTGGTAACACNATTACTAAAGANAAATGTGGATATTTGAAGCATCAAGATGGTTCAGGCTTATTAAATGTTGAAGAGTTTGATGAATTTATATATGATCTCACAAATTTTTTGACTTATGTGGGTGAACCCAGTAGGGCGGAAAGGGAAAGAATGGGAGTATATGCGATAATATTCTTTATAATATTTACATTTCTTTCTGCGCTTCTCTATAGAGAATATCAAAAAGACTACCACTAGGAGAGCATTAACATGATTTTATATTCCGATAGAGATAATCACTACAGTCATAGAGTTAGGATAGTTCTTGCTGAGAAAGATATAGCTTGTGAAATTAGGGAATTCGATATTGAAGAAGCTCCAGATGATATTCTTTCTTTAAGTCCTTATCATAAACTACCAATTCTTGTTGACAGAGACTTAGCGCTATATGATACGGCAGTAATGATGGAATATCTTGATGAAAGATTTCCTCATCCTCCATTATTACCAGTCTACCCTGTTGCAAGAGCTAACTGCAGAGAGTTAATGCTTAGAATAGACAGAGAATGGTGTCCATTAGTAGATGCAATAATTTCAGGTAATCTTAAAAAAGCAAATGAGAAAAAGACTAAAGAAGAACTCATTCAAGAACTTGCAACTATTTCACCAATTTTCAGAGAATTTCCTTTTTTTATGAATGAGGATTTCACTCTTGTGGATTGTTACCTTGCTCCAATTATGTGGAGATTATCAACTATGGGTATTAATCTTCCTTATAACAAGCAGCTAAAACCCCTTTTGGATTATCAAAATAAGATTTTTGATAGGCCTTGCTTTATGGATAGTTTGACAACAATCGAAAAGGACCTCAGAGCTGAGTAAATCCTCCTAGATTATTAATTTGAACTAGATTTGCTTGAATATCAGAGCAAGTATTTTGGGAAAGGCGAATATTTGCAAACCGTCCAGCAATTGTTTGAGAAATTCCATCATTTTTTTTGATTGCAGAAATAAGAACTAAGTCTTGTAAAAAAGATAACTTTGAGAGCTCATTAAGGTTTTCAAAGTTATCTTCTTGCAAAAATGAGTTTGGAACTGTGAGAATAACATTAGAAAAGTCTAATAATTTTTTTCTATCTTCGAGGCCTGTTATTGATTGCGAAGAAACATATATTTCTTTATCTAAAATATAGTTAAATCTCAAAGAAGGGATAAAGTTTTTAGATTGATCATAGTCGGCAATAATATATATCTTTTCAAAATCTTTTCTAGGTCTTGGTATAAAATTTACTTCCTCCTCTTGAATCAATCTGTTTATTAAATCTCCTCTATTATTACTACCTGATAATTCAAAGACCGTTTTAACTAAATCATCATAATCACCTTCCAACTTAAAGATTCTTACTCCAGGATAACTATTTTTTACAATCTCTGCCTGAGATTTGTATCTTTCACTATAAAATACGAAAACCTCATCATTTTTCTTAAAATTGAATAAATATTTCTCTGTAACTTCTTCAAGATAATCGTTTGCACTTTTGCAGAAATATGTAAAATTTTGGTTAAGAAAATTACTTGATATCAGAAGAACTTCATTATCAATTTTATCAACAAAATTTATTCTTATATCTGAATCAAGATAAACCATTGATTTAAAAATAAGCTGCTTTACTTCTTCATTAGTGTTAATACTTAATTCTACTTGCCCAATATCATTAAGAAGATCATCAAGCTGATCATCCTCAGAGATATCTATTAATTGGACTGAGGAGCAACTAAGAAAAAAAAAGCAAATAAAGCTTATAATTAGTATATTGTTGAGATTTATAATTTTCACTTATGATTTATTTAATTTGCACACCAATAGGTAATTTAAATGATATTTCTTTAAGGTCAATAGAAATACTTAATAGCAGTGATCTTATATATGCAGAAGATACTCGCAAAGCTCAGAAAATATTTTATAAGTATAAAATTAATAAAAAAAGCTTTTCTTATAATGATCATAATGAGAGAAGTAAAACAAAAAAAATAATTGAAGAGGCTAAAGCAGGAAAACAAATATCTTTAATTTCAGATGCTGGAGCTCCCCTGATATCTGATCCAGGATATATATTAGTCAATGAATGCATCAGAGAAAATATTGAGTATTCAGTAATTCCTGGACCCTCAGCTGTAATAAACTCAATGCTATTATCTGGGCTCCCGACTAATAAATTTATGTTTTTAGGATTTTTACCAAAAAAAAATCCAGAAAGGAAAAAAGTCTTTGAAAATAATTTAAACAATGATGCAACATTAGTTTTTTTTGAGTCACCGAAAAGATTAGTTGAAACACTTTCAATGATGAATGAGATTTTTCCATCAACAAGGCGAGCTGTTGTATGCAGAGAAATGACAAAAAAATATGAGGAGGTAATAAGAGGAACGATTTCTGAGATCCACACGCACATGTCAGCAAGAGACATTAAAGGTGAGATATGTCTTCTAATTGAAGGAAATCAAAATTTGTCAGAATCTTCAATAAACTTTAACAATGAAATTAAAGACGTAGCACTAAAGAATATGTCCCCAAGTGAGGCTGCAAAACTTTTAAGTTTAATTACTAAACAAAATAAAAGAGATCTATATAAGTGGCTAACTAAATAAAGTTGAAGAAAAAATTTTTTTAAATAAAATGTAACCGAGTTGGTCGGATGATCGCTGGAAATTCCAGAGGAAAGTCCGGACTTCATGAGCAAGGCGCCAGGTAACTCCTGGGAGACGTGAGTTTACGGAAAGTGCAGCAGAAAATATACCGCCTAAGGGTAAGGGTGAAAAGGTGAGGTAAGAGCTCACCGCATGAATGGTAACATTCTATGGCAGTGCAAACCCCGCTTGAAGCAAGACCAAATAGGAGCTCAATAGGAATGCTCATTCTGAGCTCGGGTAGGTCGCTAGAATATTATGGCAACATAATATCGAGATAGATGATCATCTTGAACAGAATCCGGCTTATAGACCAACTCATATCTTTATAAAAAAGTGTTATAAAGTGCGTTAAAAGTATTGTAAAGTGCGTAAATACTTTATAATATGTAATGATGTTTGGCTTTAATAACATATCTATAGACAAAAAAAGCAGATTTTCATTCCCTGCTAAATACAGAGATGCATTTATTAATTCAAATGAAAATCAAATAGTTATTACTAAAGATCCTCAATATCCTTCACTTAAGGTTTACTTAGGAAGTGAGTGGGATCAAATATCTACAAAACTATCTTCCTTACAAGGCCTAGATCCAATAGTCAGAAATCTTCAATGGACAATTCTAGGTAATGCAAGCGTTTGTGATTTTGAACCTAGCGGGAGAATGCAGGTTTTAATTTCTGCTGATTTAAAAAAATATGCACAAATAGAGGAAGCAAACAGAATATGTTTAATTGGAATGGGTAATAAGTTTGAAATTTGGAATCAAGAAAATTGGGAGCAAAGACAGACTGGAGGAAGTCTTGCAACAGAGATCCTAGATATTGTTCTTCCAGAATCTATAAAGGATATGAGTTTTTAGGGGAGATGAAATGAATTGGGAAGTTGTAAACGATATTGATCAAGCAAAAATAAAAGTTATTGGGGTGGGTGGTGCCGGAGGCAATGCTGTGATCCACATGATGAATCACAAAATCCAAGGTGTAGAATTTATATGCGCTAATACAGATTCACAGGCCTTAGAAAATGCTAAGGGCGCCACTATTTTAAAGCTTGGAGGTGGAATGACTAAAGGACTTGGTGCTGGAGCAAATCCTGAAGTTGGAAGACAAGCTGCTGAGAGAGATAGAGAAGCAATTGAGCAACTACTTCACGGCTCAGATATGATCTTCATAACTGCAGGCATGGGTGGAGGAACCGGAACNGGAGCTGCACCAGTAATAGCATCAATTGCTAAAGANCTCGGAGCATTAACAGTTGCAGTTGTTACNAAACCATTTAAGTTTGAAGGTAAACCAAGAATGAGTTCAGCTGAAAAGGGTCTTGCTGCTCTTGTAGAGGAAGTTGATAGTTTAATAACAATACCAAATCAAAAATTAATAGATGTTCTTGGAGCAAATACGCCTATTCCAGAAGCTTTTGCACAAGCAGATGATGTTTTAAAGGGAGCTGTTCAAGGAATTTCAGATATTATCATGAAACCAGGTCTCATAAACGTTGACTATGCTGATGTAAAAACAGTTATGTCAGAAAAAGGCATTGCAATGATGGGTACTGGAAGATCTAACACAAAAGACCGTGGAAGAGATGCAGCTGAATTAGCTGTTGGAAGCGAACTACTTGAAGATATAAATCTTAAGGATGCAAGAGGTGTTCTAGTAAATATTTCTGCAAAAGATCCAACAATGGGAGATTTTACTGAGGTAAGTGAGGTTGTTGAGGAGTTTACTGCTGATGATGCGACATGCATCTACGGACTTGTAATTGATCCATCTCTCAAAGATGAACTAATGGTTACAATAGTTGCAACAGGAGTTAATCAGAAATCTCCAAAGCTTGCTATCGATAATAAACCTAGAGCATCTATTAAGCTCTCACCGGTTGGATTAGATAAAGATTTAACAAATAAAGAAGTTCAACAAGTTGGTGCATCGTCTGCAGAGGCAATTGATTTCCTCGATGTACCAACTTTTATGAGAAAGCAAGTAGACTAGAAGATGCTTCATTCTCCAGTATTGCTGGAAGAATCNATTGATTTCTTAATAACTAATCCTTCTGGCAAATATATTGATGCAACCTTTGGTAGAGGTGGACATTCTAGAAAGATATTAGATTCAATAACAAAAGATGGAGCTCTTTTAGCTTTAGATAAAGACATCGATGCGATTAGATTTGCAGAAGAAAACTTTAAAGACAAAAATTTTTCAATTAAACATACTGGCTTTGAGGACTTAGACTCAATAAATATAGCAAAACAGGCTGACGGTATATTATTTGATTTTGGACTTTGTTCTACTCATTATGATGACCCACTAAGAGGCTTTAGTTTTAGTGAGGCTGGACCGCTCGATATGCGAATCGACAAAAGGCAAACTAAAAAACTTGAAGATTTACTTCAAACTGTTGATCCTGAAACATTAGCAAACATTATTTACCAATATGGTGATGAGAAAGAGTCTAGAAAAATCTCGCAAGCCATTATTAATTCTTATAAGGATGGCAGGATTTTAAATACTATTGATTTGGCTGAAGTAATAAAAAAATCAAAAACTAGACTACCTAATAAAATACATCCTGCAACACAAACTTTTCAAGCTCTAAGAATTTATTTAAATGATGAGATAAACAATCTAAGAGCAGGATTAAATAAATCAAAGGATTTGCTGANAACTGGAGGAAGAATAGTTTGTATTTCTTTTCATTCCCTCGAGGACAGATCAGTTAAGCAATCTTTTGCTCCAAAAANNATAAGTTATCCAAAAGAAATTCCACTGAATAATGAAGTTATTAAAGAATTTAAAGTAGTTGCCAAAAAAATTAAGCCGAGCGCTTCTGAGCTTCAAAGAAATAAGAGGTCAAGGAGTGCGATTATGAGAGTTTTTGAAAAGATATAATGAAAAATTTTTATCTTCCAATTATATTTTTCCAGCTAGTAATAATTACTTACTTATCTTTTATTATCGTTGATGTCAGATGGGAAATAAGATCAGGTTTTAAGTCNCAAGAAATACTAACTACTCAAAATGAAGAATTGGAAAATCTTTATTATCAGCTCTTAACAGAAGAATTCTTNCTTAACTCTCCAGCAAGAATTGAGCAGAAAGCTAGAGAGGATCTTGGAATGGTAAAGGTCAGGCCAAGGAAGATTAAATGAAGATTTATTATAAAAATTGGAGATTATTTTTAATATTTTTATTTCTTTTTTTATCAATTGC
>FUFK010067120.1_pt1 | contig 10991 bp, 10 predicted proteins | sample 1021851 | NCBI WGS metagenome assembly FUFK01 (sample SAMEA51879418, study PRJEB19060) | metagenome
CACGCCGTGACGCTCGCCAACATGGCGGCCAGCGTGGTCGTCGGGAAGTCCGGAACGGCGATTGCCAGCCCCGGCGAAATCATCCTGATGGCAGGGGCGCCGACACCATCGACGGGCTGGGACCAGTGCGCCTCAACATGCGAGGGCTGGCGCGGCAGCGACGAGAAGATCGGGTTCGCGAATGGCTGTTTCGACCTTCTCCATCCGGGGCACATGCATCTTTTGCGACAGGCGGCCAGCCAGTGTGACAGGCTGGTTGTGGGGCTGAACAGCGATGATTCAGTTCGGCGTCTGAAAGGCGATGGGCGTCCAGCGCAGCCTGCCGAGCGCCGTGCCGCGGCCCTGCAGGCCCTTCCCTTTGTCGATGCCGTAGCCATGTTCAGTGAAGACACGCCTCTGGAGCTGATCACCGCGATCCAGCCCGACTATATCTTCAAGGGAGGCGACTATCGTCCGGAGGATGTCGTCGGCCGCGAGGTGGTCACTGCCAGAGGGGGGGATGTGATCATCATCTCCACCCTCGGCAGCCATTCTAGCACCGAATTGATTCAAAGTTAGCTGGGCGCTAACGTACTGTTCCCCCTTCCGAGAACATTTCACCCCGATCTGCATCTAGACTTTCTTCAATTTGGCGCTCAAATTCCCTCAGACGTTTATAGACACTTAATAATTCGATTATTGTTGGCCAAGCTTTCAATAAGTACTGCATAGAGCCCTCTACTCTCCCAAAAGCACGAATGATCTGTTGCATAACACCAAGTGTTACTGCGCCAGCAACAATCGCAGGTGCAAGTAAGACATAAGCGCTAAGGACATTTGCTTGCAAATACGCGATACGGCCGACGTTAAAGTACAGATATCTTATGTAAGACTTAAAATGTATTCCACGGACATCATGGAATAACTCTTCAATCGTTTTTGGCCTTACCGTTTCATCGTCTTCGGCGATAACAAGTATCTTTCTATATGCTGCCTCACGTTTTTGTAAATCATACTCAACCCCAACTAGGCGAAGGAACCAACCCAAACCTATCAAAAAAATCGTACCGCCAATCGCCCAGATAAGCGCCCCGGTAACCAGTCCGTATTGCCAATCATCGAAGAAGAAAATAGGTATTCCGATGCTCAGTCCAAGCAAAATGGGGATAAACTGAATTAGCACCATAACCGCTTCGATAAGACTTGTGCCTAATCCTTCCATTATCCNGCTAAATTTGATCGTATCTTCTTGTACCCGCTGTGATGCACCTTCAATCATCCGAGCTTTGTCATAAACTGAGTGATACCACTCCACCATTGCTGTTCGCCACCTGAACAAGAAATGGTTGGTGAAAAATGCAATNGCCACTGCAATCGCGATGTAAATTGCAGCCAACGAAATGAAGGAAAACAGGCTTGCCCAATATTCCTCGATTGTTATTGCATTGGGCTCACCCAAGGCTTTCTGGATCATGTCATAAAATTCACCAAACCATTCATTTATCTTGACATCAATTTGGACTTGAACCCACAGGGACCCAAGGATAATGGCAGAGCCGAGGTAAGCCCATAAAGCCCACTTCCGCGTTGTGAAAAATCTAAACATTTTAGAGGCCTCCTTTGGGACTCAATAACTACTCCTAGGGAGTTGTTTTGGGGCTTTGCGCGACAAATTGTAAGCCCATGCGGCAATCAGCCCTTGGCAACTCCGGTCAAGGGCTACTCTACCGCAGGCCGGTCGTGAACCACCGCGCTGGCCACCACACCAAGCCCGAGGAACACAGTCAGCATTGCCGTGCCACCGTAGGAAATCAATGGCAATGGCGCGCCAACGACGGGCAGCAGGCCGGTCACCATCGCCACATTCACAAAGACATAGAGGAANAGCATCATCGCCACNCCGATGCATNTCAGCTGTGCGAACCGGCTTNCGACACGGTAGCTGATGCCGAGCACCGATCCGATCAGCAGCAGATAGAGCCCGAGGATAAACAGATTGCCNACAAGGCCGAACTCCTCGCCGATCATGGTGAAGACGAAGTCGGTCTGCTTTTCGGGAAGATAGTTCAGCTGGCTCTGGCTTCCCATCAGGAAGCCCTTTCCAAACAGGCCGCCCGACCCGAGCGCGATCTTCGACTGGGTGATCTGGTAGCCGGCCCCCAGCTTGTCGGCCTCGGGATCCAGAAAGGTCATCACCCGTGTTTTCTGATAAGGGTGCAGCTGTGACCACAACACAGGCACCGCAGCCACCAGCCCAATGAACGAGACAAGGATATAACGCCAGGGAAGCCCNGCGACNAACAGCAGCGTCAGCGATCCCAGCGCCAGCGCCAGCGCGGTGCCGAGATCGGGCTGCTCCACCACAAGAATGAACGGCACAATAATCATCACCAGCGGTGGCAGATAGGTCAGGATCGATCGCATCTTGTCGAGGGGCTGGCTGTCGAAATAGCGCGCAAGCGCCAGCAGGACGGCGATCTTGGTCGGCTCCGACGGCTGGAACGTAAAGCCGCCGATATTGATCCAGCGAGCCACACCGCCGCCGCCGCCAATCCCCAGAAGCACGATCAGCACGACGATCGACAGCAGATATACCGGGTAGGCCCATATCCGCAGAATACGGAAATCGATAAANGCAAGCACCAGCACCATCGCGGCGCCAACCGCGCCCCGCACGGCATGTTTGCCGGCCCACGGCGTCCACGACCCCTCGGATGCCGAATAGAGCGCAAGCGCACCAACCGTGACCAACACGCCGGCCACAAGAAGGATATGCCATGGGATGCGCAGCACTGTCCGGAAAATGGTGACGTTTTCAGCAGCCATTACGCCTTGCCCTCCGTCTCGAGGGCACGCTTCAGCGCCGCCTTGGCGATCGGCGCGGCCATGGATGACCCGCTGCCGCCATGCTCGACGACCACGGCCACCGCGTAACGCGGATCCTTGATTGGCGCATAGCCGACGAACAGCGCGTGGTCGCGCTCTTTCCAGGGCCGTTCGATATTCTTGGTGATTCCGGCCTCGCGCTGCTCTTTGGTGATGCGCTTGACCTGAACCGTGCCGGTCTTGCCCGCCATGCCGCCAAGACGCGACGGCAGATTGTGCGCCCGCGCAGTGCCAAGGCTGCCATTGGTCACCTCGAACATGCCCTTGTGGACAATGCGCAGCGCCGCCGGCGAAATATCGAGTTCGGCGAATTCCGGCACTCCATCGACGGTCTGCAGCGACGGCGTGACCGCCTTTGTGCCGCTTGCCAGCCGGGCCGTCATCACGGCAAGCTGCAGCGGTGTCACCAGCACATATCCCTGCCCGATNGAGGCAACCACCGTCTCACCCGGCGTCCAGACNACACCNTGTGTCGCNAGCTTCCATTCATGATGCGGGATGATCCCCTGNTTCTCNCCCGGAATATCGATGCCGGTGACATCACCAAGGCCCAGCTTGTTCGCCATCGCCTTGATCCGCTGGATACCTGTCTTCAGCGCCACCTCATAGAAGAAGACGTCGCAGGACCGCTCGAGCGCGCGGACCACATTCACCNTGCCGTGGCCATCCTCGAGCCAGCAGTGGAAGGTGGCATTGCCAAGCTCCATGCTCCCCTTGCAGGAAAAACTGGTGCGCTCGTTGATAATGCCCGCCTCCAGCGCGGCCAGCGCCACGACCATCTTGAAGGTTGATCCCGGCGCATACAGCCCGGCCGTTACCCGATTGAGAAGCGGGTTGCGCGGGTGCTCGTTCAAACGGCGCCAGTCACGCGTCAGAAGCCTGTCGGTGAATACGTTCGGNTCATAGGTCGGNGAGGATACCATCGACAGGATTTCGCCATTGCGAATGTCCATGACGACGACCGCACCGGATTCCGGCGGGGTAATATTGCCGATGCTGTCACGGAGCAGCATATTCTCGCCGGAGGCGAGGTGGAGTTTCAGGTCGCGATTGCCGGCGATGGCGCGCTGCACCTCGGCGGTGGCCATGTCCACAGGCTCCGACTGGCCGCGCCGCAGAATCTCGGTCACATGCTGCTGCAGCCCGATATCAAGCGCCAGCTTCACATCCCCGCCCGGTTCCGGCTCGAAATCACGGAACACCCTGATCGGCCGGCCACGCGCATTCACCTCCACACGCTCGCCTCCCGGCGTGCCGCGCAGCTCGGGCTCCAGCGCATATTCGATACCGATCTTGCCGGTCGCCAGGTCCGGCAGGTCGCCAAGCGAGCTGTTCTCCTCAATCTCCCGGCTTGTCAGGGGCGACACATAGCCGGTGACATGGCCAGTCAGCGCCCCTTGCGGATAAATCCGGCGCAGCGACTTCTCGAAGGTCACACCCGGAAGATATGCCGAGCGGATGGCAAGTGTCGAAAGCTCGCGCTGGGTCAGGCTCTCACGGATCAGGATGGGCCTGAATGACGGGCCCTTGCGGGCCTGTTCGCGCACCCGGCCAATGACCTCGTCATTCAATTCGATGAGCGAGGCCAGCTGCGCAAGCAACTTGTCCACATCGCCCGCATAGAGCGGCGTGATACGAAGAAGATAGGATTCGGCATTGCCGGCAAGAAGCCGTTCCTGCCTGTCGACAAGACGCCCGCGTCGCGGCGGCACCACACGCCAGTCAAACTGGTTACGGTCGGACAGGCGCTTGTAGCGGTTGTTCTGCGCCACCTGAAGCTGGTACAGCCGCCCCGACAGGAAGCTCGTCGCCAGAAGCATGCCGCTTCCAAGCAGGAAGGTGCGCCGCCCAGTGACGCGCCGGTTTTCCTTTTGCTTGACCTTCTTGCTCACGACGAGACCCTGATCCGGTTGAACGCCATGTTGACTGTCGTCAGGATAACATAGCCGATGGGAAACAAAATCAAAGTCACGCCGACCTGGAAAAGGACCGGTGTAATCGCCGGAATGGCAAGATTCAGCGCGCTGAACACAAGGAACTGGAACAGCACGACGCCGGTGGTTACGGCGACGAATTCCACCCAGACATCGCGGAAATCACCCTGCTGCAGCTTCGCCCGGCGGATATCCATGAGGAACACCACAGCAATATAGGCCGTCGCGCGCGCCCCGATCAGATCCGAAAACAGCAGATCACTGGCAATCCCGATCAGAAAGCCGGTAACCAGGAAGACCAGCTTTTCATGATGGAGGGCCACCCAGAACAGGAAGATCAGCGACAAGATCGGCGTCGCCCCATAGAAAACAGGCCAGAGCGCGAGCCCGCCCTCGAACATCGCCAGCACCACACCAAAGACTATGATCAGGAACTGGAACGGCCAGTTCGAGTCGAGTTCGGCTTTCTGGAAAAAGCGACCACGCGGCGTCATTGGCGTTCACCTGCCGCGTTGACGCCCTCGAACAGGCGGGNGCCCTCTGTTTNGGGAAGCGGGGTGTAGTAATCCTCAAGGGCAAGGTTGTCGAGGTCGATGCCCTCGGTACCGCCGACAAGGATCGATACATAGCTCAAATGGCGCAAATCGACCGCCGGGCGAACCCTGACAAAATCATCCCTCACCAGATCGACACGGCCAACTGGCACGCCGGCCGGCAGCACACCGCCATGACCCGATGTCAGTACAAGCTCGCCAACCTTTGGCGCGGCCTCTTCCGGCAGAAAGCGCAACGACAGGAAAGTCCCGTTATTGCCGACCGTGACCCCCGGCCAGGACGATGATGACAGGATCACCGGAATTTGCGCATTGATGTCGCTGATCATGAGGACACGTGCGTAAGTGGCGCCCACATCCACAACAAGTCCGACAAGCCCGTCCGCTGTCACCACCGGGTTTCCGCGCTCGATGCCCTGTTCACGGCCATTTGCGACAAGTACGGTGTGCGCGAAGGCGCCGCCGGGCGCCGTCACGGCACGGGCGGTGACCGGTTGCCGCCGGTCGGGCGTCACCGCACCCGCGACACTGCGAAGCTGCCGGTTCTCGCTTTCAAGAATTTCAGCCCGTCGCCGCCATCTTTTAAGCAGCGCATTCTCCGCCTGAAGGCGTACATTCTCTGCCCGCAGAGAGGCGACCGTGCGAATGCCCTGCACCATCGTCTCGACACCGCGCACGGGAGCTGAAACCAGATCCACAAACGGGGCTGTGAAGTCATTCATGCTCATGCGGGCCGACCGCAATGCGTTGAGATCGAGCTTGCCCAGAAACATCAGCGAAAAGCTGAAAACAACAAGCAGGGTGTGCGCTATGCGTCGCTGCCTGATCTTTGCCTTGTCAGACGCGCGCATTGGCGAAAAGCCTTTCTAGGCGCCGATCAGGACATTCCTGAGGGTACGGAGCTCCTCAAGGCAGCGCCCGGTGCCGAGCGCGACGCAGGACAGCGGATCATCGGCAATCGAGATCGGCAGGCCGGTTGCGTCACGGAGCACGCCGTCGATGTCGCGCAGCAGCGCGCCGCCGCCGGTCATCACAATGCCCTTTTCGACAATGTCCGCGGCAAGTTCCGGCGGCGCCTGTTCCAGCGCCATCTTCACACCATCGACGATCTGCCGGACCGGGTCGGAAATGGCTTCGGCAACCTGGGCCTCGGTGATGGTGATTTCCTTCGGCACGCCATTCACAAGGTCGCGGCCGCGAACCTCGATCTTGATGCCCGTGCTCTTCTCGGGCTTGCGGGCGACGCCGATGTTCTTCTTGATCCGCTCGGCGCTGGCCTCGCCGATGAGCAGGTTATGCGTACGGCGCATATAGGCGATGATGGCCTCGTCGATCTTGTCTCCGCCGACACGCACCGAATGCGCNAACACNATATTGCCAAGCGACAGGATCGCCACCTCGGTGGTGCCGCCGCCGATATCGACCACCATCGAGCCCGAAGGCTCGGTCACCGGCAACGAGGCGCCGATCGCNGCGGCCATNGGCTCTTCGATCAGGAAGACCCGGCGTGCGCCGGCAGCCTCGGCAGATTCCTGAATGGCCCGGCGCTCAACCGCAGTGGAGCCCGACGGCACGCANATAATCACCTGCGGGCTGGAGAAATTCAGCCTGCCGTTCACCTTGCGGATGAAGTGCTTGATCATTTCTTCGGCAACTTCGAAATCGGCGATCACGCCGTCCGCCATCGGGCGGATGGCGCGGATGTTGCCGGGGGTCTTGCCGAGCATCACCTTGGCTTCCTCGCCGACGGCAAGCACCTGCGTGCGTCCGCGAACCTCGGCCATGGCCACAACAGACGGCTCGTCGAGCACGACACCCTTGCCCTTTACGTAGACAAGTGTGTTTGCCGTACCGAGGTCAATGCCGATGTCTGCCGTGAATATATCAAGCACCGATCTGAACATGCGAACTCCCCTGCGCCGCCTATTCGGCCCGTTCTATAAATATAACACTCGGCGACGGAAACNCTGCCCCGTCGCCGGATGTAAATTTTGTAGCTGATAAATAAGGCGAAATCTAGTTCTTCGCCTTATCCACCAGACGGTTTGCACCAATCCACGGCATCATGCCACGAAGCTCTGCACCAACCTGCTCGATCGGGTGCTCGGCATTGCGGCGGCGGGTCGCCTTGAAGCTGGTCTGGTGGACCTTGTTCTCCAGCATCCAGTCGCGTGTGAAGCGGCCGGACTGGATGTCCTCGAGGACGCGCTTCATCTCTGCCTTGGTCTCTTCGGTGATGATACGCGGGCCGGTGACATACTCGCCATATTCGGCCGTGTTCGAGATCGAGTAGTTCATGTTNGCGATGCCGCCCTCATAGATCAGGTCGACGATCAGCTTCACCTCGTGNAGGCACTCGAAATANGCCATCTCNGGNGCNTAGCCGGCNTCGACNAGNGTCTCGTANCCNGCCTTGATCAGNTCNACNAGGCCNCCNCANAGNACNGCCTGCTCNCCGAACAGGTCGGTNTCGCACTCTTCCTGGAANGTGGTCTCGATGATGCCCGAGCGGCCACCGCCGACAGCCGAAGCATAGGAAAGGCCGACCTCGTGGGCGTTGCCGGACGCGTCCTGATGAACGGCGAGGAGGCAGGGAACACCGCCGCCGCGAACATATTCAGCGCGGACAGTGTGGCCCGGGCCCTTGGGCGCGATCATCAGGCAGTCGATGTCGCCGCGCGGCTCGATCAGGTTGAAGTGGACGTTCAGGCCGTGNGCGAAGGCAATGGCGGCGCCGGGACGAATGTTGGCGGCGATCTCGTCGCGATAGATATCGGCCTGCAGCTCGTCAGGGGTCAGCATCATGACCATGTCGCCCCATGCGGCAGCTTCGGCAACATCCATCACCTTGAAGCCTGCATCGGCCGCCTTGGCGCGGCTGGAGGAGTCGGAACGAAGCGCGACGGCGACTTCTGCGACACCGCTGTCCTTCAGGTTGGCGGCATGGGCGTGGCCCTGGCTGCCATAGCCGACGATGACGACCTTCTTTTTCTTGATCAGGCCGACATCGGCGTCACGATCGTAATAGACTCGCATGGACTTGGTTCTCCTTCGTGAAATCGGCCGCCTGCCAGCCGGCCGGCGACCCCATGAATATGTCAGGACACCCGATCGTGCCTCTGCATGTTTGAACTGTATGACCGCCGGAAAGNCATCGGCCCTTGCGGGCCCGTCCNGCTGGTTACTTCGCCTCCAGATCGATGTTGTTGCCGCGCGAGATCGCGGACACACCGGTTCGTGCAACCTCGACGCTGCCGAGCGAGCGCATCAGATTGACNAAGGCGTCAACCTTCGAGGAATTACCTGTCACCTCAAATACAAAACTATCCAGCGTGCTGTCCAGTGTCCGTGCGCGGAAAGTATCGGCGATGCGAAGCGCCTCGATGCGCTCTTCCCCGTGATTGATGATTTTTACCAGCGCCAGCTCGCGCTCGATGGCCACATCATGCTCGGTCAGGTCACGAACAGCGTGGATCGGCACGAGCCGCGCCAGCTGCGCCTTGATCTGCTCAATCACCATCGGGGTTCCTGAGGTAACAATGGAAATCCGCGACAGCGCACGCTCGGGGTCCGTCTCGGACACCGTCAGGCTCTCGATGTTGTATCCACGGCCTGAAAACAGGCCGATCACCCGTGCCAGAACGCCGGGTTCATTATCGACGAGAACGGACATGATGTGCCGTTCGATCACGCTATTATCTTTCATGATGCGTTCCTTGAGACAGCCAGTCGGACCGGGGCGATCAGACCAGCACCATTCCTTCCTCGGACACAGGCTTTTCCGCCTGGTCTTCAGGGCCGAGCAACATATCATTATGCGCTGCTCCCGACGGGATCATCGGGAAGCAGTTCTCTTCCTTCGCGACGCGGATGTCCGCAATCACCGGCCCCGGCGTATCCAGCATCTGGGTNATCACGCTGTCGAGATCGTCGCTGGACTGGGCCACCAGGCCGGTCATGTTGAACGTATCGGCGAGTTTGCGGAAATCCGGCAGCGAGGCGCTGTAGGACTCCGAATAGCGTCCGCCATGGATCAGTTCNTGCCACTGNCGGACCATGCCCATCCATTCNTTGTTGATGATGAACATCTTCACCGGAAGATTGTACTGCGACAGGGTCGAGAGTTCCTGCATGTTCATCATGAAGGACGCCTCGCCGGCAATGTCGATCACCGTCGCCCCGGGATGCGCCACCTGAACGCCGAGTGCCGCCGGCAGGCCGTAACCCATGGTTCCAAGGCCGCCCGATGTCATCCATCGGTTCGGCAGATGGAAATCGAAATACTGCGCCGCCCACATCTGGTGCTGGCCGACCTCGGTGGTGACATAGACGTCGCGCTCGGCCGTCATCTCGCACAGACGCTTGATGGCGTGCTGCGGCTTGATGATGCTGCCGGTCTGGTTGAAGCGCAGGCAGTCGCGCTTGCGCCACACCTCGATCTGGGACCACCATTTGTCGAGCGATGTCTTGTGCGGCTTGAACTTGCGCTTCTTCATCTCGGCGATCAGCGCCTCGAGAATTTTTGTCGCATCGCCAATCACGGCAAGGTCCACAGCCACATTCTTGTTCACCGACGACGGGTCGATGTCGCAATGAATCTTGGTCGAGTTCGGCGAGAANCCGCTGATCAGACCGGTGACGCGGTCATCGAAACGCGCGCCAAGGTTGAGCATCAGGTCGCAGCCATGCATCGCCAGATTGGCTTCATAGGTGCCGTGCATGCCCAGCATGCCGAGGAAATGCTTGTCGGCGGCCGACAGCGCGCCGAGACCCATCAGCGTCAGGGTGGTCGGCCAGCCGGTCATATGAACAAGGTCGGTNAGCAGTTCCGAGGCACGNGGGCCGGAATTGATCAGCCCGCCGCCGCCATAGATCACCGGACGCTCGGCACGGATCATCATGTCGACCGCCGCGCTGATTGCCGCCGGATCAGGCTCGGTCGCCGGCTGGTAGCGCGCTGTTGCAGATGCGCGGATGACCTCCTTCTGGTACGGGGCCTCCTTCATCAGGATGTCTTTCGGAAGGTCGATCAGGACCGGACCGGGGCGACCGGATGCCGGCAACATGGAAAGCCTCGATCACGGTGGACTGCAGCTTTGCTNCCCTCTTTNACGAGGTAGTTATGCTTGGTGCAGGCACGGGTGATGCCGGTCGTGTCGGCTTCCTGAAACGCGTCATTGCCGATCAGATGGGTCGGCACCTGACCGGTCAGGCAGACCACCGGAACGGAGTCCATCAGCGCGTCGGTCAAGCCGGTAACGGCGTTGGTGGCGCCGGGACCCGATGTGACAAGAACAACACCGGTCTTGCCGGTTGAACGGGCATAGCCTTCTGCGGCATGAACCGCCGCCTGTTCGTGCCGAACGAGGATGTGCTTGATCTTGTTGTTCTTGAACAAGGCGTCATAGATCGGAAGCACGGCACCGCCGGGGTAGCCGAATACAACCTCGACACCCTCGTCCTCAAGCGCCTTCAGCAGAAGTTCTGCTCCCGGCATCATCGTTGTGGTTGCGGCCGCGCTGGTNCCTGCGTCTTCTGTCGCCGGTGCGGATTTGGGCATCGTCCTGTTCCTTGCTTTGTCACGTCCAGGCGCTTTGTCACGTCTAGACTTTACGCCGTCGTTAATCTGTCAGTCCTG
>FUFK010069748.1_pt1 | contig 10985 bp, 12 predicted proteins | sample 1021851 | NCBI WGS metagenome assembly FUFK01 (sample SAMEA51879418, study PRJEB19060) | metagenome
ACTTAGTACAAACAAAATGGGTGGATTAATTTCCACCCATCTTAATAAAGGTGGAAAAATGAAATATTTAATTTTACAAGATACAGTAGCTAACAAAGAAAAAGTAAAAGCAGGTGATATAGTAGAGCTTCCTATTGATGAAGGAAGATCACTTGTTGGTTATGGTAAAGCTGAAGAATATAAAGGCAAACCAAAAAAAGAAACAAATAGAAGTGTTGGTTTAGAAAAGTCAGAAACTAAGGTCAAAAAAAGAAGTAAGTAAAAATGGCTATTGAGAGTGCAAGAGATTTTACTTCTTTTCTTGATGCTACAACAGGGCATGGAGTAACTGGCACTTATTTTGAAACAGGAAAGTTATTTGATGATTTTCCTTTAATTGATACTCTAGGACTAATAGATGATGGTTCTTCAGTATTAATAAATCTAATTATAGATCAACCTTATGTAAGCATTGAGGGAGAATCTATATCAGTTGAGGGTTTTCAACCTACTGCAATTTTAAAATCAAGCGATGCTCCTGATATTGTGCAAGGAGATAAAATAGTTGTTGATGCAATCACTACAAATAAAGGTAGCACTCTTACGCCTGAAACAACTTTTTTTATTAAAACAATTGAGCCTGATAATACAGGTTTTGTAAGTGTTGTATTGGAGAAGGAGTAATGTCGCAATATAGACTTGAAACTGAAGAAGATATGAGTGCTTACTTAGATATAAATTTTGGTCATGGTGTTACTGCTGTTTTTACTAACAGTAGTGGAAGTGCATCGACTATAAACATAATTATAAATAATGAATATGTTGAACAAGTTGAAGGTACAGGTGTTGAAGCACTAAAACCAATAGCTTATTGCAGAAGCATTGATGTACCAAGTATTGCATTTGGCAATACTTTAAATGTATCTGCTATAAAAGATGTTGATGGTAATACACTTAAAGCAGCACAAAATTATACTATTGTTAATATTCAATCAGATCGTACAGGTTTTTCTGCATTGATGTTAGAGGAGATATAATGGCAAACCATATCAGACAACAAATAAGAGAAAGAGCAGGTACAGTTCTTACAGGACTAACTACAACTGGTAGTAATGTTTTTGAAACTAGAATATATCCATTATCAAATACAAACTTACCAGCTTTAGCAATCTATACAAAAAATGAAACATCTGAACCTATTGTTATAAGTACAAATAGACTTATGAGTAGAGAATTAGAATTAATTGTTGAGGTTTATGTAAAACAAACTAGCAATTTTGATGATCAAGTTGATAAGATTTGTAAAGAGGTTGAGGTAGCTATTAGTGCTGATACAACACTAAATGGTCTAGCTAAAGACTGTTTTTTACAATCAACTGAAATAGAATATAATACAGAGGGAGAACAACCATTAAGCTATGCTGTTCTTACATTTTTAACTAACTACTATGTTCAGGAGAATGCTCCTGATGTAGCAGTTTAACGAGGTACAATTATGAAAATGATTTCACCAAATGGTAAAAGTTCTATAGATGCTCACCCTGATAGTGTTGAGTATTTAAAGAGTAAGGGTTGGAAAGAAGAAGCAATCCCATCGAAAGATAAACCTAAATCTTCTTCTAAACAAAACGAGGAATAATTATGGCAACACATCTTGGAAAAGAAGGTACAGTACAAGTTGGATCAAACGCTATTGCTGAAATTAGAGGTTTTAGTATAGATGAAACAATCGATACAGTTGAAGATACTTCAATGGGTGATTCTTCAAAGACTTATTTAGCTTCTATTAAAGACTTTAGTGGATCAGTTGATGTTCTATATGATGAAACAGATACTAATGGTCAAACAGCATTATCTGTAGGTTCATCTGTAACATTAAACTTTGCACCTGAAGGTACAGATAGTGGGGATGTCAAACTAACTGGTACTGCTATAGTAACTGGTAAATCTGTAACATCATCATTTGATGGTTTAGTAGAATCTACTATTACTGTTCAGGGTACTGGTGGTTTAACAACAACTACTTATTAATCATGAAAGCTATTGAGAGAGCTAAAACGCATTTTGCAGAGCAAGATGTAAAGGTGATTAAAGTGCCTGAATGGGGAGAAGAAGATAACCCATTAGAAATTTACAGTAAGCCATTAACGCTTAGTGAAACTTCTAAACTTTATAAAATGAGTAAGAATGATGATCTTGCGATGATGGCTTATGTTCTTATCTACAAAGCACTTGATGAAAATGGAGATAAATTATTTACATTAGATGATAAAGGTTCTTTATTAAACAATGTAGATCAGGAAGTATTAGTTAGAGTAGCAACTCAAATTATGGGACAAGAACCTATTGAGGATGTTAAAAAAAACTAATAGAGGATGTTAATTTATATTCGCAATATGCACTAGCAGAAAAGTTGGGTAAAACTTTACAAGAGTTGCAAAAAATTAGCATCCAAGAATATCAAGGTTGGTTAGCATACTTTGAGTTAATAGAAGAAAGGCAAAGGAATGGCAAATAAAAAAATAAAGTTTGAATTAACTGCTGTAAATAAAACAAAAGCTGCTTTTGATAGAGTCAACAGAAGTTTAGGAAAAATAGGTGGTGCTGCAAAAGCAACAGCTAAATTTGTTGGTGGTGTTGGTATTGCTGCTACTGGTACTGCTGTTGCCTTAGGTGCTTTAATAAATAAATCATTTCAATATATAGATACATTAGGTAAAACAGCATCAAGAACAGGTATTGCTACTGATACACTACAAGCTTTTCAATTAGCAGCTATTGAATCAGGTACTTCAGTTGAGCAAACACAAAAAGGCTTAGAAAAATTTGCAAGATCAATTGGAGATGCAGGAAGAGGTTTAAAAACACAAGCAGATATATTTAGAGATTTAAATGTTGAAATTAAAAATGGGGATGGATCACTTAGAACATTCGATGAAATATTAAGAGATACAGCAGATGGTCTTGGTAGGCTTGGAAGTGAAGCTGAAAGAGCAACAGCATTAGCTAATTTATTTGGAAGAGCAGGTATTCAATTTTCAGAAGTATTTAGAGAAGGTGGAGAAGGTCTTTTAGCATTTACTGAAAGAGCTAGGGGTTTAGGTTTAATATTAAGTGAAAACACAATCAGAGCAGTTGAAAAATTTAACGACACTATTTCTGTTATTAAGTTACAAGTAAGTGCTTTAGTAAATCAAGTATTCGCTGCTTTTGTACCAGCTTTTCAAGAGTTTGCAGAACAATTAGGTGATTTCATAACTAAAACTGGTGAGTCAGTAGGTGGTTTTGAAGCTCTTGGTAAATCAATTGCAATATCAGTTGTTGAATCTTTAAAAACTGCAACATTAGGTCTAATAGAATTTGCAAATTCTGTTAAAAGAATTAGTACATTAGGTTTTGGTAAACCAATATTTGATGAAGAAAATATCAAAACTACAACAGAAGGATTTGATAGATTAATTACATTATTACAAAAAGGTAATCCTGAAGTTACTAAATTTTTTGAAACTTTTAATAGTGGATTAACAGATAATTTAAATCCTTTAGAAGCGTTTGTTGCTCAATTGGAAGATGTTGAAAAAAGCATACAAAATGCTGCTGTAGCATCTATGAAAAAATTTGAAGATTCAATAATAGAAGGATTAAAAAAAGGTAAGTTTGAATTTAAACAATTTGCTGATTTTGTTATTGAACAACTACTTAGAATTGCTATACAGCAAATGATTATAAAACCTATAACAGGTAAATTTGAAACTTTTTTAGAAAGTTTTCAGGGTGGTGGTTATACAGGTATGGGTGTTAGAGCAGGTGGTGTAGATGGAAAAGGTGGGTTTCCAGCAATACTACATCCAAACGAAACAGTTATAGATCATACAAAAGGACAAGGTATGGGTACTACAGTTAATTTTAATATATCTACTGTTGATGCATCAGGTTTTGATCAACTCTTAGCATCAAGAAAAGGACTAATAACAAGCATTATAAATAATGCTATGAACAATCAAGGTAANATGGGAGTTGTATAATGTCAGGTGCTTTTCCAACAAATCCATTATTTAGAGCTTTAAACTTTCAAGACAATAGACCAACTCTGTTAAATCAAACACTATCAGGTAAAAAACAAGTTAGACAAATAGGCTCACAATACTTTTCATTTACAGCACAAATGCCACCCATGCAACAAGAGAAGGCTATGGAGATATTTGCATTTCTACAAAAGCAAAAGGGTTCTTTTGAAGATTTTACAATACAAGCACCATTAGATAATTTAGGTGCATCAAAAGGTGAAACTGATATTTTAGTAAATGGATCACATACTGCTGCTGATGCTTCTATAGCATTAGATGGTTTTACTGCTAGTACAACTGGTGCTTTAAAAGCAGGTGATTTGATTAAGTTTGCAAACCATTCAAAAGTTTACATGGTGCAATCAGATATTGATTCTAATTCAAGTGGTGAACTTACTGTATTAATATCACCAAACTTAGTAGCTGCTCTAGCAGATAATGAAGCTGTAACTGTAAATAAACCAAGTTTTACTGTATATCTTGAAAATAATGAAATTATGTATTCAACAGATGCTAGTGGTTTATATACTATTTCATTTGATGTTAGAGAGGTTATTAGCTAATGCCTAGAAGTTTATCAACAGCTTTACAAACACAAGTATCATCTACAGAAACTAAAACAGCTTTTTTGGTTGAACTAAATTTATCATCAACTATAAGACTTACTAATTACTATACTAATGTTGTTTTTGATTCTAATACTTATGAAGCTGGTGGTTCTTTTCTTACTGTAGATGCAACTGCTGAAACAGGACAATTACAGGTAGATGAAGTTAATATAGGATTTTCAAATATTACAGATCAGGTTAGATCATTAGTACAATCAGGTGCATTTACAGATAAAGAAGTTGAAATACATTTAGCTTATTTTGATACTAATGAAGCTATTGTAGGTGCTATAAATTACTTTACAGGTCAAATAAGAAATGTATCTATTCAAGAAAATATAAATGATTCTGTTTTGAATATGGTTGTTGCTAGTCATTGGTCTAATTGGAATTTAACAAAAGGCAGACATTTTTCTGATGAATCACAACAAACATTTAGTAGTGGTGATAAAGGAATGGAGTTTGCTACACAAGTTAAAGAAGATGTTAGGTGGGGTATGTAAATGGTTTTAAATGCTATTGCTACATTTTTTAAAGCTATTGGTACTGCTTGGAAAGCTGCATCTACATTACAAAAGATAGGTTATGTAATACAAGCTGTAACACTTGCAGTTGGTGTAAAAGGCTTCATGCAGGCAAGACAAATGTTGGCAAAAGGTCAGGACATACTTGCAAACAAAACATCTGCTGGTGGCAAGTTACCAGTTATATATGGTACTCGTAGAGTTGGCTCACAAATAATCTACATGGACACAAGTGCGAATGATTCAAGAGATTTGTATGTTGTATATGCTTTAGCAGTCGGAGAATGTGAAGAAATACTAGGCAAAACAATAGAACTAGATGGAAATCCTCTTACTGATTCTGCTAGATTTCTTGAAGGGGGTTATATTGGTACAGATAAAATAAGTTCAGGTAATGGTTCATTAAATTCAGTTTCGCAAAATGGTACTGATAGTTTAAATCTTACAGGTGGTACTTTTGGTACAAGTCCTACTGCTAAATATAGATATGTTATGAATTTACATCATGGAGCAGCTTCACAAACTGCTGATCCTATGCTTATTGCATCAATGCCAAATTGGACTTCAGCACATAGATTAGATGGTGTTGCATATATAGCAGCACATTATGGATATGATAAAGAAGGTATGTGGTCAGGTGTTCCACAATTAACAGTACAAGTTAAGGGTAAAAAAGTTTTTGATCCTAGAGATGGTACTCAAACATTTGGAACAGTATCTACTTATAAATGGTCTGATAATCCTGCTTTATGCTTTCTAGATTACATAACAAATACTGAATATGGAAAAGGCTTACCTATAGCTAAAATAAACACAACTACATTTTCTTCTGCTGCTAATACTGCTGATACATTAGTTGATCCACCATTTCATAATGGTTCAACAAAAGCTATTACATGGAGTGGTAATAGTGGTGATGACTTTGTAAATGTATTAGGTACAAACGCTAATAGAGATTGGTTTCAAAACAAAATAGGTGAACAAATAACATTAGTAAATTCAGGTGGCACTACAATACTTAATAGTATAAATATTAAAGATGTAAGAAGAGATGAATTTTTTGATGTAAGTGAAGATTACAGGGTTTATGTTGATGCTACTTTAGGTGCTAATTATTCTTCTAATACTGGTACTTATCTTTTAAAAGTTAAAAGATTTCATTGTAATGGTTATCTAGATTGCAATAAGTCAGTAATGGATAATGCAAAAGAATTACTTGCAAATATGCGAGGTATATTTATTTATGTTGATGGTAAGTATGAATTAGAAATAGAAGATACTGGTTCATCTACATTTAGCATTACAGATGATCATGTTATAGCTGATGCTGGTATTAGTGTTGATTATGGAAATAAGGATCAACGAGCAAACAAAGTTGTAGTAGAATTTTTTAATGCTAATAAAAAATATGAATTAGATACTGCAACTGTACTACACTCTGCTACTACTGATGCTAATGATTTTACTTCTGATGATGGTGGTGAAGAATTAGAAGTTAAAGCAGAGTTTCCTTATATTACTGATCCTTATATAGCACATAATATGGGTAAGGCAATTCTAACACGAAGTAGAAATCAAACTACTATACAGTTTTTAGGAACGCCTGAAATGTATAAATTAAATGTAGGTGATATAGTTGATTTTACTTATGCAGGTCTTGGCTTTAGTAGCAAGGTATGTAGAGTTGAAGGATTAGAGCTTCAGTCTGATGGTTTAGTATCTGTAAGTTTAATAGAATATTTTGATGTATATACTTGGGAAGTTCCAGCACAAGAGCCACTAGAAGAACTTGCAAACTTACCATCTGCTTATGCTGTAAAAGCTCCGACTGGATTAGCATTTACTGATACTGATTCTAGTTCTACAGGACGACCTTTTCTATCATGGAACGAGCCAACTGATTTTCCAAATTATCAATATAGAGTAAATGTTGTAGATTCATCAGGCAATCAAGTGTTAAATAAAATAGTAGATGTTGAAAATGTAGATTTAATGTTCATACCAAAAGGAACTAACTATGTTGCAAGTGTAAGTTCTTTGAATGTTCTAGGTTCAGAATCTTCACCAGCTACATTAACATTTACAGTAGGAGATGAACCAACTGTAGGAACAGATATAAAAGATGGATCAATTACAAATGGCAAGATAGCAGATGATGCAGTAACTACAGCAAAAATTATAGATGATGCTGTAACAAATGCCTTAATAGCTACAGATGCAGTAAATCAAGATAGTATTGCAGCAAATGCTGTTACAGCTTCAGAAATAGTTGCAGGTACTATTACTACATCAGAAATAGCATCATCTACAATAGTTTCAGGAAATATAGCATCATCTACAATAGTTTCAGGAAATATAGCATCTAATACAATTGTTGCAGGAAATATAGCTACAGGAACACTTACATCTGCATCAGGTGTTTTTGGAACAATATCTGCTGATGATGTTACTACAGGAACACTTAATGCAAGTAATGTAGCTGTTACAAATCTAAATGCAGACAATATTACTACTGGAACTTTAAATGCAAACAATTTACAAATTGATGATGTTACTATCGATACAGATGGAAGTGGTAATTTAATAGTTAAATCAGGTGGTATAGATACAGGTCAAATTGCAAATGATGCAATTACAACAGACAAAATTTTAGCTTCAAATGTAACTGCTGCAAAAATAAATGTAACTGATTTAGTATTACCTACTAGTGGTGGCTTAGTAACTGGTAGTAGTATTGGTAACTTTAATAATAATAGTTTGCGATATGCTCATGTAACAAGTGTTGGTACTGGTGCTGGATTTTATATTGGCTATGTAAGATTAGTTGGTGGTACAGGAGAGGTCAAAACAATAAGTTTGTTATTCTCTGATGGTACTTTTGGTGCTAGTTCTTCAAATCAGATTAACACAACAGTTACATCAGGTGGTACTGATACTACAAAACTTACAGATAATGCATCAAGTCCATTTAGATATGTAACGCCTGATTTAGAAAAAATGATGGGTTTAATTAGTGAAAGTAGATTAATTTCTAGTGCTGATACTACAAATATACCATTAGCATTTAGATATACAGGTACAGGTACAGTAAACCTATTTATTTATGGACAAGGTGATAGCAATTCATTACAGCTAGGATCAGCAGATGCTAGATTTATTAAATTTAGTGCGAGTTAATTATGGCAAGTTTAAAAAGATATACAGCAACATTTACTCCTAATGTTATTAAATCAAAACAAATAGTAGAGGGTGGTAAAGAATTAGTATCTGAGGTTGAATATACAATTAATGCATACGAAACAGCAAACTCTAATAATACGCTTACTGTTACAAAACAAAATATTACATTTAATTATTTAACAAAAGATACAACAAGTGAAGATTTTGTAGAAATTGATGATGTAACTGATAGCATTGTAGAGGGTTGGATAGATGCACATTTTAGTATAAGAGAATTAGAACTTAATGCTTTTTTGACATATATTGATACTGGTTTTGTATCATCATTAGAAGATGATATAGATTTAACTGATCCATATAGATAAATGACAAACATAAGTATAAAATTAATATGAGGAATTAATATGGCTCAACATGATTACAACATAGCAAACCAAACAGGTGCAAACTTTAGAACAGATTTAAATAATGCTCTGTTAGCTATTTCATCAAATAATAGTGGTTCAAGCGAACCATCAACAATGTATGCTTATGAATGGTGGATAGACACAAGTAATAATGTTTTAAAACTAAGAAACAGTAGTAATAACGCTTGGATTACAATGCCATTTAGTATTACTGCTGATAATACAGTTGATATAAATGCTGGTACTGTAAATGGTATTACATCATTAAGTTTTAGTTCAGGTGCTACAGTAACTTCTATATTAGATGAAGATAATTTAGGTAGTGATTCTGCAACAGCATTAGCAACGCAACAATCAATCAAGGCTTATGTAGATAGCCAAGTTACAGCACAAGATTTAGATATAAGCGATGGTAGTTCAACTATTGCTATTGATCTTGATTCTGAAACATTATCATTATTAGGTGGTACTGGTGTTACATCAACAGCTTCAGGTAATGGTGTTACATTTGCTATTGGTCAATCAGTAGGAACTTCAGACAATGTTGTATTCAATCAGGTTACAAGTGCTTTAGTTGGTAATGCTTCTACTGCAACTGCATTAGCTACAGCTAGAACAATATCAGGAGTTTCTTTTGATGGAACTGCAAATATAACTTTAGATACAGATGATATTGGTGAAGGAACAACAAACAAATACTTTACTGCTGAAAGAGTAGATGATCAGGTAAATACACTTTTAACAGCAGGAGCAAATATAAGTCTTACTTATGATGATGCTGCTGGTACATTAACTATAGCAAATACTAATAGTGCTGATATTACTTCAGTTGTAGCAGGAGATGGTTTAACTGGTGGTGGTACATCAGGAGATGTAACACTAGCTGTAGGTGTTGATGATTCTTCAATAGAAATAAACTCTGATGCACTTAGAGTAAAAGCAAGTGGCATAACAAATGCTATGTTAGCTGGTTCTATTGCAAATGCTAAATTAGCTAATTCAAGTATAACTGTAAATTCACAAGCAATAGCATTAGGTGGTTCGCATACATTCGATACAGATGATATTGGTGAAGGTTCAAGTAATCTTTACTATACAGACACAAGAGCTAACTCTGCTATAGATGCTAGAGTAACAAACACATTTATAAATAATTTATCAGGTGTTGTTGCTGATACAGCTACAGCACTTGCAACTGGTAGAACTATTGGATTATCAGGAGATGTTACTGCTACAGGTGTTAGTTTTGATGGTACAGGCAACATAACCTTATCAACTACTATTGCAGCGAATAGCGTAGCTCTTGGAACTGATACAAGTGGTAATTATGTTTCAACAATAGCTGGTACAACTAATGAAATAGANGTATCAGGNTCAGGNAGTGAAACTGCAACAGTAACAATAGGACTTACCTGATGATGTNACTATTGCNGGTAATNTNACNGTAAATGGNACAACNACAACNGTNAATTCAGANACTTTATCTGTAACTGATCCATTAATTAAATTAGCAAAAGCTAATAGTGGTGCTGATTCNTTAGANATAGGTTTTTATGGATTGTATGACACTTCAGGATCACAAGACTTATATGCTGGTTTATTTAGAGATGCTAATGATTCAGGTAAGTTTAAACTATTTAAAGATTTACAAGTTGAGCCAACAACAACAGTAAATACTTCAGGAACAGGATATGCAGTAGGAACTTTAGTATCTAACCTAGAGGGTAATGTTACAGGTAATGTTACAGGACAAGTTTCAACATTATCAAATCATGATACAGACAATCTATCAGAAGGATCAAGTAATCTTTACTTTACAAATGCAAGAAGCAGATCAGCAATATCTGCTAGTGGTGATATTTCTTATAATAGCTCTACAGGTGTTATTAGCTTTACACAAAGTACTGCTCCAGTAACAAGTGTCAATTCAGCAACAGGAGCAGTTACATTAGATACTGATGATATTGCAGAAGGTTCTAGTAATTTATATTTTACTAATGCAAGAGCAGATACAAGAATAAATTTACAAACAGGTTCTAATTTAGATTTAAGTTCTAAATCTACTTCTGATTTATCTGAAGGCACTAATCTTTATTATACAGATACTAGATTTGATACAAGACTAGGTACAAAGACTACAGATAATTTAACTGAAGGTTCTAGCAACCTTTGTATGACAACTGAAAGAGTACAAGATATTGTTGGTGGTATGGTTACAGG
>FUFK010044957.1_pt1 | contig 10981 bp, 10 predicted proteins | sample 1021851 | NCBI WGS metagenome assembly FUFK01 (sample SAMEA51879418, study PRJEB19060) | metagenome
TAACTCTCACATACAAGGTACTGATGCAGTGGGTGCTATGGTAGTGGCCGGTCCAGAGGGTATGGAAAAAAATGAGTATCGAAAATTCAATATAAAAAATGACAAAATTGTCCCGGGTGATGATGTGGGGATGATGAAAGAGGTTATTACGCGCCGCTTTAAGAGGCTGACTACTGAAGACCCAGATCGCAGGCTTGGAAAGTGGCCTGATTTAATATTGATAGATGGTGGCGCTGGTCAAATTTCAGCTGTTTCGGAAACAATGAAATCAATGGGTGTTTCGGAAATACCGTTAGTCGGAGTAGCGAAGGGTACGGATCGCAATCAGGGCAAGGAAGAATTTTATAGGCATGGCATGCCAAAATTTGCATTAAAAAGAAATGATCCAGTTTTGTATTTCATACAAAGGATGAGAGATGAAGCACATAGATTTGCAATCGGCACTCATCGTGCCAAGAGGGCAAAACAAATAGTTTCGAGCCCGCTTGATGGGATATCTGGNATAGGTTCTAAAAGAAAAAAAGCGCTTTTGAGTCATTTTGGATCAGGTAAAGCAGTAAAAAGAGCTAGTTTAGCTGATTTAAAGGTAGTTGATGGAATTTCGAAATCTATGGCAGAAAAGATCTATGGTTATTTTAACGAAAAAACGTAGTCATAGGTTAAGTTGCCGATAAAGTAAAATAGTTGCTTTTTACGATGGCAACAGAACATTATTTAATTGAATACAACCATATTTAAATCTTGAATAACAGTTGGGATTTTTTCTGGTGAATCTGATTTAAGAAAAATTTTCCAACTATCTATATCTTGTCGAATAACTGTATCCATTCCTTTAATATTCTCGATGAAAAGTTTTCCTGAAATTTTTTTCAACGCATCTATATTTGAGATGAAGCCTATTAAACTATCGAAGTTAAAATCTGAATTTAATTCTACTTGACCTTGGAAGGATAAATCAATTTTACCGTCCTTGATATCAGCCGTTGTCGCGAATAGTGAAAAATTTAGTTTAGTAAAATCGGTCATAGGCCATATTTTGAATTTTAGCTCTTCAAATATTAATTTCTTATTGATCAAAACGTCTTCTCCCTGAAAGCTAATAGTAGGCGCAACCTCCGCATTGCCTACAGCAGAGGCCAAACCTTTCGAAAATGAGAAATTATTATCAAATATGTTCTCTATTGATTTGGCTGCAAAAATGTAATGTGAGCTGTCATAACTCAATCGCATAACGTCCAGACGGTCTATTTTTATAGGTTCAGAACTCGTTTGTTTAATTTCTAAATCTGTAATCGTAGTGTCAAAGCGGTTTGGAAACCCTCGGACTCTAGTAAAATTTGCTGATACGTCAGTGCTGTCGATATCAGCCCATAACGAAACCTGATCGGAATATTTATTTGACATGATAAACCAATAACAAGACCACACAAATGCTAGTAAAGTTGTTATGAAAATTATAAACCGCATAGGTAGTTGTTTACTGCTGTATTTACAGTTTTGCACCTAATATAAATTTTGTAGTGTAGGAGAACTTAAAATGTGGGTATTTGGTTATGGTTCTCTGCTTTGGAACCCTGGCTTTAGATATTCCAGAAAAGAAATTGCTCGATTAGATGGTTACAGGCGATCTTTCTCTATGCGATCGATACATCACCGCGGTACCGCTGAAAACCCTGGTTTGGTTTTGGCTTTAAGCACAGATAGGAAGAGTTTTTGCGAAGGTTTAGCCTTTGAAGTAGAACAAGGTAAAGAGCTTGCAACCTTAGAATATTTAAGAGGTCGCGAACTTGTTTCGTCTGCATATCTTGAAAAAAAAGTATCGCTGAGTTTAAAAAACGGTCAATCTATACAGTCGTTAGTATATGTGATTGACGAAGGGCATGCACAATATNGTAAATTAACTCTAGATGAGCAGGCAAAAATTATTGCAGATGCAAAAGGGGGGCGTGGACCTAATGACGAATATCTGTATAGCACACGAAACAAGATAGCAGAATTAGGTATTAACGACGATGAGATTGAACGTCTGTATACCAAAGTTATGCTAATCAAAAATCAAAAAGATGATTAATTGGAAAAAGTTAACAACACTGTATACTGCGATAAAAATATAAAGGTCTCCAAGTATGGATCAAAGTAATTTGAATACTGGCTCACAATTTTCTCAACCCATCAGACAGATTATTTCTCTATTGATAGTAGCGGGTTTGAGCGGTCTAGGTGTTGTACTTGCTGCACCAAGTGTTTGGCCCGTATTTGCATCAAATATATATTTAAANGGCGCGATACTTTTTGTCTTCGCGATTGGCGTAATAAGTTGTTTTGCGCAAGTTGTACAATTGGTTTTCTCGGTTCGCTGGCTTGAAAGTTTTGCTGGCGAAAAAGAAAATAAAAAAGATAAGGCGCCTAGACTACTAGCCCCTCTGGCTACGCTTTTAGGGTCTCGAAGCGCTAAAACCCAAATAGCGGCTTCCTCAACCCGCTCTATTTTAGACTCCGTAGCTACCCGAATTGAGGAAGCCAGAGAATTTACGCGCTACATTGTAAATGTTTTAATATATTTAGGGCTGCTTGGAACTTTTTACGGTCTAGCCACCACTGTTCCGGCTCTTGTAGAAACAATAAGATCTCTTGTTCAACAAGACGGTGAAACGGGGGTCGAAGTCTTCAATAGGCTGATGAATGGCCTTGAAGGTCAGCTTAATGGCATGGGTGTTGCTTTTGCCTCTTCACTTTTAGGATTGGCAGGTTCCCTTGTTGTAGGCCTTTTAGAGCTATTTGTTAGCCATGGTCAGAATAGATTTTATCGCGAGTTGGAGGAGTGGTTATCTTCGATAACTCGCTTGGGTTTCTCATCTGGAGAAACAGAAGGCACAAGTGATCAGGCTTTGATAAATTCAGTTTTGGATCAGATGTCTGAACAGATGGAAGCAATGCAGCTTTTATTTGCTAAATCAGAAAACTCTCGGACCTTAGTCGACGAAAAACTTTCCATCCTTGCTGAAAACTTAAATGGATTAACGGACCAGCTGGGGCAGAGCACACCAAGTAACGCAGCACTTGAACGCGTGGCAATTGGTCAAGAAAAATTATTTGAAGTTTTATCAAATATTGAAAAAAATGATGCAGCGGATGCAGAAAGTCGCATGCGGTTACGATCTATCGACGTACAAATGCTTCACTTAATGGAAGAATTAGCCTCTGGTCGTCAGGAAATTACCTCGGCAATAAGATCGGAATTGAATGCACTTTCTGGAGTGATTTCCGAGGCTAAGAGTAGCTCTAAAGGCAAAAAATAGCATGGCACTTTCGCGTCGAACAGGACAAAGGTTCCAAGCGTCAATTTGGCCAGGCTTTGTAGATGCAATGACCGGTCTCTTGCTCGTGCTGATGTTTGTTTTGACCATTTTTATGATCGTTCAATTTGTACTTCGAGAAACAATAAGCGGTCAGGAGAGTGAGTTAAATAGTTTGCAAGATGAGGTGGCGCTGATAGCAGAAGCGCTTGGTTTAGAAAAAAAACAGACTGAAAAACTGGGACTTGAACTAGATTCTTTGGCTACCACCCTTGCAGATACTGAGACTGAACTGCAAAGACAGGCAACTCTCATATCAACACTGACTCGGGAACGTGAAGATCAGGCTCAATTAATTGGCGAGGCAAATTTAAAAATTACACAATTTGAAGCTCAAGTTGCAGGCCTGCTATTACAACGAGACAATTTAAATTTACAGATTGGTAGCCTGCTGGACGATCAAGAAATAGCCACCCCACCATCGCAGCAAATGGTTTCGCCGATCGTGTATGCCCCAGCGCGTGAACACAAAAAGATCGTGAGACCAGCAATGTCCTCTGCAGTGCCAACACGCTTGCGCGGGTTCGTGCGGGCGACGCCATCCCAATCAGTGTTCTCTACAGGNCGCCACCACCACCAACTCCAGTGGAAAGCATCCACGTGGGAAAGGGGCCGGGAGCAATGGCGTTAAGAATGATGTTGCGTTTGACAAGTTTGGTCGCCATTTCACGAGTCAGCGCATGAACTGCTGCCTTCGAGGGACCATACGAGTGTGTGTCGAAAATCGGTGCACGGAGTCCGTCGATAGATCCGATATTCACGACACGAGAGGGGTCATCTCCGGTTGCTCCAGCCTCGAGAAGTGGCAAAAGTTGCTGCGTGAGGAAGAAGACACCTTTCACGTTGGTGTCAAATACTTTGTCCCACCCTTTCTCTGGGAATTCCTCAATTGGAGCGCCCCACGACACTCCGGCGTTATTCACGAGGATGTCAACTTGGGTTTCGTTCTCTGCGATTGCGTTAGCGAGCGAACCGATGCCCTCCATCGTTGAAAGATCAGCAGGAATTGAAACGCATTCGCTGCCGTAGGTTTCTGAAAGGCGCGTTGCCGTCGCATCACACTGTTCCGCTTTGCGCGATGAAATGTAAACCTTCGCTCCGTTAGCGAGGAGTCCAGCTGCGATCATTTCACCGATGCCTCTAGAGCCACCAGTGACGACGGCAACTTTTCCGGCAACGGAGAATAGAGCATTTACAGAGAGGGAATCTGGGGTAGCCATGGACCCATCCTGACAGCAAGACGGCAAATCCCTGAAAGTGGTCGGGGCGAGAGGATTTGAAAACGTCGATTTCCACCTCTCAAAAGCAAAGTGTTCAGTTCAAATTTGACTCGATCCGTCGATACCAGTCGGCTGCAGAGGGAGTCATACTCGTGTGGCCACTGCAGATTTGGAAGGTGCGGAGATGAATCCCGACGCCGCAGACTCAGTTGTCGTGGTGTCTGAGTACTCGCCGTCGTGCGCTCGTCAAGAGCGCAAAATATGCCCCAAGCGCGAGACCCGCAATGGCGAATGGGAGTGCGCGCGAGCTTGCACCCGTACTTGGCAGGACTAGCTCCATCATGCCTGTGTCAAGTTGTGTGCTGGGTCCCGTACCGATGGCATTCACAGCAGCCACGCGGAAGATGTGATCGACGTTGGTGTCCAGGCCTGTCACCGTGGTGGTTGTCGCTGTCGAGACGCCATCTTCTAAAACAAGCCAGTTTGAGCCGTCAACGCTGTACTCGATGACGTAGTCCGTAATGTCGGAACCGCCGGTGGACGAGGGAACGTCCCACACCAGGGTGATCGTATCGACCCCGGTTTCTACTGACATCGAACGGGGGACGCTTGGCGGGCTGAGAGGGGTGCCAGACTCAGTGCTTGATGGGTCGCTTGTCCCGAAAGCGTTGGTGGCGGTGACGAAAAACGTGTACTCGGTTCCATTGGTGAGTCCGGTTACGGTGCAGCTGAGCGGACCGGAGGTCCATGTGCAGTAGCGGTCGCCGGGGCTGGAGGTCACCGTGTAGCTGGTGATCACCGCACCCCCGTCGTCGGTCGGTGCTGTCCAGGTGATGACCGCCTCGCTATCACCCGGGTCGGCGGCAATTGATGCTGGAGCCCCAGGAATAGTGGCACTAGGTGGGGACCACTCAATGGTGACTGTCGCTTCACCGAGCGAGCTATCAGAGTCAGGATCGACTGCGAGAACTGTAACTGTGTCAGTTCCAATCTCGGTACCGGTATAGCACGAGTCCGGTGTGTTGCCTTCCGTATCTGTCGTTTCGTCGGTCAAACTGATATCCGAATTTGCGCCGTTGATAGTGAATGAAACGAGAGCCCCTGAAAAAGGAGCGAGGGGGTTGCCTTGCTCGACATTGGCTGAGATGCATATCTCTTGCCCGACCTCGAGTGACGCAGAAGATGCAGTTGCAGAGACTGTAGATGGAAGCGTTACTGCCGCGCCCCCGATAATCACTGCGTTCCCACCTTGGCTAGCCAGCACATCAAGCGGGAATGGCGAAGAGCTAGAAACAAAGCAGTTGTGCCATGCTCCGGCCATGTCGGCGTTCGTCAGGGAGGGGAAAGCTGAAATTCCAGCATCAGTAAGAGCAAGGCTGCTTCCACTGCAACCCGACTGGGTAGCGGTGAGGTCGGGGAAAAGAGTGGTCAGCCACCCGTAGTTCTCAGCACCGTTGATGTGGGCCCCAGTGTTGGAGAGCAATGCACCTCCTCGGTTTACGTGGATGGCAATATCGTTGGCCCTGCCGTTCACAGCAGTGAGCTCAGTTCCGTCCATTCTGTTTGCATTGCAAATCCCGTCGACGATATGAATCAGGAGCGGCTTTGTCGTCCCAGCTTGCACGCCGTCAAAAAACGAATTGATGGCGCTTACACCGTCGTAGAAATCGACGGGTACGGGGGAGGCCATGTTCTGAGCAGCCCAGTAGGCGGCGGCTCCGCAGTTGTTGGAGGTAGGTTTGAAGGAGTCGGATGGCGCTCCAATGACTGCGATACGTCCGTTGGAGGAGTTCACGTATGTCTGGCTCACTCCATTAATGAGATTCTCGTATGCCTTTTGGGTGTAAATCCACTGACCCGAAATAGCCCCGGAGCTGTCGACTTGGCCGTGGTAGCCGGAGTCGGTGCCGTCTAAAATTACTGGTCCGCCGGATGCGTAGACCGATGTCGGAGGGGTAGCTACGAGAATTCCGGCAGCAGCAAATGTGACTCCGATGGCTGCGGTTCGAAATGCTTTCATACGGAGGCTCTTTCAGGGCGAGAATTCGTCTGGAGACGAAGAAGGTTCCAGACTTTAGCGCACTCAAATCAAGACTGGCCACCCAGTGTTAGGGCAAGACGCGAAGGGTTACCAAACGCGATCCACCTGCAGAGCAGTAGCCCGTGAAATCACCGGAAGTCCCAAGTTCCCAACGAACGGTTTCGCCCGGCCGTGCGCTAACTGGGCCGTAGAAATGAGCACCGGAGTCAAGATTTCTGAAAATAAAGGTTTGTCCAACGCGGGCAAGTAGTAGGGAAGGCATGACGTCCTCCACAGCGTCGCCGTTGGCAATTCGATCAAGAGTGCCGGGCGGAATCTCAAGTACGACGAATTCCCCTGCGGGAGGCGACGGTTCAGTGGTGGTCGTGGGGGAGGTAGGGACTATCGGAGATCGGGCAATTGGTATAGGCGTAATTTCTGTTGGTGTGGTTGTTTGAGGTGGGGCGGTAACGGTTGGAGCAGGTGGAATTGGGGCGGGTACGACTGAGGTGGTTGTGGTTTCGTTTGTTTCAGGGTTCGCGTCAAATCGATCAGCCGCCGCAGGGGCGGAAATATTTGAATCTCGATCGTTTCCTGAACTGAGGGAGTTCATAGTGGCGGCCGCTTCAATAGATGACGACTCCGCGTTACCAAGTCCTTGGGTAGCCGGCAAAAGCGACTCCGACGTCGTATTCTTCGGGGCCATCGATTCTTCACCGGCGCACGAACAGGAAAGAATACCCACCACAGGAAGGAGGCCAACTACTTTCCGACGGCCCAAAGATCGGCTCACCCGTCCAAGGCTACGCTCAGTAGTGGTTGATCGGAATGGGGTCTTGCCGATTTTTGATTTCCTAAGTGACGAAAGTCTGCTGGGGCCGCCTTTGTCGACCGGCAATCGGTGGGGTGCGGGGTCGAACGTCGATAGGTGCGGCGGAAATTACTCCGGCACAGGTAAATCTCTGTCGGCCGTAGCGGTTAGGTCCGCTGGGTCTCAACGATGGTCGGGGTGAGAGGATTCGAACCTCCGACCTCCACGTCCCGAACGTGGCGCGCTAACCAAGCTGCGCTACACCCCGTAGCGGCTAAGGAGCCTATCCGGCGTCGATTGTTTCTGCCTCAGCAGTTTCAATGTCAGCCGACCCGGTCTCTTCCTTATCGGAGGCTTCTACCGCAACCTCTTCGAGGGGGACACCCTCGGTATATGAAACTCCTGCGACCGCCGCAGTGACGGCTTTACGCAACCGGAGCGCGTCAAGTGGTTTCACGAGCCAGGCTTCGGCTCCGGAGCGTTGCGCCAAAAACACATCAGCATCTCGATCGAGCAACATCACTAAAGGAGTCTCAGGAACTGCGCCCGACGACGCGTCGAGGCGAAGATCCATCGCAACTGCCATTCCGCCCATCGACCCAATTTGAAGGTCGGCGATCACGACGTCGATGTTTCCGATCGCAACGAGCTCGGAAACGAGGCGACCCTCACGACACACGGTGAATGACGTTTCGTTGTCACCGAGAGCTGCAGTGACTTCGTCGACTACCCAGTCGGCATCGGTGGCAAGGAGAATATGCACGTCCGTGAGGCTATCTCAGTGACGCATCACTGCAATTTCTCGCTTGAACTGGTTGAGACAAGTTCATCCGCAAGCTGCAATAAGCCATGCACATCGTGGACGTCTTCGTGCAAGCGACCGACCATTGCCACTTCAGGTAGGTCGGCATTTCGTGCCCTCAACACGGTGCGCTCTGATTCTGCCAAATCTGACTGCCACCTCAACCACTTGGCTGCAGATGCTGGAAGATGCCCCGATGTCCCAGCGTGGATCGAAACTTCTTTGGTTGCGCCGTTCGCAATGAGCGCGGTGGAAGAAATCCCCGCAGAAACAAGTTCGTCGTTAAACCGTGAGATCTCATTAAGTGATTCAGTGGTCGGCGTCGCAACGAGCACAAACGCGGTCGAGTCGCTGCGCCACATCTTCTGCACTGTGATCGCCCGCTGTCGAAATGATGTTTCCATGCCAGTGAATGCGCGAAGAAAATTGACCACATCATTGAGCACATTTGATCCGATTACCCGGCCGACTGCTCTCAGCAGGGGCTGAGTGGCAGCTGACAACAACCGAGCCGCTCGGCCACCAGTTCCCATCAACAGCTTGAATACCTGATGATCGAGGAACTTCACCAACACGTCCGGCGCCTCAACAACGGCCATCGCCTTGTCACTCGGAGGGGTATCAACAACGACAAGGTCGAATGCCTCATCTGACGTCAACCGGTAGACCGCTTCAGTTGCCATGTATTCCTGCGTGCCGCCAAGCGAGGTCGCAATCGATTGAGTAAACGGATTCGCCAGTGCCTCATCGGCCTGGCCAGGGCGAACCGCCGTTGTACGAATGACGCGCTCAAGCTCGGTAGCCGGGTCGAGCATNATTGCCCACAGCTCGCCAGAGATATNATCGGGAAGCACTACTCGGGCAGGGTCAGCGCCGAGGCCATTCTCGAGACCGAGAGCATCACCTAAGCGACGTGCGGGATCGACAGTGATGACCACCACCTTTCGCCCAAGAGTGGCGGCAGCAAGCCCGATGCTCGCAGCCATCGTCGTCTTTCCAACACCGCCTGAACCACAACAGACAATTACTGATCGTTCGCTAATGAGATCGGTAATCATGAAACCGATTCCCCATAAGCAGACTTCGCTAGTTCGGCGACGAGATCTCGGTTAAGGTCAGCAGTTGCAAGTTTCTCAACTTCCATCACGCTGTTGCCGAGGGCATCGACGAATCGGCTGATGTTGTGTCGAGACTGTTGATGGCGGGCGATGGCGGCATCAATCACCTCTGCAACTTCAGAAGGAAGGTGCGAACGCTCTTTCTCCGGCAGGTTGATGAGCAGCTTGTCAGGCTCAACGGCGTTGACGATGGCTCCAGCGAAGGCGACATCAACACTGTGAATGGCCGAAATTAACTCGATCGACTCGTTAACTGGAGTCGTTTCCGCCTTAGTGACGACCACCGCACCACAACGATCAGCATCTATGAGCAGCCGCTGAACATCGAGGGCCTGTTCACGAATCGGACCCCCTTCAACAATGTTGAGCAACCCCGAGACCGACGACAGCATCGACGTCGCATGACCTGTGGCGGGAGCATCAAGAATTACAACATCGTGCTGACCAGCATTCGCGAATTGTTTCACCTTGCCAAGCACCACGAGATCGTGAATTCCAGGGGCAGCAGCGCCAACAACTTCGATCACGCCCGACTGTGCAAGTCGGCGAGCGAAGTTCCCAAAACCTTGGTCAAGCAGGTAATCCTCGAGCGCAGAACCCGCAGACACTGACCGAACATCGACCTCATCAGGACACAACCGATGAAGTGACGATTTGCCGTCGATCGCAACAACAAGCACCTTGAGACCCGCTGCATGAGCTCCGTGAGCGAGTAGAGCGGTGGTTGTCGTGCGTCCAACCCCGCCCTTTCCAAGTACGAGGAGCACTCGCGCTCCCCGCTCTGCCGTCGGTAGTGTTCCATCAGGCAGTAACCACGGGGCAACCGTGTTGCTGGAACCTTTCATCGCAATTTCGACCATTCACATGTTTCTGGAGGCACTTGTGCGCAGATTAGTCATCGCTCTAGGAATCCTGCTCTCCGTGCTTGGATTCGGTGGGGCAGCGGTGTCGGCCGCTGATGATGTCGCACCGGTCGATGTATTGCAGGTCGACGGCCTCCTCGATCACGTCGTTGCGAGTGAAATCATTACCGCCGTTGAACGCTCAGCAACCAATGGGGCTCAGGCGCTCATCTTGCAGGTGAACTCAAAAGGCTCGCTGCTTACCAACGAAGAAATTGATGAAGTGTTGGTCGCCATCGATAACTCGCAGATCCCCGTAGCGGTCTGGGTGGGCCCGACAGGCGCTGATTTACTAGGCGCCTCGGCACATCTTCTTGCCGTTGCCGATGTCAGTGGCATGGCTCCAGGAGCACAAATCGGTGCCCTTGACCCACGAATCATTGCACCTAATGCAGAGGGAGCTGCCCGCATCGCTCCGCTTGCTGGCGACATTGTTGGCCTCAGTGAAGCACGGGACCTCGGCGTGCTCGACCAGCGCGTATCCGACGAGGGCATTGCAACGATTGCGAACATGCTCGATGCCCTCAATGGCTACTCCAACGGTGTGACCACTCTGGTCACAACGGAAGAGGTAGTGACCGAGGAGGGCACGGTGCAACGCAACACCATTGCAACACCTCGATTCTCGAAGCTCGGTCTTTTCGACCAACTCCTTCATACCGTTGCGAGCCCGCCCGTCGCATACCTGCTCCTACTCATTGGGCTTGGTCTGCTGATCTTTGAATTCTTCACCGCCGGCGTCGGCGTCGCCG
>FUFK010038471.1_pt1 | contig 10980 bp, 9 predicted proteins | sample 1021851 | NCBI WGS metagenome assembly FUFK01 (sample SAMEA51879418, study PRJEB19060) | metagenome
TGTGGATGTACCAGAAGTAATAGTAGGATAAACGGAACTAAAGAATTGCTCTGCAATATGGTTAGGTATAAACGCAAACTCATCGAGGAAGATGATGTTNAANGACATACCTCGGACAGCAGATGCTGAAGTAGATGCAGCGAGAATCTTTGATCCATTCTCTAACTCCATACTTCCTTTGTTNTATACGACAATACCTTGNTGNAACCANANNGGTAATTGTTCGTATGCTANNTGCAATCTACCAAGTAGATCTCTAGCAGTNGATAACTTGTTAGCAAGAATACCAACGTTAACGTTATCATTAAAAAGTATATAGTGTAAAAGGTATGACACACAGGTTGTAGANTTACCAGTCTGTCGAGGTAGTTTTGCTATATTAAATCTNTTTTCNTGAAANGACTCAATNAGTTCNTNTTGAAAATCCCACATCTTAAANGGAACTATACCCTCATCCAANGAGATNATCTTGATATAGTTCNTAGCAAANTATACAGGATCNTCTTTNCACTTNAGNTATTCCTNTANTTGNTCTTNAGTAAATTGTATTTCNGTCCCNACCTTNTTNAGGTTAGGNTTNCCCANATAAAANTCTTGACTCATTCTGAATTCATTTTNAAGTAATGCTCAGCTTCTTCTCTNGTATCAAACCAATGCAGTCGTCNNTTTAGTTGCACCTCATACTTATGCGTAATAGGATCCATTCCTATCACACCNTCGTAATCCATCCAATCAAGATCTANTAGATCCTCGCTGACCATTGACATGAGACTTCTCCTCTNCTGCGATNTCNTATTCTAGCATTGAGCGTAGAATAGTTGCACGAGTTGTNTCNNTNAANGCNTCCAAAACTCTNAGTTCTGCTTGCATTTCTTCAACTCTAGACATATTTAGTCTCCTATAATTAACACTTCCATTTACGGAGNGANTTGTTTATCCNNCTNTCNGGNTCNCTAGCAGTCTTNGCACTTGTCAANNTCTTNTTCATACCTCTCATTCTNGNNCAGAATGATTTTCTTCNCTTTGCTGCNTTACCACCTTTCTTTACTTTACCTGTAACTGGTGCTTTTAAATCNCTGCCAGGATTTTGTCTCTCNTATGATTTNCNACCCTTNTCATTCAANCCACCNGANNGANTCTTACCTGACTTTCTTCTGCCAATCTTCACTTACTTGATCTTGTGGAAAGTTAGGAACATCAGTTGCACCTTGCACTGCTGTTTTCTTTTTCTTATTTTCTTTCTTCTTAATATCTTTTTCCTTATGAGGTGATGGTGTATCTCCTGCATAGAAATATGTCTCATTCTTTACAAGATATCCATCTTCTCTTTCGTGATATCCTTTTGGTATTGGTTTGCACTTTTTATCTTCTCTACAATAATACATACCATCACCACAATCCTTAGACTCTGTTGTCAATACTACAGGTCCGTCAGTTGCATCTGACTCATGGAATGATATAACTCTACANCCAGGATACATTTTATCACANANNTTTTGTGCCTGTGGTCTNTGCATCTTNGANAGATTTGCTCTNTATNCNGTGAAAGTNANCTGCCTACCTCTCCATATNANNGAGATANNATANTATCTTCCATACATTGTAGGTATNCGTGTTGCCATTAACCTGTTACTGGATTGTTGTCTTTGTCGTGACGNTGATANGCNGCAGGAGTTCTNGNANTNTTATCNNNNTNNCNTGCTTGAAANGTGCCAGGTGTTCTNGCANTATTNTNNGNNTTNCGAGCTTGATAGTCAGCATTGAAATTTTCATATGTGACTGTGCTCCAACCCTCNTTNCCNGNGAANTGNTTTACCGTAGTCTTGCCTGGTTGAGGACTGACTGGGTTATTGTNTTNGTCGTGTCTNANGTATGCCATNNNNTTATTTATCCTTTTTCTTNCTTGCTTGNTTNANCATNTTTTGTAGGTCAGCAGTGCTNCCNATAAANAATGNNTTGTTAGTNACTGTTNTTNNTGCACTCTCTTCTTTGACATNCTTTTTTGTCTTTNTGTAGTGCCATAAGTTTGTCAGCAACATCACCTACATGNTTGATTAGTTGTCCTGCAACTTCATATGCACGTGGATGATCAGATGACATTGCAAGATCAAGTGCACCATTGACTGCTTCTTGTCCTTTGTCAATCAAAGAGTATAAGTTGCCTCTAGCATACTCATAGTCTTTAATTACATCATCACCTTCTACTGGTTTTTTTAGGTGTAATTTGTTTGTCTTTGGAATAGTTTCTGCAGTATCTTCTACCACATCAAACGCCTTATCTAATCCTGACATGTCTTCGTTATTCATAATACGATACCGTTTCACTAAATCCAAAGTCATCACCACCTGTTAGTAGGTTATCATCCTCAACATTTATGATGTCAACTGGTGTTCCTGCAGTTGCAGCAGCTGCCTTAGTTCCGTTCTGTGCTCTCCTTACAGATAGTTTGTTTGGAGAAGTTTTGCTCTTAACATACATCACTTCATTACCAATCTCAATGTATGACTGAGTTGGTATGTTAACATAATCAACAACTTCAATAGTAAGATTTCTTGCAGTAATTGCTCCTGCAAGTTCTGTAGTTCCATCTTTGTTTTGATCTGTAAGTGCTTTTGGTGTAACCTGATAAGCAACCTGTCTTGTAGTAGCAACGTCTTTCATGTCGGTATACATATCGACTTTTGCTTTCTTNATTGGTGCTGAAGATCCTACAGGTCCGAAGATGTATGCTTTGACTGTAAATTGCATCGTAATCAAAGTAATCTTTTTCTCATCAAAAGATCCTTCATAGTCATCACTATAATTAATACTATTCAATATAATAGGAACGTCCCTAAAATCTGCCATGTCATCAACTAACTTAATAGTCATTTGATATGAAGGTTGAAATATGGGAACTATCTGTTCTGTTATTTCTAATGCTTCGTCGTTTGTTTTGGATATTATATTTAACTCAAAATCAATATTATAAGGAACAGGTGTAAACTGTTTCTTAACTGCGTTTGCTGTATTTGCTTTTAATGTAAGTGTTGTGGGTGCAAGTTTTCTAGCACTATCATATGATATTCCTGTCATCTCAAATGACAAACGTGGAACTGTGATCGCAACCTTCTGGTTTAGATCTGCCTGTTGTTCTAGTCTTGCTAAAAATTTCTGTCGAGGACCGTATGCCAAGGGCACCTTCATCCTACTGTATACTGAACCGTCTTTATTTTCCTTTCTACATTCTATATTATTAAATAGCGTACCAAATCCTATTACGCACTTTCTAATAATCTTATTGTATGTGTATGCACCTAACATTATACTAATCCAAATGGGTTTGTTTCACTAAAGTCAATGATATCGTCACCAAAGTTTTCAAAGGTTACGCTTTCTGAATATTTAGGATCAGCAGTTGCTTGCTCATCTCTATTATCCAAAACTATCTGTGCTCCAGACTCTGATCCTACAATTAACTCACCAATAGCAAATGTGCCAGTAGGTGTTTTGAGTTTTACAAATCCTTCTTCCGCATTCCATTCTACAAGGTTAGCAGTAGTACCTGTTGTGCTACCAGTAACCAATTCTGGAACTGTAAAGGCACCTGTAATTCCTGCAGGAGCAGCAGTAAACGATGCAGATGCAGAGGTATAACCACTGCCACCGTTAGTAATATCTATAAGTCTTACACTCTTATAACCAGAACCACCGCTTAAAATATTAATTGCAGTCAATACTCCATTGGTAAAAGTAGGAATTAAAGTTGCTGCAATGCCACCCGCATCAGGTGCTGATACATTTAATGTTGCTCTATCTTCATCATATCCCGCACCACCACTTCGTATGTCAACAGATCTAATTTGACCTTCTTTTACCGTTGCTCTAATAACAGCAGATGCAGTTGGTGATCCACCACTTACTGTTATGTTGACCATAAATGCTTCTGCAGTTGCACCCGTGCCATCTCCCGTGATAGTGATAGCAGGAGTTTCATTATATTTACTGCCATTATCACTGATGAATATATTAGAAACTGCACCACCATCTACTACAGCAGTTCCAGTTGCGTTAGTTCCTGCGGTAGTAAGATAATAATGTTTGACAGTGTAACCGTAATCTACGAGATCCTCATCACTATCAAATACATCTCCTTTCTCATCACTGTATTCAAATAGTTCTGCTTTCAGTTTATACACATAACCTTTACCTAACTGGTAAAATGGTTCTTCATGCTCTACAAATTTTATCTCAAAGTAATTACTTGTTAATGGAAGGTATATCAGATCTCCTTCTTGTGGTCTCTCAGGTGCTTGATAATCCTTATCAATTAACAAAAATTGTGATATAAGATCTGTAAATCTTTGCTGAGATATGACCATTGTTATCTCATCAGTCTGTGCTACACCAAACTTTGTTAATAGATCTCCACCACCTTGAAATCCATCAAAGTTTTCCATGTATGCTTCTAAGATGTAAGAATCATTGAACTCACCTATTACCTCCTCATTGAACACACCGTCCTTATGAGTTATTTCTCTAGGACAATATAAAATATCCATCCCAAACATTTTGAGATGTTCTTCTACTAAGTTCTGCAATAGAAACTGTTCGTTCCTAGTGCCATGTGTAAAGAAGGTAGTTCTTGCCATTATCCAATCATGTCTAGTGGTGGTGTTTCATAACGAGAGATCATTTCTTCTTCTAGTTTCTCTACTTTTGCTTTACCTTCGTTGTATATAAACTCACCATTCATTGTAATTCCACCTGGCAACTGTGCTCCTTGGAACTTGATTAGGTTAGCACCCCACTGTCTTTGTATAAGTGCAGACACATATCTNTTTAACCAGATGTCATTATANACATCTGTAAATTGATTAGGATCTATTGCTCTATAACATTCTAGAACTATGAANTGATCTGCAGGAACGTCAGTNTTAAAATCTANNTCAAGATATAATCTATCACCACGCATCTGATATCTAATNTGTTTCTGTCCTTCTAACAGATAGTAGATATCTTCTAATCTTCTATTGACCATTTCATATGTAAGAATCTCTGTCTGTGTAAGATCCCAAAGGTCATTNAATCTCCACTGATACCTAACNTCAAATAAGTTTGTGACATTCTTAGATACAAAATCAAATACCTTGACCACAGTTGTTACGTATGGTGGCATTTTAATATAGTTGTTCTGTTCTTTAAATGTAAGAGTCTGGTTATTAGATGTTCCAGANGTCACAGTAGTATCAGTATCTGTAGTCATGGCATCTAACATTAACTGATTATACTGAACTTTTAGATGAGTTCTAATATAACCATCCATGTGNCTNTCATTNTAAAACTGGATAGCATCATCCACTAGATCACTAATNTGATCATCGTCTATGTTTATTTCGAGGACTGGTGCACCGTTTTGACGTAGTGCATAATCTATGAGTCCTTCTCTACTTGAAGCAATTGCCATGTTAGGTAGGATTGATGTTGAATCTAATTCTTACATAATATGTAGTATTTGCACTAAGGTTAACAGCACCTGGCAATGTGTAAGAATTTAAGTTTGATGAATTACCAAGAGATTGGTGAACAATAGTTGCAAATGTATTTGCAGGAGCAAACTGCCAATCACTAGAAGAATGCGTGTATCCACTCTTCATTGCAATAGAATTGACATTTACTGTTGGGTTAAATGCGGGCGTAATAGTTTGTATTTCTGGTTGGTCAACTAGAGGTGTTGTAAAGTTGACTGCAGCAGAGTAAGAACTTTCTAATCCTGCGTTATCTCTATACTTAACCTGTATTGAATATGCAGTATCAAAATCAAGAGTTCCNAATGGAACAGTCAATGATGTTTTATTGTTTTCATCTCCATTAGGAAATGATTGTACTGTATCGTATATGGTAACATTATCTGCAACTCTTCGTATTCTCCAGTAACTAGAGAAGTGTGTTGACCCCGAATACTCAGGAGCAAAAACACTTGTAGTAATAACTGGTCTCCTAGAAAATGTTTTATTTGTATCTGGATCTATAGTTGGTACAACACTTGTAGGTCCTGACACAAACTCAGATTCATTAACAGTCAATGTTGCAGCATTGGATGTTACTGTAGTTGCATTAGTATTTGTCAATACACAACGGAACTGCTCTGCAGGAGTTGTTGGATAAACTGTGGTAGGAGTTGTGTATGTTGCTGAATTTGCACCATTTATATTACTCCAGTTTGCTCCAGAGTTTGTTGACTTCTGCCACTGGTAAGATATTACATCACTTGTAATTGATGCAACAATAGTAAATGTGCCAGTGCCACCTTCAATAACTGCAGTGGAGTTTGGTTGTGTGCTAATTGTAATTACACGTAAGACTGTAAGTTCTCCATGTGTAGAAGTGATACTTGCTGCAGCACCTACAAGAGAGGCAACAGCTCTGTAACGATCTAAGTTGTCATTAGCAAATGATAAAGTTGGTGTAACATAGGTTGCGTTGGTTGCTCCACCTGATACGCTAGTATAATTTGCTCCACCATCATCAGATTTTTCCCACTGATATGTTACAGTTCCACTACTAGAAGTTGTAGCGACTGTAAATTGTGCTGTATCATTTTCACTCGCTGTAACATTAGATGGTTGTGTTGTAATAGAAAATGTTCTTTGGACTGTCAATACAACTGCATTAGTTGTCGCGGGACTTGCAGCACCGACTGCACTGATAACACAACGATACTGATCATTATGATCATCTGCATATGTTGTAAGTCCTGTTGTATATGACGCTGAGGTTGCTCCACCAAGTGTTACCCAAGTGCCTCCACTATCATCTGATTTCTCCCATTGATATGTTACGCCAGGTGTATGTGATGATTGACCTTCTGCACCACCGCCACCTCCTCCACTTGGAGTGTCGAATTGATCTACCTCGAATGAAGATGATGCAGCATTACCACCTATAGGTGCCATTGTTACGCCACCAAGCGTAGTAAATGTTGCAGTGGATCCTTCATCAACTGTTGCAGCAGATGGTTGAGATGACACAACAACTGTTACAGTTTCTACTTGTAATGTAGCAGCATTAGATGGTATTGATGTAGCACCCGCACAGGAAAGAACGCAACGATATTGATATTCATCATATCCCGATGTTAATGTAGGTGTTGTATATGTAGTGGTTGTTCCACCAGTTCCGTCCGAGACATTAGACCATGTAGATCCATTAGTTATAGATATTTGCCATTGATATGTAATATCTCCTGCATCATTATCTGATGTAGTTGCAGCAACACCGAAAGATGATGTTCCACCGACTGCACCAGTTGTATTAGTTGGTTGTGATGTTATATTAATAGTTCTCTGAACGAACAATCTAGCAGCAGATGAGATAACCTCACTTGCACCTGTTGCATTTAGTTTGCATCGGTAGTAATCACCGTAACTATCATCATATGTTGTAGAACCAGTAGTATAAGTTGTAGTGTTAGCACCACTTATATCAGAATAGTTTACCCCATCACCGTTTTCAGACTTCTGCCATTGATATGTAATTGTAGCAGCATCTAGTGTAGAACCGATTGCTGTAAATGATCCTGCAGCAGGAGAAATAGGTTGAGAGTTTGTTGGTTGTGTATTTACTGTAATAACTCTGAATACTGTTAATGTTGCTGCATTTGTATAACCAGGTGCTATAGCAGTGTTTGTATTTAACTTACAACGATACTGGAAAGTGTTCTTAGCATAGTCATCATCTACAGTTAGTGTGTTAGTAGTTGCTCCACTATATCCACCACCATTAGTGACTGTTGCCCAACCTACACCACCATTTACTGATACTTCCCATTCATATGTAATTGTAGATCCATCAGAACTAATACCCGCTACAGGACCGAAAGTAACTGTTCCACCAGATCCTGCTTCTATACTACCGCTTGATGGTTGTGATGTTACATTAATTAAGACCCCAGTTCCAGTTGTAGTGAACGCATATGCCTGTGCGTTACCTGTTACATTTTCTGTGACTGTAAAATTATAAGTTGTGTCAAGATAATCAGAGGTAATTGTTCCAGACAGATTGCCTGTTGCAGTATTGAAAGTCAATCCTGTAGCACCAATAGCATCACCACTCAGTGTATATGCCTCAAAGGTTGGTTCGTTTGCAAACGTAGTTCCCTGTAAACCTAAATCCAAACTAACACTAGCACCATTTGCATATGGACTTCCTGCAAATGTTCCAGATGATGTTTGCCATGTTACATTGCTATCAATGTATGGATAGAAGGCACCTCTTGATACTGTTAGTTCTGCACCTGTACCTTGGTAATTAAAGTCTACACCAGAGTCCACAGGGTAGTAAACTACAGGAGAACTTTGATTTGCTGCTTCTTGCGTATCGGTAGAAGATGTCAAAGATGTTGATGTGGTTACTACACCATCAAGACTCTCATGACTTTTGCCTTCAGAATCAATCAGTGCAAGATAGTTATTTGATCCACCACCAGTTGTACCTGCAGTAGCATTATTTGGTGCTTGTATAGTAATACTATTATTAACTGCACTCTCTGCTTGTATGTTTAACCAACCAGATTGTGATAATGTTGATAAGTTTATACCACCAACTATAACAGCACCACTACCGCCAGGTGCATTTGACACTGTGATAGTTCCCACCATACTAGGATGATTGCCACACTGATAAACATATGTTCCTGCAGTATTTGGTGTCCAAGATACTGTTGCAGTACCACTAGAACCTTGACCAGTAGCAGCTGGTGTGCTTACGTTCGCACCACCACTTGATACTCTAATATAGAATGGGTGACTACTTGATACACCACTTAAGTTAAAGTTAATTGTATCTCCAACATATACACCTACTCCTGCATTATTACCACTAACAGAACCATTTCTATCTGTTCCACTAAGGTTGTAAAAACTAAATGAGGGTGAAGTTGTTGTTAAATTATACGTTGTTGGTGTAGTGGATGATGCTCCTGCTGTAGATCCTGTAGTTCTGAGTTGGCATTTTTTACCAACGTTGCCTAAGAAATGAGATGAGTCAGCTGGATTGAATTTTACTTCTACAAAGTTACTTCCTGATAAAGTGACATATGGATTGTCTATAAGTTTCTTATCTATTATGCTGTTTGTAGGATAGTTGCCATGTGTACCTGTTCTAATGTCACCAGCTGATCCCGTAGTTCTCATGAAAGTTTTTGCTAAACCGCATAGATTATTTGTGGTTAAAGTATATCCATTCTTACCGCACCATGACGCAATAATTCCTGCAACTATAGGTGATGAGAATGATGTGCCATCTATATAAGTGTAATTTGATACACTGGTATATGGTGTGTTAGCAGTCCAATCATATAGAGGTGTTAATATCTTTTCGCCAGGTGCAACAGTTGTACAACCAGATCCATAGTTAGAAAAGAACGCCCATCTATCATTGTAAGATGTAGCACCAACTGTAATTTTATTCTGGTTTGTATCTACGTTATTGATACCACCATTAGTATTATCAGGGTATCCTGCTGTTCTTCCACCAGCTTTTATTTTTGTTTGGCAAGGTCCTGCAGTCACATCACTACTATTAAGGAATCCATTACCCGCAGATCTAACAATAATAATATTTTTTTGACCCGCTATGGTTCCTTCAATATCATCTAACATCTCCTCATCAGTTCCTGTGTCATCTCCACTATCATTAAGTTCTATGTTAGGTGAGTTTTGTGTAGGNANNNTAGNTCCGAANGATGNATTGATAACAGNTGGACGANTATTNCCNTTNTAATTNGCATCAGTNCTATCATTATGATCTATNACTGCNTGATATGCTGNTAGTATTCCACTATAAGAACCACTTACTTGACTGTCAAATGCCTTAAGTGAGAATATTTTTGTATCTTTTGCTATTCCAGCTGTTCTTCCTGCTGCAAGAATAGCACAGTATGTTCCATGTCCATTGTCATCTTCATTGTTAGAACCATATGTGCCCGCATAGTGTGATAACTGATATACTCTGTAATTTTGTTGTTCAGCAGTTCCGTTAAGATCACTAACAAAATCAGGGTCATACAACTCAGGATGTAATGCTGCGTTGTTACCTGTAGGTCTACTTGCACCACGAACACCAGAGTCTATAATATAAATGTCTACACCATCACCTGATGAGTTTGTGCTTTGACTAAATTGTCTGTTTAAATATTGCCTATCTTGTTTTGTAATCCTATCTAAATGCCAGTAATCAAATATGTTTACAGTTCCCCATCTATCTGGAGATACACTTATTCGTCCCATCCCTGAGTGCTGAGTGCAATAGTAATATAAAATTGTTGGTGTAGATGAACTTACCGTTACTGTTGTAGCACCATCTGTGCCAGGTGTTCCTGTAACACTAACTCCTGCAGTCAATTCAGTTCCACCAGTAGTCCATGTGCCATCTTGTGTTTCTGAAAATCTCAATGGATGAGTGGCATTAGAGGAATCACTCTGATCAAATGTGTAAGTTCCACCTTGTAAAAAACCAGATTGATTATATTGTCTCGTGTATGTTCCACCCTGTGTTTGTGAAAACACATAGAAATTGCTACCACCAATATTTTGAACTTTTACATATATTGTTCCACTTCCAGTTGTTGTTAAACTTCTAGTATTGCTTGTTGCTTGCCCTGATGCAGGAGTATTAATTGTTGTTGATCCAGAAGTCTCTACTGTTGCAGATGACAAAGTAGGCATGGGATCTCCCGCGTATACCTCAGCATCCCATGTAGCATTCTTAACTACATTTAATGATTTTAATTGTGGTAGTAAGTTACTTTGATACGCTGCAGGGCAGTCAAAAGTAATTATCTGAAATGATCTGAATTGTTCGACAAAGGATAAGTAACCATATAAATTCAAGATCGCTGCACATGCTTGATCTATGCTATAGTTATCGTTGATCCTTACTATTACCTTCTTCATCCTATGGTACAATAAGTCCTTCAGATCTATTTAGTCCAAATCCTA
>FUFK010066588.1_pt1 | contig 10978 bp, 13 predicted proteins | sample 1021851 | NCBI WGS metagenome assembly FUFK01 (sample SAMEA51879418, study PRJEB19060) | metagenome
GAGGGCGAGGAGGACGAGGCCGGCGAGGAATCTATGGTGCGCGTCCCTTACGATGAGAAGAAGCTGCTCACCGCGCCCGTCATTCAATCTGCGCTGGGAGCGCAATTCCAGATTACGGGTCTCAACAACCCCGCTGAGGCCTCGGAGCTCGCTTTGATGTTACGCGCCGGCGCCCTCGCCGCNCCNATCACCTTCGTGGAAGAGCGCACGGTGGGCCCCTCATTGGGCGCCGAGAATATTCGCCTGGGCATGAAGTCGGTGCAGGTTGGTCTGGCGCTGGTCGTTGTATTCATGATTCTTTACTACCGCGTGTTCGGCATCGCCGCAGTGATCGCGCTGTCGGGCAACCTGGTTTTATTGGTCGGCATAATGTCGCTGCTGGNCGCCACGCTCACGCTGCCCGGTATTGCAGGCATCGTGCTGACCGTCGGTATGGCGGTGGACGCCAACGTGCTGATCTTTGCGCGGATTCGCGAGGAGATTCGCAGTGGATCGCCGCCGCAAACGGCGATCACACAGGGTTTTGATCGCGCGATCGTGACGATTCTGGATGCCAATATCACCACCCTGATTGTGGCCATTATTCTCTATGCCATCGGTACCGGACCGATCAAAGGCTTCGCCGTCACCCTGTCTGTCGGCATCATCACCTCCATGTTCTCCTCGATCATGGGTACCCGAGCGCTGGTCAATCTTATCTATGGCGGCCGCCGGGTGAAGTCGCTGGCGATCGGCGGCATCGGTAACAAACGGTCCAGCACCGAAGGAGCGCCGGCATGAAAGCCATACCGTTCATGAAGTGGCGCTGGGTGGCCGTGGCACTGTCCGCGGCCACAATGCTGGCTGCCATCGGTTCGCTCTCTGTCAGGCAGCTTAACTGGGGCCTTGATTTCACGGGCGGCACTCTGGTCGAAGTGGCCTACAGCGACAGCACCGANCTGGGTGCGATTCGCACGGTGCTGGATCAGGAGGGCTACGAGGGCGCCGTGGTGGTCAGCTTTGGTACTGANAAGGATGTGTTGGTGCGCTTGCCGGACGGCTACTCGGATGAGCAGGGTGCATTGATGGTCGATAAGCTTCGGGCGGCCACCGACATGAGCATCGAGCTGCGCCGGATCGAGTTTGTCGGACCCCAAGTGGGTGAAGAGCTGAGAGACGATGGCGGGATCGCCATGCTCACTGCTCTGGGCTTGGTGATGCTCTATGTTGCCTTCCGTTTCCAGATTAAGTTTGCGCTCGGCGCGGTGATCGCATTGGCCCACGACGTGATCTTTACCTTGGGTTTCTTCTCGCTTACGGGATTAGAGTTTGACCTGACGGTGCTGGCGGCACTGCTGGCGGTGGTGGGCTATTCGCTGAACGACACCATCGTGGTGTCTGACCGAATCCGGGAGAATCTGAGGAAAATTCGTCGCGCCAGCCCCGGAGAAGTGATCGATATCTCCCTCACCGAAACCCTGGGCCGGACGCTTGTTACATCGTTAACCACGTTGCTGGTACTGGCCGCACTCGCCTTGTTTGGCGGTGAGATGATTTTCGGATTCGCCGTGGCGCTGTTAGTGGGTGTCGCGGTGGGAACCTACTCCTCCATGTACGTGGCGGCGTCCACGCTACTGCAATTGGGTGTGAGCAAAGAGGATGTCATGGTGCCTGAGCGCGAGGGCGCCGATCAGTAAGGTTTGATGCCTTAGCGAAGCGTTGGTGAGAGCGAAGCGTCTTAGAGAGCAGCGCGTTAGAGAGGGATCCTCAGGCAGCAGACCACTTCACCAGTGGCAGCAGCTGGCGCANCAGCTTGCTGTTGGCACAGACCACATTGCCGCTGTCATACCAGCCCTCACCACCCGACAGATCAGTGATGAGACCACCGGCTTCGCGAACCAGTAACGCGCCGGCGGCGATGTCCCANTGGTTCAGCCCCATNTCCCAAAACCCGTCGAGGCGACCCGCCGCAACATAGGCNAGATCCAGCGAGGCAGCACCGGCCCGGCGAACACCCATTGAGCGACTGGTGACGGCTGCGAGGGATTGGGTATACCAGTCCAGGTGCTCGTCGCAGTGGCCCATAAAGGGCACCCCGGTGCCAATGAGGGAATCGTTGAGTTCATGGCGACTGCCAACGCGAATACGGTGGCCGTTCAGCTGCGCGCCACGGCCGCGGGAGGCAATGAATTCCTCCCGTCGCACCGGGTCATAGACCACCGCGTGCTCGATCTTGCCGCGATGTAAACAGGCAATGCTGATTGCGTAGTGGGGGATACCCCGCAGAAAGTTGCTGGTGCCGTCCAGCGGGTCGATGACCCAGGTGTAGTCGGAGTCTTCGTTGCCCGACAGGCCGCTCTCTTCGCACAGAAATCGGTGCTCGGGATAAGCCTTACCCAGCTGGTAGAGAATTTCCTTTTCCGCGGCGATGTCGACCTCCGTGACAAAGTCTGCGGCGGCCTTCGCCTGATAGCCGACCCGATCCATATCGTCTGAGGCGCGCACAATCAGATCCCCTGCTTTGCGGGCAGCTCGCAGCGCCATGGATGCTGTCGGTTCCATCGTGTGTCCAGTGTCTTGGGGCGGCGCATGATAACAGGGGCGATCGGGTGCGCATACGGCTTTGGTACACTCGCGAGCCGCGTTGAGCCGTCCCTCCCAAGAGTCATTTCTTCATGAATCCTGACAACATCGACATTGTCCTGGTCCACACCACGCATAGTGGCAACATCGGGGGTGTAGCGCGGGCCATGAAAAACATGGGCCTGACCCGGCTGACGCTGGTGGCGCCGCTGGAATACCCCGCGCCTGAGGCGACCTGGCGCGCTGCGTCCGCGGTGGATGTGATGGAGAACGCCCGCGTGGTGGAGACCCTCGAAGAGGCGATTGCCGACTGTCAATTTGTGGTCGGTANCAGTGCGCGGGAGCGCCGCATTCCCTGGCCNGTGCAAGACGCCCGCCGTTGCGCAGAGCGGATTGCCCAGCACTCCGACGCTGAGCGGGTGGCGATTCTTTTCGGCCGTGAAGATCGCGGGTTGTTGAATGAAGAGTTGCAGCGTTGCAACCTNCACTGCCANATCCCGACCCANGAGGGGTATCCGAGCCTGAATCTGGCCATGGCGGTGCAAATTGTGGCCTACGAATGCCGCATGATGCATTTGGACGGGCAGACGGCGCTCCCCGAGGACGCAGAGTGGGATACTNCTTTTGCNACGGCANANGACATGACCCGTTTTTACNCCCACCTCGAGGAGACGCTCATCGATATTGAGTTTCTGAACCCCGAGGCCCCTCGCCAACTGATGAGACGACTCAAGCGTCTNTATAACCGGNTGCGATTGGACGAGATGGAGCTCAATATCCTGCGAGGTATTCTCACCGAAACCCAGAAAACAGCGAGTCGAAAAGTNGACTGACACCACNTTGGCTTATTCTTGACTAAAATAGTCGGGAATAGGACAATCCNCCNCATGAAANTGACGACACGCGGGCGATACGCCGTCACNGCCATGCTCGACCTNGCCATTAATGGCGGCAGTCGACCGGTCTCATTGGCGGACATTTCCGGGAGGCAGGAGATTTCCTTGTCCTACCTAGAGCAATTATTCGCTAAATTGCGCCGCGAGCAGCTGGTGACTAGTGCGAGAGGTCCCGGTGGTGGGTACCGTCTCGCGCGCAGCGGCGCCGAGATTTTTGTCGCCGAGATTATTGATGCGGTCGATGAGTCGGTCGATGTGACCAACTGTCAGGGCAAGGGTAACTGCCATCATGGAGAGACCTGCCTGACGCATCATTTGTGGGAAGACCTGTCGGGCCAAATCCACGATTTTCTCAGTCAGATCAGTCTGGGAGATTTGATGGATGGACGTGGGCGTCGCCCCAGTCAGCAGATGACGGACGGGATATTGCAAACCCTGTCTATTCGGTAATGACAATGCGATCACCGGAGTGGTCGTGCANTTAAAGCAGAGAGATGGATAGAACATGAATGCACCGGTGACAGTACAAACACCGATTTACCTCGACTACCTGTCGACGACACCGGTCGACCCAAGAGTGGTCGAGGTCATGTCTGATTGCCTGTCCACCGAGGGCGTGTTCGGTAATCCCGCGTCCCGCTCGCACGTATTTGGCTGGAAGGCCGAGGAGGCGGTCGAGAACGCGCGCAATCAGGTGGCTGAACTCATCAATGCCGACCCCCGGGAGATTGTCTGGACCTCGGGCGCAACTGAATCAGACAATCTGGGGATTAAAGGGGTCGCGCACTTCTATCACAAGAAGGGCAAGCACATTATTACCTCCAAGATCGAGCACAAAGCGGTACTCGATACCTGCCGGCAGTTAGAGCGAGAGGGTTACGAGGTGACCTATCTGGATCCGGACGAGCAGGGTCTCACCACGCCGGCCATGGTTCAGGCGGCACTGCGAGAAGACACGATTCTGGTCAGTGTGATGCACGCCAATAACGAGATTGGCGTGGTCAACGATATCGCCGGCATTGGTGAGATTTGCCGGGCNGCGGGAGCGCTACTNCATGTCGACGCCGCACAGGGTGCGGGCAAGGTGCCTCTAGACATGGAGACCATGAAGGTTGATTTGTTGTCGATGTCNGCGCACAAGATGTANGGCCCCAAAGGGGTCGGTGCGCTCTANGTGCGCCGCAANCCGCGGGTGCGCCTCGAAGCACAGATGCATGGCGGCGGCCACGANCGNGGNATGCGTTCCGGTACGCTNGCGACCCATCAGNTGGTGGGCTTTGGCGAGGCGGCACGCATTGCCAAANCGGAAATGGCAGATGAGGCTGCGCGCTTATCGGCNCTGCGTCATCGCTTCTGGGACGCGATCAATGATATNCCTGAGGTGCATATCAACGGCGATCGCGATCAGCGNTTACCGGGGGCGCTCAACGTCAGCTTTGCGTTTGTCGAAGGGGAGTCCCTNATTATGTCGCTGCGGGATCTGGCGATCTCAAGCGGTTCNGCGTGTACCTCGGCCAGCCTTGAGCCGTCCTATGTATTGCGGGCGTTGGGGTTGAATGACGAATTGGCGCACAGCTCATTGAGATTCAGCTTCGGACGGTTTACGACCGAGGCAGAAGTGGATCACGCGGCGCAGTCTGTNCGNCATGCGGTAGANAANNTGCGCGAGCTGTCNCCNCTGTGGGACATGTANCANGACGGNGTAGACCTCAACACNATTGAATGGGCGGCGCACTAGCGCTGTCATAAAGGCCCTTGGGAGAGAACCATGGCATATAGCGATAAAGTCATTGACCACTACGAGAACCCGCGCAACGTCGGCAAGCTCGACGAGGGTGANGACAACGTCGGNACCGGCATGGTCGGCGCGCCGGCCTGCGGGGATGTGATGCGCCTGCAGATCAAGGTGAACGACGATGGCGTCATCGAGGACGCCAAGTTCAAGACCTATGGCTGCGGTTCGGCTATTGCGTCGAGCTCACTCCTGACCGAGTGGGTTAAAGGCAAGAATCTGGATGAGGCGGCATCGATCAAGAATACCGAGATCGCTCAGGAGCTGTCGCTGCCGCCAGTGAAAATTCACTGCTCGGTGCTGGCAGAGGACGCGATCAAAGCCGCTGTTCAGAACTACCGCGACAAGCAGGACGGCTGAGATGGCGATCAGCCTGACCAGTGAAGCGGCGGAGCACGTCAGCCGCCAGCTTGCCAGTCGCGGCAAGGGCGAGGGCATTCGCATCGGGGTGAAAACCTCGGGGTGCTCGGGTCTCGCTTACGTTCTGGAATTTGTCGATCAGGTAGAGCCAGAGGACGCTTTCTTCGAGTCCGACGGCGTTAAGGTCTTTGTCGATCCCAAGAGTCTGGTGTACCTCGATGGCACGATCGTGGATTTTGCGCGTGAGGGTCTGAACGAGGGCCTGGAGTTCCGCAATCCCAATGTTGCCGGAGAGTGCGGCTGCGGCGANAGCTTCACGGTCTGAGCGTGAACGCCACCGCGGGCGCGACGGCGCGCGACTATTTTTCATTGTTTCAGCTGGAGCCCGATTTCGCGCTGGATGAGACGGCGCTTGAGCGGGCATATCATACTCTGCTGACCCAGTTTCATCCCGACCGCTACGCGGGTAAACCTCAAGTAGAACAGCGCGTGGCGGCGCAGTTTTGCGCTGANATNAATAGCGNCTACCGCATTCTTTCCGATGAAGTNTCCCGTGCCGANTACCTGCTGCAGCAAGCAGGAGTTGATCTGGTCGCTGCAGAACGCGCCGGCGTGGAATCGACTTTTTTGATGACGCAAATCAGCTTGCGAGAGCAGCTGGAAGAGCTGGAGTCGTCCGACGCCGCGGGCCGCCAATCGCTGACTGCAGAAATCGAGGGCCACTACGCGACGAGCCGCGATCAATTTGCCAGCACCTTGTCCACGGGCGCCCATCTGGATGCGGCGCGCCACTGGCAGGAGATGTGCTACCTCTCCAAGCTGCTCAGCGAGCCGAAGTTGCGGGTGAGCTGACTATGGTGCTGTTACAGATTGCGGAGCCGGGCGCTGCGCCTGAGATCACCACCGAGCGCCAGATTGGCGTCGGCATNGATCTGGGNACCACCAATAGCCTGATCGCGCACTTNGACGGGACCGACCTGAACGTGCTGACAGATAAAGCCGGGCAGGCATCATTGCCTTCGGTGGTGTACTACGGCGAATCGCAAACCGCAGTGGGTGTTGATGCTGAGCGCTATGCGAGCGCCGAACCCGCGAACACGATTGCGTCTGCCAAAAGAATGTTGGGTCGCTCACGGGAAGAGTTCGAGGATGACCCCTATATANANTTGGCCGCGGGCGAGGGACTGGCNTTTGCGACTGATGCAGGCGCTAAGACCCCCGTTGAGGTGTCGGCAGCGATTCTCACTGCGCTGAAAGACAGGGCCGGGCCGCAATTGAGCGGGCCCATCAGCGGCGCCGTGATCACGGTACCGGCTTACTTTGATGACGCGCAACGTCAGGCCACTCGCCAGGCCGCGGAGCTGGCCGGCATCAAGGTATTACGCTTATTGAATGAGCCCACCGCAGCGGCGGTGGCTTACGGTCTNGATGAACAGGCTGAGGAATCATCCGTGTTGGCGGTCTANGACCTCGGCGGTGGCACNTTCGATATCTCGTTGTTACGCATGCGNGCGGGCTTGTTCGAGGTGCTCGCCACAGGCGGCGACAGCGCCCTGGGCGGTGATGATTTTGATCGGGCGTTGGCTGCCCACCTGCTNGACGAGTTGTCCGTCACTGACCCCACGGCGGTGCAACGCCGGGTNGCTCTGTNGTTGGCGCGGGACGCNAAAGAACNCTTGAGTGACACANCCTCGATAGACCTTGATNTAAGCGGACTGGATGCAGCCACCAGCGAGATCACGGTATCGCNATCGANGCTGGANACACTGCTATCGCCCTATATCGAGCGCACTCTCGATGCGTGCCGCCAGACCCTCGCTGACGCTGACGTCGATACCGTNGATCGCGTGGTGCTGGTNGGGGGGTCGACCCGCACGCCAGCGGTACGTCAGGCAGTCGTTGGCTGCTTTGGTCTGGAACCTCTGTGTGATCTTGATCCGGATCAGGTGGTGGCGATGGGCGCCGCGCGGCAGGCCGATATTCTGGTCGGTAATCGACAGGGCGATGAAGCGCTGCTCCTCGACGTTATCCCCCTCTCATTGGGTCTNGAGACNTACGGTGGACTGGTAGAGCGTATTGTCGATCGCAACAGCACGATCCCCGTTGCNCGGGCACAGGAATTTACCACCGCTCGNGATGGNCAAACCGGACTGGTCGTGCACGTGGTGCAGGGCGAGCGCGAGCGCGTGGAGGACTGCCGTTCCCTGGCCCGTTTTGAGTTAACCGGTATTCCGCCGATGGTCGCGGGTGCTGCCCGCATTGAGGTCACGTTCCAAGTCGACGCCGACGGTATCCTCGCGGTCTCGGCGGTGGAGCAGCAGACCGGCGCTCGCAGTGAAATTGTGGTGAAACCGGCCTTTGGTCTGGACGAAGCACAGATTACCGACATGCTGAAAGCGGGATACGAGCATGCCAGCGAGGACATGTTGGCGCGCAAGCTCGGCGAGGCTCGGGTCGAGGCCGAGGCGTTGCTCGATGGGCTGCAGGCCGCGATGACAGCCGATGGCGATCTGCTGTCCGTTGACGAAACCGCTGCGCTCCAGTCCGACATGAAAGATCTTGAGACCATGATGGCAGCGAACCAGCCTGACGAAATTCGTGAGGCCACCGAGATCCTCGGCAAAGCTAGCGAGGTGTTTGCCGCGCGCCGCATGGATCGCAGCATTCAAAAAGCGCTCCAGGGCGTCTCACTCTCGGAGCTTGAGTCCGACGTCGCAGAGGAATCCACGCAGTGACCGAAATCGTTGTATTACCCCATCACGAGATCTGCCCCGAAGGAGCGGTGATCGAGGCCGAGCAGGGCGAGAGCGTGTGCGAGGCACTGCTACGTAACGATATCGAGATCGAGCACGCCTGCGAGATGTCCTGTGCCTGCACGACCTGCCACGTCATCGTCCGTGAAGGCTTTGATTCATTGGAAGAGGCCGACGAGCTCGAGGAGGATTACCTCGACAAAGCCTGGGGCCTGGAGCCGGAATCCCGGCTGTCCTGTCAGGCACAGGTGGGTGAGACTAATCTGGTGGTNGAAATCCCGCGCTACACCATCAACCACGCCTCGGAACGGCACTGAATACNGCCCNTCCGGGTGGCATTGTTGCCATGACACTGCGGGGTAAAACCCCTTATACTCCGCGCCCGCGAGGCAGGGTCCTCGCGTTGACTTAGCAGATATCGGAGACAGACATGGCGGTGGAACGCACCTTATCGATTATCAAGCCCGATGCGGTGGGGAAAAACGTGATTGGCCAGATTATCAGCCGTTTTGAAGAGGCAGGCCTAACCGTTGTCGCGGCCAAAATGCTGCACCTGTCGGATAACCTTGCCGGTGGTTTCTACGCCGAGCACAAAGAGCGCCCCTTTTACCCTGACCTCGTCAAGTTCATGACTTCTGGCCCCGTGATCGTTCAGGTCCTGGAGGGTGAAGGTGCGATCGCGCGCAACCGCGAGCTGATGGGGGCGACCAACCCTCAGGAAGCCATCGCCGGCACTATCCGCGCCGATTTCGCGCAATCCATTGATGCCAACGCGGTCCATGGTTCGGATTCCCCCGCGTCTGCTGAGCGAGAAATTGCCTACTTCTTTGCCTCAAGTGAGATCTGCCCACGCTAAGGCATGGCCGGCTCTGATGCCATGACCGCAGCAGACCAGCTCATCGCCACCACCCCGGCAACCGATCGGGTCAACCTGCTGGGTTTGACCCGGCAGCAACTCGAGACCCTCTTCACTGACCTCGGCGAGAAGCGATTCCGCGCCCAGCAGGTCATGAAGTGGATCCACCACCGTGGCGTGCGCGATTTTGAGGAGATGACGGATCTCAGCCAGTCGCTCCGGACCCAATTGGGTGAGATTGCCGAGATTAAGCCACCGACCATTGCCGAGCAGCACGACTCTCAGGATGGCACCCGCAAATGGGCCATCGCGGTTGAGGGGGGCAGCCTGGTTGAGGCGGTCCTGATCCCCGAGGGTGATCGCGCCACACTGTGTGTGTCTTCACAGGTGGGCTGCAGCCTCGACTGCACCTTTTGTTCCACCGGCAAGCAGGGTTTTCAGCGCGATTTGACGGCAGCTGAGATCATCGGTCAGGTGTGGCTGGCTATTAACTCCTACGATGCCTGGCAGTCTGGAAAGGGGCGGGTTGTGACCAATGTGGTCATGATGGGCATGGGGGAGCCGTTGCTCAATTTCGATAACGTCGTGTCCGCCATGAGCCTGATGTGTGACGACCTGGCCTACGGGCTCTCCAAGCGCAAAGTGACTCTGTCGACATCGGGTGTGGTGCCCAATCTGGATCGGCTCGCCGAGTGGGCAGATGTCAGTCTGGCCGTATCGCTTCATGCACCCAATGACGCGCTGCGTGACGAGATCGTACCCATCAATCGGAAATATCCGATTGCGCGACTGCTGGCCTCTGCCAAGGCCTATCTGGATGCACAACCGGATAAAAAACGCGTGGTGACCATCGAGTACACCTTGCTCGCAGGCGTCAACGACAGCGTCGAGCAGGCGCGAGAGCTCGCCGCNTTGCTCAAGGATTATCCCTGCAAGATCAACCTGATCCCCTTTAACGATTTCCCCAATTCAGGCTATGAGCGTCCTAGCGGCAATGCGGTCAGCCGATTCTGGCAGGTGCTGACCGACGCCGGCTTTGTGGTGACGGTGCGCACGACCCGGGGTGATGACATTGACGCGGCCTGCGGGCAATTAGTGGGCGAGGTAGTGGATCGGACCCGGCGTGCAGAACGTCACCGGGCTGGACGCGGCGACCATAGCCTGTTGGAATCAGGCTGATGAAAGCGGACGACTTGTCACAGATTAGGCTTGGGTTTGACTCACACAGGGGCCAATCGGCGCCGCGCTCATGGTGTTGCTGCGTCTGATGGGCGGTTGCGTCACGGAACACAGCGGCGGGACACAGATGTCCTCTGACCCTGACGCTGCGCTGGATAAGCGTGGGGCGCTCGCCCGGCAATATATTGGCGTGNGGGACTGGGAAAACGCCAAACGCAACCTCGAATTGGCGCAAGAAGTGGACCCCAACAACGCCGAGGCCTTCGCGCTGGTGTGCCAGAGCACCGGCGAGTTCGAGATGGCAGAGTCAATTCCGCGCTGCGCTCAAGGCAGAACCGACCCTATCCAGAGCGCGCAATAATTACGCGGCTTTTCTGTACTCCCAAGGGCGCTATATCGAGGCGGAACCCGAGTTCTATCGGGTGACGGAAGATACACTCTACAGCGGTCGCCCCATGGCGTTTGTGAATTTGGGGCTGTCTCGGCTGCAGTTAGAGGACAATGCGGGTGCCGAGGCAGCCTTTACCCGGGCCCTGTCGATGGATCGACTGAATCTGGTGGCGCTTTTAGAGATGGGATT
>FUFK010043040.1_pt1 | contig 10976 bp, 12 predicted proteins | sample 1021851 | NCBI WGS metagenome assembly FUFK01 (sample SAMEA51879418, study PRJEB19060) | metagenome
CGTGTAGGAATAAGTGGAATTATTGGTTTAGACTATACATCTGTGATAGAAATGATTAAACTGTATTTAGTAGAAGATACTGTTGCTATGCTTGAAAATCTACAAATTATGGAAGCTGCAGCATTACAGGTAATAAATAAGGAAAAATAATATGGCAAAGTTTGATTTAGTAGTAGCAGCAAAAACTATTGGTGCAGGTTCTATTAAACGTCTAGGTAACTCTATGCAAGGGGTTACAGGTAGGGTTAAAAATTTAAGGCTTGCTATGGGTGGTCTTAATAAAACATTTGGTGCATTTGGTTTATTAATATCTGGTGGTGCATTTGTAGGACTTGTAAAAAGTGCAATAGATAGTGCAGATAGTTTTGGTAAGTTATCTGACCAGACAGGTATAGCTGCTAATAACTTACAGGCATACGTAAACGCTGGTAAATTGGCAGGTATAGGACAGGAAACAATAGATAAAGGTCTAAGAAGGTTAGCACAATCTATGCGTGAAGCAGATCAGGGTGTTGCTACATATTCAGATAGTTTTAATGCATTAGGATTAAGTGTTAGAGATAGTGAAGGTAATCTAAAAAGTAGTGAAACTGTATTAGGAGAAATAGCAGATAGGTTTGCTGATTTACCAGATGGTGCTACAAAAGCAGCCATATCTATGGAAATATTCGGTAGGTCAGGTGCTAGTTTAATTAATCTATTAAATGGAGGTAGTGCAGCCTTAGAAGAATTTAATTATGCAGTATCAGATGAATTTGCACAGAATGCAGAATTTTTTAATGACCAGATAGCAGTACTTGCTATTAGGTTTGATGGATTTAGAAAACAACTGGCAGATGCATTATTACCAGTATTAAATAATTTAATAGGTGTATTTTCAGATTTATTTAGTTCACAGAATGATTTTGATATGTTGTTTAAATCTATAGAAATATCTATAAAAACAGTAAGTGCAGCGATATTTACAACTATTGCAGGGTTTAGATTTTTAGGAAGGGTTGTCACTGATATTTTAAAAATCATTAATGAAGCTAGAAAAGGTAATTTTGCAGGTGCTATTGGTATAGGTAAAGAAGGTTTAGCAGATACAAAAGAGCAGTTTAAGAAAGATTTAGAAACATTTAACGACATTTTTACAGGTACAGAAAATGCACCTGCTACATATTTCAGAGAAGGTACAAAAAGTTTACAAGAATTTTCAGAAGAAATTACAAAATCTTTTGGTGGTCAGATGCAATCTAAGTTACAAACTTTAAATGAAAGCATAAAAACTGTACAGGAATCAATGGCAGATGTTGTTGTAAGTGGAATTAAGGGCATGGAAGATGCACTTGTAACCTTTGTAACTACAGGAAAATTAAGTTTTAAAAATTTAGCAAATTCTATAATTGCTGATATGGCACGTATAGCAATACAACAATCAATAACAAGACCTTTATTAAATTTTGCAGCAGGTTTATTTGGCGGTACTGCTGGTAATGGTAAAGATGTATTTGAAGGTTTTAATAGAGGTGCAGCAGGTTATGCAAATGGCGGTAGGCCACCTGTTGGCAAGGCTTCAATAGTAGGGGAAAGAGGTGCAGAACTGTTTGTACCTGATAGGGCAGGTACTATAATTCCAAATCATAAATTAGGCGGTAATAATGTAGTTGTTAATGTTGATGCTTCTGGGACTTCTGTACAAGGAAATCAACCACAGGCTAATGCACTAGGTGAATTGATTGGTAACATGATTCAATCAACACTTATACAAGAATCAAGGGCTGGAGGTTTACTAAATAGATAATGGCTACTTTTCCTTCAATCAGTCCTGATTATGGCATGAAAAAAACCAGCAAGCCAAAAATAAAGGTTTCACAACTAGGTGATGGGTATGAATTTAGGGCTTTATTAGGATTACCTTTGACACAAGACCCAAAGGTATTTGATCTAAAATTTCAAAATATAACTGAAGAAGAGTCAGATACTATTGAAGGATTTTTAAGAAGTAGAGTAAACGATCAGGCAAGCTTTACATTTACACCACCAGGAGAAGGATTTACAAAAACAGGTACATATTCACAAAGCGGGACAACTGTTACTATTGCAATAACCTCTCATGGAGTTGCAATTGGTGATATTTTAACTATTGACTACACATCTGGAGGTGCGTCTGATGGAACTTTTGCAGTAGCTACTGTCATTAATGATAATTCCTTTACTGTTACAGCCGCTTCAAGTGCAACTAATAGTGGTACTGTTTCAATAACTCTTTCTGGTGCTGGACAGTATGTATGTGATTCTTGGACTAAATCAATTCCATACAGTAATAGAGCAACTATAAATTGTACTTTTAGGGAGGTTTTTGAACCATAGATGGGCAACCCAATACCAGAACTACAACAACTTACAAACAAATCAATAATNGANTTATTTTCTGTCGAATTAAAAGCTGATGTTCATTATACAAAAGTAGCAAAAACAAATTGCACTTATACACAAAGTGGTACCACAATAACTATTACACTTAATTCTCATGGTTTAACAGTCGGCACGATTTTAACTTTGGATTTTCACACTGGCGGTGCTGCTGATGGGATTTATACAATTCAATCTAAAACTACAAATACTTTTACTGTTACTGCTATAGTTTCACAATCTATTACAGGAAGTAATACTGTTTCATTTAATGTAAATTTAGTATCAGCAAATCCTACTGTTTATCTTTTTCATGCTGGCAATAATATGAAAGATAGTGGTGACATAATATGGCAATCAAATACGTATTCAAGGATGCCTTGTAAGGCAGAGGGTTTTAAATACACAGGTAAGGGTAAGCTTCCAAGACCAACGATCAGTTTTTCAAACTTATTAGGTACGATCACAGCAATAATACAACTTACAAATAATGCCACGCCTCTACCATTTACTGATCTTGCTGGTGCAAAAGTTACACGCAGAAGAACACTTGCAAGGTTTTTAGATGAAGCAAACTTTCCATCAAATGTTAATCCTTATAAGGTAGGCTCTGTTGACCCTACTGCTGAAATGCCACAGGAAATTTATTTTATAGATCGTAAAGTTATAGAAAATAGAGATATTGTACAGTTTGAATTAGTTTCAACTTTTGATTTAATAGGTATAGGCGCACCTAAAAAGCTTGTTACAAGAGAAGATTTTCCAGGTGTTGGTACATTTGTTAATTTCTAATTATGAGTTGGAAAGAGTCTTTTAAAAAATATGCAAAAAAACAAAGCCCTAATGAAGCGTGTGGCTTGCTTGCAATAATTAAAGGTAAGGAAACTTTTTGGCCTTGTAAAAATTTGGCAGAAGGAAAGCATGAATTTTTTATGTTAGACCCTGATGATTGGGCTGATTGTGAAGATACTGGTGAGATTATGGGTGTAATTCATAGCCACCCTAAAGGATCAGCAACACCATCAGAGACAGATAAAGCAGCCTGTGAGCATTTAGGTTATCCATATTATATTTACAGTATTGAACATAATCATTGGGAATGTTTAGAGCCTTCTGGCTGGAAAACACCTTCATTAATAGGACGCAGATTTATATGGGGAAAACATGATTGTTGGTCTGTTGTTACTGATTGGTTTAAAGAGAACAAAAATATTGAAATACCATATTGGACACGACCAAAAAAATTAAAAGATTTTCTGAAAAGTCCAGAGTTTGAATATGCTTTACCAAAACTTAATTTTAGAAAACAGCCTACTAATAATGATGTACAAGTTGGTGATGTGTTGCTGTTTAGATCAATGACAGGTAATTTAGATCATGTAGCAGTTTATATTGGCGATATGATGATTTTGAATCATAATATAAAAGCTTTAAGTTGCAGAGAGTTTTTTGATTTAAGATATCAACAAGCATTAAATGGGGTTTATAGATATGAACCTTAAAAAAATTAAAGTGTATGGAAAGTTAAGGCAGTTTTTAGGTCAATCGTATTTTGAAGCTGCTGTAAAATCACCACAACAGGCGTTTGCTTTTTTAAAAGCAAATTTTGAAGGTGTTGAAAAACATATGAATGACCAATTATATAAAATTAAAATGGGTGGTCGTGTTGTTACAGAAGAATTTTTGACAATGTCAGGTCANGGCGATATTCAGATAATTCCAGTTGCTACAGGTGCAGGGCCAATAGCAGCGATAGTTGTAGGTGCGATTGGAATAGGTGCTGGGGCTGCTATTAGTGCAGGAGGTGTAACTCTTTTAGGCATAACTATAGGTTCTGCATTAGGAGGGGTAGTAACAGCATTAGGAACTTCAATGTTAATTGGAGGTGTTACTGAACTTATATCCCCAACACAACCAGCATCTAATATATCTCAAGTAGGCGATACTGACCCAAGTATTAGGGGTTCTTACAGTTTTAGTGGTATTCAGAATGTGTCAAATGCTGGTGTTCCTATACCTATTATTTATGGAAGTGTTTTTACAGGTTCAGTTATAATTTCAGCGGGGTCGGATACAGCACAGGTAAAAAAACCCACAAATACACAAACTTAAAAAATGCCTAGATTAGTTGACGATCAGTTATTTGGAAAGGAACCTAATATTGTTGACCCTGATTTAATCGAAGATGGTTTAAGAAGTAAACAGTTTGCAACTATTTTAGATTTGCTTGGGTATGGAGAAATACATGGAATAGACGATCCGCAGGGTAATGGGTCAAGTACATTTAGAAAAAATATATTTTTAGATGGAACTCCAATACAAAATGCTGATGGAACAGAAAATTTTACAGATGTTGAGGTTCATTTAAGAAATGGGACATCAGATCAAACTGCTGTCCCTGATATTAACGGTGTAGAAAATACTATCCCTGTTGGGGTAGCTCTTACAAATTCACCCTTTACTACAACAAAAACAGGAACTTATACCCTTGCAGGAAGTGGTGGACAAACAGTAAGCGGTGTAACTCTTGGGCCAAATCAGATGCTTGTTGAAATTGCAAGTCATGGATATTCTGTTGGTGAAGTAATTCATTGGGAAAATACAACTGCTACTGCAACTGTTCAAACAGATAATCCACAGACACAAAATATTCTTTCTATTCCTGATAGTGGAAAATTTGTTGTCAATACAACTTTTGAGGATACTTCATTTCAAAATGGAGCTTGTGAGGTAAAGACAAGTATTGGTTTGTCTAGATCAATAACAAATACAAGTGTTGATAAAGTAAGAGTGACAATGCAGTTTCCAGCTTTGCAGGAGTTTAAAGATAATGGAGATATCATTGCAGCAGAAGCAAAAATTTCAATAAGAATAACAGAAAATAATGGAAATATTAGAAATCCTGTTATTTTAGATGCCACAAATGGAAGAGCCACAAGTCCGTATCTTAAAGATTACGAGATAGAATTTAACAGAGTTGCATCATATCTTGTTAATGCTGGAACTGTAAAAATTACACTTGAAAATCATGGATTTTCACAGGGAGACAATTTAGTTTTAGATTTCCAAGAAGGTGGTTTTAACGGTCTTGCAGGGTCAACAACAGTTTCACAGGTAAATGATGCAAATAATTTTCTTATTGTTTTTAATAACCCACCTGTACTATTCCAAAGCAGTGCAAAAGTTGTTATATCAGACCAATTACAATATCCAATTGTTTTAAGTGTTATCAGAAATACAGCAGATGGAACTGACCCCGCTTTGCAAAACAGCACTAACTGGTTGTCATATACAGAAATTCAGACAGATACAAGTACATATCAGGGGTTTGCTTATGCAGCAATAAGGTTTAATGCACAAGAATTTCAGTCATATCCAAAAAGAATGTATCGTGTCAAAGGTACAAAGGTAAAAATACCAGATACAAATGAGCGGTCTCACACCAATAGTAGTTCATGACCAAGCACAGGCAGATTCTTTAGGTCTTGGCAGGCTGTTCATAGTTTTGGGTTCATACATTATCCAGACGGATATGTTTTTAATGGAACCTTGAAATCAACAAAAGAATGGACAAGTGATCCAGCTTGGATTTTATTTGACATTTTGACAACAGATAAAGGATTTGGAGGGTCAGAAGGTTTTATAACAGAAGATCAATTAGATGTATTTTCATTTTATTCAGCAAGTGCTTATTCTAGTACTTTGATTTTTGATAAATTAACAGAGACAACAGAGCCTAGATTTAGTTGTAATGTTGTTCTAAATAAAAAAAATGATGCTTATACGTTAATTAATGATTTATGTTCTGTGATGAACGCAATGCCTTTTTATGGTGTTGGTACATTACAGCTTGCTCAAGATCGTCCAACAAATTTAGCTACGAATGAATCAGAACCACAATATATTTTTAACCTTTCAAACGTAACAGAAGATGGTTTTTCATATCAAGGTGTTGGTAATAGAACAAAATTTACTGCTGTTGAAGTGTCCTATTTCGATAATGAAACACAACAGATAGATTTTGAAAGAGTAAATATGGATTCTGACACTACAGATAGATTAGGTTTTGTTAGAAAAACATTAAAATCTTTTGCCTGTACTTCCAGAGGTCAGGCAAACAGATTAGGTCGGTGGTTTTTATATTCGCAACTACATGAAGCTGAAGTTGTTACATTTACAACAACACTTGAAGCTGGTGTAATTGTTAGACCTTCAACAATTATAGGTATTCAAGACCCTGTAAAGGCTGGTGTGCGCAAAGGTGGAAGAATAAAAACAGGCGTATCTACTACACAAATAATTGTTGATGCCAGAACAATTGATGGCAATGACTTATCACATGAATCAGGTTCAACCTTAACGGTAATTTTACCAAATGGGAAAGCTAGTTTGCCAAGGACTATTTCATCTATAGATGGCACAACTATTACTGTAAGTTCTGCATTTGCGTATAAAGATGATGATGGAAATGAAGTAACTGCAACTCCACAAGCTAACAGTGTTTATGTTATTGATAGTCCTTCTGTAAAATTACAAATCTTTAGAGTTATTTCTATTGAAGAAAAAAATGATTGTCAATATACAATTACTGCTTTATTTCATGCACCAGATAAATATGATTTTGTAGAAAATTTAGAGGTACCCCAAGCAAGAAATATTACAACTATTCTTGACACAAAACCAGCACCAAGTAATTTAACAGCTACAGAACAAATTGTAGAACTTAATAATCGTGCTGTATCCAAAATATTTGTAAGTTGGCAACCAGTTCAAGGTGTGAAAGAATATTTATTAGGATTTAAAAGAGATAATGAAAATTTAAAAGTAGTAAGAATATCAAGACCAACTTTTGAATTATTCGAATCAGAATTAGGTACATATAAATTTTTTGTAAAATCATATAATGCTTTAAATAAATTAAGCAAAAATACATCTTCTTTAACATTTAGTGCGATAGGTAAGACGGCAGTACCAGCAGATCCCAGTGGATTAACAGTTGAACCTGTTTCAGATCAATTTATAAGACTACGTTTTAACCCTTCTTCAGATGTTGACGTTGTTCATGGAGGAACCATAGAAGTAAGGCATACACCAAATACAGGGGCTACTGCAACATTCGGTAATGCAACTCAAATTATTCCAAAACTTTCTGGAAACATCACAGAAACTTTAGTTCCCGCTTTAACTGGAACATATTTAATTAAATTTATTGATGACGGTGGAAGAAAATCAACAAATGCTGCAAAAATTATTGTCACACAACCAGACCCACAACCAAATCAAGTAATACTCACAGAAAGAGAAGATGCAGATTCACCACCTTTTCAAGGCAATAAGGTAAATACATTTTATGATGCAGATTTTGATGGTTTACTTCTAGGTGGAACCTTATTGATTGATTCAATAACACAAAATATTGATGATTTATCTAATATTGATTTTGCTGGCCCCATCACTTCAAGTGGTAGTTATGAGTTTCAAAATGAAATTGAAATGGGTGGCATTTTTAANTTAATGCTGCAAAGAAGATTTGTGACATCAGGTTTNATGGTNAATGATTTAATTGATTCGAGGACTGCAAATATTGATACNTGGACAGAATTTGACGGTGCTTTAGCAGAAGATGTTAATGCAAAATTACTGGTGGCAACAACGCAATTAGCTACTACAACTTCAACAGCAGCTACTTACCAACAAAGTGGGACTACAATTACGATTTCTAAAAATTCGCATGGTTATGCTGTTGGCGATCAAGTTGTAATTGATTTTACTGCTGGCAGTGCAACAGATGGCAACTATGTTATAACCGCAGTTGATACAGATGGAGATTCATTTGATGTAATTTCAGAAACAAGTGCAACAATTTCAGCGGGAACATCATGCACTTATGGGCCTAACTTTTCACAATTTAATACTTTTGCTAATGGAGAATATAGAGGAAGAGGTTTTAAATTTAAAGTTGAATTAACTTCTAATGACCCTGCACAAAATATTAATGTAACGGAACTCGGCTATGAAGCAAGCGTAAAACGTAGAACAGAAACAGTTAACACAGCAATTGCAAGTCAATGTGCAACAAATAATGCAGCTAAGACGGTGATTTTTGATTCACCATATTTTGTGGGTACTGGCTCTTTAGGAGGGTCAACAACTGCATTTTTACCGACAATAGGAATTACTCTTGAAGGTGCTGTATCAGGTGATTATTTTAAAATTACATCTATAACTGGAACACAATTTGACATTGAAACAAGAGACAGCAAGTAATAATTTAAAAGATTTAAGTTTTAAATATACAGCTATTGGGTTTGGTAAAGGTAGTTAAATATGTTTATATTTAAGTTATCAACTAATATATACTTAAATAAAAAGGATTAAGTAATGGCAACACATGATTATGTAATAGCTAACCAATCAGGTGCGAGTTTTAGAACAGACTTGAATAATGCCCTTGCTGCGATTGTAAGTAATAATTCAAACTCATCTGAGCCAGCTACTAAATACGCATATCAATGGTGGGCTGATACTTCCAACAATAAGTTAAAAATAAGAAACTCTGCAAATAATGGTTGGATAGAACTTTTTCAACTTGACGGTACCTTAACTCTTGAAGATGGTTCTGCAAGTACACCAGCGTTAGCTTTTAGAGATGATCTCGATACAGGTATTTTTAGTTCTGCCGCTAATACTTTTGATATTGCAACTGGTGGAAGTAACAGACTACAAGTTGATAGCTCTGGAAGAATAGGTATAAATGAAACTTCTAATGGTTCATATAATTCGCTTACAGATATGTTTGTTATATCAAGATCCAGTGGTCATTGTGGAATCACAATAAGAAGTGGAACAAGTCATCAAGGAAATGTTGCTTTTGCAGATGGTACAAATACTCTCATCAGAGGTGCATTAAGATATAACCATAACGGTGATGAAATGCATCTTATAACTGATGGAAATATAGGAGTCACCTTAGATTCAGATGGAGATTTTGGAATCGGTAACACATCTCCTAGTGTTAGGTGTGATATTGCCGATACTGATACTACAGCATGGTCAACATCTAACTTAAGTACAGCATTGAGAGTACAAAATTTAGGAGCGACAAATAGTATTGCTGCTGGAATACAGCTAAGAATGGAAAATGGTAATGGTGCTGCTGCTATTCAATATATTCATTGTGTCGGTTCATCAACAAATCATAGTAGTGATTTAGTATTTACAAGAAGAAGAGCAACTACTGGTGCTTACGAAGAACAAATGAGAATCAAAAATCATGGTGAATTAAAGTTAACACAAGCTTCAAGTGTTGCTACAACTCCAGCAATGCATTTAGATAGACCAAATGCAGCTGCTAATGCTGCTGTTGATATGATTCATTTTGATTCTGGTAATCAAGGAAGAGGAAAACTTGTTTCTGCATCTAGTGATGCTGGATCTCCAGCTTTAGCCTCTAGATCAGACTATAGAATAAAAGAAAATATTAGAGATTATACAACTGGTTGGGACATTATTAAAGCTGTACCTGTAAAACTTTTTGATGTAAAAACTGACGGCTCAAAAGATCAGAAAGGTTGGATTGCCCACGAACTGCAAGCAGTTTTACCAGATTTAGTACAGGGAACAAAAGACGCTGTAGATGAAGACGGAAATCCTATATATCAATCAGTATCTATGGGTTTATTTATGCCAGATGTTATTAGTGCTTTACAGGCAGCAATCACAAAAATAGAAACATTAGAAACAAAAGTTGCAGCCTTAGAAGCAGCTTAGTATAATTAGAAAACTAAAAAAAAAATTATGGCAACGCCACAACAGCAGTATGACGAGACAAAATTACGTCTTGATAATAATTTAAAAAAAGCACAACTTTTAAATCAAGAAATAGAACAAAAAGAAAAAGAAAATCAGGAAGCTATAAAAATAGTTCAAGAAATACAGATGCTTAGAAATGAGGCACAAAGTCTTGTACAACCAATAATTGAAGATCAAGGTGCATTAAAGGTGCTTTCTAATACAGATGGCGTTATAACAGCACAGGCAGTAGAATCTAATTAATTTAAAGTATTTATTATGGCTGTAACATGGAAAGTTAAACTTGAAGGAAATAAAACTGTAGGAAGTTTATCTGATGTTGTAACTGTTATTCATTGGAGTGCATTTGATAGCGAAACAGTAAGCGGTATTAACCATGATGGTTCTTTAGTTGGCTGTGAAAGTCTTGCAGAACCTGATGCATCTAATTTTACTGCACTTGGTTCTATTACAAATGCAACTGCCATATCTTGGGTAAAAGCTGCATTGGGTTCAGATAAGAGTCAAAGAGATTGAAACAAAAATTGCTGCACAGATAGCAGAATCAAAAACACCTACAAAGTTTGTAGAGTTTGTTCCTTCTAGTTAGATTTTTCGTGTATTTGCCTTGAAACAATACCCATAGTTACATAAAGAGGTGCTAATGCACACACAATAGAAAATGTTAAAATTGTCATAGGAACCATTGCCCTAATTAAGGCCGCACGAAACATGATTTTTACCCGTATTTGTCAGATAGCTTCATTGTTGTCGCTTTTGCTCAGTGT